>Ga0074195_1000324_pt1 | contig 103343 bp, 105 predicted proteins | sample EPASupsiteHSE623_FD_64525 | JGI IMG/M metagenome (GOLD analysis project Ga0074195, IMG submission 64525) | Bioremediated contaminated groundwater from EPA Superfund site, New Mexico - Sample HSE6-23 | ecosystem: Environmental > Aquatic > Deep subsurface > Groundwater > Contaminated ... | reverse complement strand
CGAAACCGTTCAGCTTCAAGTCCGCGAGCACTTTTAAAATGGGCCACGGCATTAATTCGATTACGGAAAGAATTAAATTGCAATGGCAAACATCGTCAACAGAATTAATTAATGCAACCCCAAATTGTGATATCCTCATTACCTCTTTTCTTGTCAAAATAAACATAAAATCTTCTGGAAAACGGGTTATATTTCTTTTTACTGCCTGGTTTAATACCCGCGTTTCTACCTCATAAAGCTTTGCCAAATCCTTATCCAGCATTACTTTCTTGTTTCTTATTTCAAAAATCCTCGCCGCAATCGTCTCTATGGAAATTTGATTGGACATAGCAACCTCCCTTCTTTATTAATAGACGAGAGATGATGATTAATCTAACAAAAAAAATAGGGACAAGACTGTCCCCATTCTCAAATATTTCTTATGGATCTATTTGATAAACATCTAGTTACATACACTGTCTACTAACTATGTAAACTGTCTATAATCTACTATCTGCCTGTCCATAAGATCCTCTACAGATTATCCAAACGGTTTTTTAATACATCCAGCCTGGCCTGCAAAGCCTCTATCCTTACCTCTTGGGTTTTAATTGCTTCCAGAAGAACAGCGGTAAATTTATCATAGGCGATAGATTTATAGCCTTCTTTATCCGTCATCACCAACTCCGGAAATTCCTTCTCCATCTCCTGAGCAATAATACCAATCTGCCTACCTGTGGGAAAATTATTATCCTTAAATTCCTTAAGTTTCCAGTTAAACTCTACACCTCTTAAATGCAAAAGTTTCTCTAAAGAATGATTCAGAGTAACAATATTCTCCTTCCATCTTAAATCCGAACCACTAATAAAAGAACCACTAGCATAACCATTTCCAGCAACATGAAGCTTATAGCTTGGACTGCTCGTGCCGATGCCGACGTTGCCAGTACCGACTGTCGTACCCGTGCCAAAACCACCAGTAGCAAAAATTAGATTGCCGATAGATAACTGATTACTTCCCGTACCAGATTGAGCGTTAATGCTATTGCCAATAATAATGTTAGATGAACCAGTGGCAATGCTGCCGCCTGACATGTATCCGAGCGCGATGTTGTAGTTTCCTGTGCTAATACTGCCACCTGACATGTATCCGAGCGCGATGTTATGGTCTCCTGTTGTATTACTTTGGAGTGTCTGACGACCGAGCGCAATGTTGTCGTCCCCTATTTTGCTATCTTGGAGTGCCTGACAGCCGAGCGCGATGTTATTGATTCCAGTTGTGTTTGCGGAAAGTGCCAAGAAACCGAGCGCGGTATTTCCGGTTCCAGTTGTGTTTGCGGAAAGTGCCATGTGGCCGAGCGCGGTGTTGATGCTTCCTGTTGTGTTGTCGCGAAGTGCCATGTAGCCGAGCGCGGTGTTGGCGGAGCCATTATTAATAGTTCCTCCCGCCTTATAACCTAAGAAAGTTCCACTAGTCAATTTATCGAAATTAATAAAATCAACAACTTGAATTTTATTATTCGGTGTCGCCGTCCCAATCCCCACATTACCCTCGACTAACAGATCCGTCTGATAATCAATCTCTCCCCCATCACCATCGCTTGATTCCCAATCATAGTCACCGCTCTTAATATAATTATCACCAATAGCTAATCTCTTCACGCGTAATTCATTATAAACCCCATAAGGAGATGGATAATAGGTGGTAATCGTGATAGACTCTTCAGCGCCAAAACATAAATTAAATGACCCAAAGATAAAAATAATTAAAAATTTTACCTTCTTCATGGCTTAAGTCCCCCTCTTTTTACCAAATCCCACGTATTCCATTTTGGAATATACCTAAAAAGAGTGTAACATATCAAATCAAAGGTGTCAAGCATATGGACAAAACTATCTTCACAAAAGCTCATAAAGATTTAGTCACTAAATTAATCCGGGCGCGCAAAGCGGCTAAGCTTAAACAGTCGGATGTGGCTAAGAAACTCGGTAGAACTCAATCCTACGTCTCCAAAATTGAAGCTGGACAGCGCCGCTTGGATACTGTCCAATTAAGTGAACTGGCAGCAGTCTACAAAAAGAATCTCCGCTATTTTATCTGATAATCCCCTTATCCGAAAAACTGAAATACTTTCCATTCCCTATAATTATATGGTCGAGGCATTTTATAAACAGGCACTCCCCTGCCGAAACTAATTCCCGGGTAAACTGCTTGTCTTGGAGACTTGGCTGAGGGTTCCCTGAAGGGTGATTATGCACGCAGACGATAAAAGAAGCAAATTCCAATAATGCCTGATGGTAAATTTCCCTGATTATCGGCCTGGCCTGATTTACCGAACCCTCCTCTATCTCTATTAAATCAATAATCCTGTTCTGGGAGTTTAAAAACAAGACTTTAAATACCTCTTTTTTTAAATCCTGCATCCTCGGCATAAGCATACAAGCAACATCTTTTGAAGATTTTATCTTCACGCGCTTTTCTTTTATCTTCTCCTCATTAAATCTTCTGGCTATCTCAATAGCCGCTTTTACCTGGCTCACTTTCGCCTTGCCTAAACCCTTTAGCTGTTCCCAGTGACGTAAATCAGCCTGGCCAATCTGGCGAAAAGTCCTAAACCTCTGCAGTATCATCCTTGCTAAATCCAGGGCACTGTGCCCTTTTGTGCCCGTACCTAAAATAATTGCCAGGAGTTCCGAATCACTTAAGGTATGTTCCCCATCCCTTATCAGCTTCTCTCTTGGCCTGTCTTCTTCCGGCCAATTGTTTATAGCCATGCGCATTATCCCTCCTTAACAACTGACGGACGAACAAAGAAAATCTAACCTTATTTAATTTACATTTGCAATCTGCCTGTTTTGTTTTATAATTAGTGAATATAACGAAAGGACTAAAATGTTACGCATCTTACGCAACAAGAAAACCGCGAAAAAAGTTTGGATCGTCCTGGCGATAATCATTATCCCTGCTTTTACCCTCTGGGGTTTTGGCAGCTCGAGCCGGGACAAAGAAGAAAATAAACCTGCCGGCAAGATATTCGGCAAGAACGTATCTAACCTGGAATTTAAAAAGGCCCTCTCCGCAGCGCAAACCGCCGCTATTTTACAATTCGGGGATGACTTTCCTAAAGTACAAAAATACCTTAATCTGGAATCGCAGGCCTGGGAAAGATTAATGCTTTTAGAAGAAGCAAGAAGGCGTAAGCTGAATATAGACGACCAGGAGGTAATCAACACTATCCAGAATGCGTCTTATTTTCAAAGAAAATCGGTATTTGATAATAAGACCTATGTGGAAATCCTGCGCTATGTCTTCCGCCTGCAGCCGCGCACCTTTGAGGAACAAATGCGCCAAAACCTGATCCTGGCTAAACTTTATAACCAGGTTACCGAAGGAGTAAAAGTAGATGAGGCCCAAATCCGCCAGGAATGGCTGAAAAATAACGAAGAGCTGAGCATCTATTATATCGCCGGCTTATTCGCGGAATTCGCCAAAAAGGTTAAACCAAGCGATAAGGATATCTCGGCTTATTACGATAAAAATAAAGATGGTTTTATGGAACCCCAAAGTTTGAATCTGGAATATATCCTTACAGAATCAGATACAGAATCAAAAAAAATCCCGGACCTGATAAACAAAAAATATAATCTGGAGAAAATATCTAAAGAGCTTAATCTGGCAAAAAAAGAAACCGGGTTATTCCAACAATTCACCCCTCCTGCTAACCTGAAGATACCCCAGGGAACGTTGAATGCGGTTTTGAGCCTGAACACCGGAGAGCCTGCTCCAATGGTCAAGATAGATAATACATATTACGTCTTTGCCCTCAAGGAAAAGAAACCGGGCCGGATCCCGGAGTTGTCAGAGTTAAAAGACAGGATCAAAGAAATCATAACCCGGGAAGAATCCCGGAAAATGGCGCAGGACAAAATTAAGGCGTGCGCGGATGAACTAAAGAAAAATAAACCCTTTAATCAGGCAGCCAAAGCTCAGGGATTTAAGGTCAAGGAAGCTAAATTCTTTAAATCTACCGATAAGATTGACAACCTCGGACAGGCAAAGGTATTCTGGGAAACAGCGAAGAAACTAAAAACAGAACAGGCAAGCGAGGTATTTCCCGACGTAAACGGCTACTATATTATCAAGCTGAAAGCCGTTAAACCGGTTGATGAAGATAAATTCGCCAAAGATAAGGCTGCGCTGGGAGAGAACTTATTAACCCAGGAAAAAAATAAAACCTTTGGAAAGTTTATTGAAGAAATAAAGAAAAAAGCTGGCAGATAATGATAACTGGGGACAAAAAAATAAGGCTGGATAAAAATCCAGCCTTATTTTTTATTATTGATTAGCTTACTTTTATTGAACTTACCGGGCAAGAATCCGCCACTTCCTGCAGATTACAAGTTGCGCAACCTTGCGCCTTTACATGGGCAACACCATCACCTTGCACTTCAAAAACTTCCGGGCAAGACTGTTCACATAAACCGCAACCTACACATGTAGAAGCATCAACTGTAACTTTTGCCATATCTTTTCCTCCGTACTTATCTCTCTAAAAGATTTTCAAATATCTCTTCGTGGTTTACTTCTTCGCTCAATATATGCGTAACTAACTGATAGGTAACATTATCCTTGCCAAAAGTCTTTTTGGCAATTTTATTATATACATCAATTGCAGCTGCTTCAGCCTCGGCAACAATCCGGATAATCCGGTTAATGTCCGCGGTGTTTCTCGGCGGCATAAGATATGGGGCATTAGCTCCCTTTTCCAAATCCATAGGATTAGCTACCGGGACATCCCCTAATTTCGTGATTAAATCCGCTAATTCTCCGGCATGCTCCAACTCATCCTTGGCTATTTTCTCAAGCATCTCCTTCATATCTTCATATGCCCGGCCGCTGACTGTCTGCGCCATATACCAATAAAGATAAAATGCCAGCCATTCGTCGCAATAAGCCTTGTTCAAATCCTTTACTAAATCTTTTAAGCTTAAATCTACAATTGCCCTTGCTTGCTTTCCCATGGCGCCTCCTTACCCTTGAGCTTCTAGCTTCAGATTATATTTCTTTATATTGCTATCCGCAACATCCTGTACTTTCTTAATCTCCACAGGATTATTGAGGAGGTGTTTAAACCTTCCCTGCATCTTTAAATACTCTTCTACTGGTTTAGGCACAATCTGCTTACGTGCTGTAATTACTCCAAATTCATACTCAAACAAAGGATAAAGCCCGGTCTCTACAGCCATTTTCGCTACAGGCAGCATCTGATTTGATTCATGGCGCCAGCCTAAAGGACAAGGCACATGTATCTGGATATATTTAGGCCCCTTAATAGAAATGGCCTTCTTTACTTTACGTATCAGGTCCTGGGGAAATCCTGCTGAAGCTGTTGCCACATAAGGAATCCCGTGCGCCGCGCAAATTTCCGGCACAGGTTTTTTCGGCCGCAGATTACCTGAAGAAAGGCTGCCAGCGGGGCTGGTTGTAGTATTTGTATCAAACGGAGTAAGCCCGCTTCTCTGCACTCCGGTATTCATATATGCTTCATTATCATAGCAAACATACAAAATATCATGGCCGCGCTCAAGCATCCCGCTTATCGCCTGCAAACCAATGTCTCCGGTTGAGCCATCCCCGCCTTGGGCAATAACATTAGTCGTATCCTTCTTGCCTAAATATATTAATGCTGCCTCAATACCTGAAGCAACGGCAGCGGAGTTCTCAAACAAAGAGTGAATCCAGGGAACACCCCAGGCAGTTTCCGGATACTTGGTGGTAAAAACTTCCAGACAACCGGTGCTATTGGCGATAATTGTATTTGCTCCCGCTGACTCAATGACTAAGCGAGCGGCAACTGCCTGTCCGCAGCCTGCGCAAGCGGTATGTCCACATTTAAATAAAGGGCTATTCTCCATATTCTTCCTTAAGTAACTCTGGTTTTAAATCTACAAAATCAAAATTAACTTCCTTGGCACTTAATCTTCTGAATACTTCATGTATGGTGTCCGGGGTAATATCCCTTCCGCCTAAGCCCGCGACAAAACTACTGATTACCTTCGGGCCTTTCTTTTTACCGAAAAATGTTGATTTTACCTCAACCGCAATCGGCGCATAAGCACCCAAGGAAACTGATTTATCCAAAACCGCTACCTTCGACACATCTTTTAAGGCTTCATAAATACGTGCGTACGGAAATGGCCGGTACGAGATGATCCGCAAGAGGCCTACCTTCTTGCCTTTTGCCCGCTGTTCATCCACCACTTCCTTGATCGTGCCGCAAACTGAACCCATTGCCACGATTACCTTTTCTGCATCTTTAAGCTGATACTCCTCAACCAATAAATCCTTATAATCCCGGCCGAAAACATTATTAAACTCTTTGCTTATCTCGGACAAATAACCTATAGATTCCCGCATTGTTTCCTGGAGGGCAAAACGCGTCTCCATATAATAATCCGGGTCAGCCAAAAGCCCCATACTTATTGGGTCAGTAGTGTCTAATTTATATAAAGGCTTGTAAGCGGGCAGGAATTTGTTGACTTTATCCTGTTCCGGCATATCCACTGTTTCCATGCCGTGGGTTAAAATAAACCCATCCATGCAAACCATTACCGGAAGCATTACGCGTTTATCTTCGGCCAAGCGGTAAGCAATGAGATGAAAATCCACTGCCTCCTGGTTATCTTCAGCATAAATTTGGATCCATCCGGCATCGCGCAAAGATATAGAATCCTGCTGGTCATTCCAAATATTTATAGGAGCGCTGATCGCCCGGTTGGCACAGGTCATCACAACAGGCAGGCGCATACCCGCGATATTAAAAACTACCTCCTGCATAAGAAAGAGCCCCTGGGAACTGGTAGCAGTATAGACACGCACCCCGGTTGCCGAACTACCTAAAACTACTGAAGCAGCGGAATGTTCGCTTTCCACGTTGACAAACTGCGACTTAAGCTCGCCACTGGATACCATTTGGGCCAAATCTTCAACTATATGTGTCTGGGGTGTTATAGGATAGGCGGAAATTACACCTGGCTGGCAGGATTTAATCACCTCCGCTATCGCATGCGACCCCTCTAAGAATTCTTTCATGATTCCTCTCTCTTTGATTCTTCACTAACCATTTCAATATCTTTTTTCGGGCAGATATCCGCGCACAAACCACAGCCCTTGCAAAAAGTATAATCTAATGAAAAGGCGTTCTTCTCTTTACCGCTTACGCAGCCTTCGGGGCAAATCATCAGGCACATCCTGCAGGCAATACAATTTTTATGCAGGTAATGCGGCCTGAGAAGAGTCCTCCAACTGCCGGTCTTGTCGCCTTTGCTATTTTTTGGTTTTACGGTTAACGGGCCAAACATTTATTATTTCATCCCTTTCTTAATAAACTCAAAACCTTCTTTAACTGCCTTGATATTACCTTCTTGTGCCTTGCCGCTAAAACGCTTTTTAATTACCTCAATGAGGTTATCCAGCTTCAGTTCTCCGGTAGCCGCGGCAAAAGCGCCGATTAAAGTGGTATTTCCCAGCGGCCGGCCGATGTTTCTTAGGGCAATTTCATTGGCCGGAACCACAAAAACACTCTGTTTAGCTTTTAGTTTAGGCAGTTCCAAATCTTCTTTACCATTAATAATCGCAACTCCATCCTCTTTTAACCCAGAGAAACAGTTATACCCGCGTAAAAGAGTAGGATCAACAATAATTACGTAATCAGGCTCATAAATCTGGCTGCGTAGCCGGACCGGATCGCTGTCTACGCGCACAAAGGCGTTCATCGGAGCGCCCATCCTGGCTGCCCCGAAGTTGGGAAAGGCATAAGGGTACTTGCCTTCGTTAAAATAACTAAACCCTAATAACGCTGCGGTTGTGATTGCGCCCTGACCTGCGCGGGCATGGATTCTAATCTCTTTCATGATACTCCTAAAAAATAACCAGTAAAAGTCTTTTACCGAAAACGACTTTATTGATTATATAGCTTAAACTGAATTTGTCAAATAATTTCTTTTAGAGGGTTTTGCGGATAAACGCGGAGGTCTGGTTAAGCAGGCTTAAAATACCTTCTGCTTCTTGCGCATCCAGGGTACCTAAACCGCATGCCGGGCTGATCATCAGCTTTTCCGAAAGAAGTTCGCGGTCGATACCCTTTTTAACCAGGATATCCAACCCAGATTTTATCTTCCGGGTCAGTTCTTCAGGAGTTTGGCTGGAAACATAACCCTGGGTAGGGACAATCCCCCAACAAATAATCCCTCCCCTTTTAAGAAATTTGTTTAAATCGTCAGCGTAAAGCACAAATCTTTCCTGGAATTCAAAGGCATCAAAGTTAATAATATCAATGCCTTCGCCATCCATCAGCATAGACCAATCAGTATTGCCGCAGCAATGGATGCCCACCAGGCAACCGCTATTTTTTAAGCCTTCAGTCAACTCGGAGAAAACATTAATTACCTGATTCCGGTTAACCGGCGTATATGCGGAACCCACGGAGGTTAGATACGGTTCATCAAAGAACATGATTATTTTCTTGCCAAACTCCTTAAAGTAATCCAATTGCCAGAGAGCCTTCATACTTAGCCCCTTAACCATTGCCTGCATCAAAACCTCATCATGGAGGATGGATTTTCCACCCAGCTCATTTATCCCGGAACAAAAAGTAAACGGCCCGGTAACCTGGCACTTGATAAATTCTATCTTAGATAAATCCGTTGCTTTCAGCGCTTTAAGCCGCTGGTAAAAAGTATATAAGCCTTTGGCAAAATCAGGGCTCAATTTAAAATAGGATAAATCCTGCTCAAGGAACTTTTCGTAAAAGGTCTCCAGCTCTTTTTCTTTGTCAGCAGGCTCAAAACGCAAACCCTGTTCATTTATTCTAAGCCCGGGCAGGTTCTCGCTGAATTGCGCGATCATTCCCTCGCGCATATCGCGCTTAGGAAGCTGCGGCCAGAAAGGAGCGCAAGGCACAGAACGAAAAACCAAATCCACCGCCTTTTGCGCATCGCAAAAAGGCAGGCTGCCAATACCAGTTGCCAGACCTTTCAAGTTCATCCCACCCTCTCCCTTTTAAGAGTACCGCTGGGCCGCATCTCAACTACCTCTTCCATCTTAACTTTAAAAATCACAAACTGTTCAGGGATAGCCACCTCAAAAGACTTATGCGCCTTGCCCTTAGTCACCCCTTCAATAACCCTGGCGATAGAAAGATCAAGCTGCTTATTATGCACCTCTTTAATTATCTCCTCATATTCCGTACCCGAATCAATAATCTCTACCCCTCCATTGATCTGATAACCGATTAAAGTATTGCTATCGACAAAGGAAAGCGACGCCCGCGGGTTTGCCCGCAGATTAGCGAATGTCCTGCCGATAATATAATCCACCAAATAAAGACAATTCCCTACTACCTTTAATAAAAATTTGGGCGCGGCATTAGGCCTGCCGTTTAAATCACAGGAGGCTAAGCTGATAAATTCCCTGGACTCGATAAGTCCCTGCAGGCTTTTATTGATCATGGCTTATTTATACCCTTAAAATCCACGGTGTCAGCTAAAACATTGGCAAATGCCGAATCAAAATCATAAACCGAATCAAAATCAGACAGATGATCCTCGTCACTCTTTGATAAAAGTTTTTTATCGATCATACTGTAGACAATCTCGCCAAAATCCCGGGTCTGGCTTATCCCCCAATGCGATAATACCCTCTGGGCCAGGGCTCCATATTGTTCAATCGCGTAATCCCGCAGGCCAAAGGCAAGCTCCCTGCCGGTAACATGCGCCTGTTTCTTAAGTTTGTCCTGCGTAAAATTCAATCCCTGCAGCACAAACTCATAAGCATCCGGCTTGTACCTTTGATCACGACTGCAGATATCATCAACTAAATCAAAAAATTTGCTCATTATGGTTTAGGCAGGTTCAAGCCTGATATATCCTTAAGTTTACTGGCTGCTATTTCCTGAGCGTGCTTAAGCGCCCTATCATAGGCATCACAGATAGATTTTTCCAGTACACTTTTATCAAGTTCAGCAAGGTTACCGTTAATATTAACGCTATTAATCTTCTGGGCGGCATTCATATTGATCTTTACAATACCATTGTTGCTTAAAATATCAAAATTGGTTTCTTCCAGCCTGCGCTTTAATTCCTGCATTGACTTTTGCATCTCAAACAACTGTTTCATTTTATCAAACATATTATTCTCCTATGCTAAAACCCTAAATTTTCCCCTACAATAATCACCTTAAGTCTTTTGGGGTTGACCTCAGACTCAATAACTAAAACCTGGCAGCACATCCTTTTGTATTCCGGCTCAAGGCATATATCGCTATGACAGACGCCGTCTACCAGGCATGCCGACTTCCAATTCAGGCGTTTACAATTAAGCGGAGTAGCATGCTCTCTGCTGCGCTTGAGCGCCTGAGCCAAATCCGGGACAATTTTGTTTAAACCGCAGACCACGATTAGATTATCGGCATTGGCGATACCGCTCGTGCGATGCCCATAGCCGCTGAAGAAAACCATCTCCCCGCCTTCAGAAATGGCATTACAACTGGTCAGGAAATAATCCGCCTGGCAGCCGAGATTACGTATCTGTAAACTCTGCTGGCGGCTGATGCCTGGTTTATACTGATTAAGCACCTTATAGCCGGAAGCCTCAAGATGGGCCACGATATCTATCTCATCCAGGGTCTTGGATCCTGAAATGCCAACGCTGGAACTTTCTAAGATAACCTGCTTAACCCTATCCCTGGCCTCTTGCCTGGTGCTTACATAAACGCCTTCGATGTTGCGGCGTTTTAGATTAGCGATTAAATCAATTATTCTTTGTTCCATAATTTAGCGTAACAAGATATCCATATAATTATCCGGCAGGTTATGTTCCGTTGAAACTACCTGGCCGGTCTTATTGATAAATATATAAGTAGGCACGCCCCGGATCTCATAATTCTCCGCGGCTTGGGCATTCTTATCTAAAAGAACCCTTATATTCAAAGCATAATTCTTCAGAAACCTCTCGACCTTATAGCCTGCTTCTCCAATATTAACTGCAAAGACAGCTACCCCTTCTTTTTCCATTTGCGAATGCATCTTATTTAAAACCTTCAGTTCCGAACGGCAATAAGGGCACCAGGTAGTCCAAAAGAAAAGAATTACTGGCTTACCTTTATAGCTAGACAGATTTACTATCTTTCCGCCTAAATCATTTAATACAATATCATCAGCCAAGGCAGATTTACTAAAACCTAAAACTAAAGAGATTAATGCCAAGAGTAACAGCTTCCTAAATTTTCTAGAATTCCGCATTAGAATCTCCTTAAGGTTGTTAAAATAAAATACAAACCTGCCAAAACAATAATTGCCGCGCAAATTTTCTTGATCGTCACCATCCACTTACCAGGCTTAGGCAACCCGGTAAGACCAACTCCAAAAGTACCGATCAAAATAAAAATCAAACCCATTCCGTAAGAAAAACTAAATAATAAGAACCCACCGTAGAATATATTCTTCGTAGTCGATAAATACGCCAGAATTGCCCCCAGGATTGGGGTAAGGCAGGGTGAAATCATTAATCCTGAAACCAAACCTAATAAAAGAGCCAAAAAATAGCTTCTTTTTCTGTGGGGGGGGGGCTTTAAATTTAAAGTAAAATTAAAATGGAACAAGTCAAACATGGAAATCCCAAAAATTAATACAAGGACTCCGGATACAAGATTGACTATAGGATTTACGCTGAATTCTCCGAATATCCTGCCGGTTAATACTGCCATTATCCCTAAGAAAGAATAAGTAATGGCAATACCGGTAACATAAAATAAACTTAATAAAAACCCTTTAATTTTAGAATTTTGCGCATTGCCGACGATGTATCCGGCGCTAATCGGTATAAGCGGATACACGCAAGGAGTAAAACTGGCGAGCAACCCTCCAAAAAAAGCAAAAATAAAATCGAATGGGCTACCGGAGAACTGCATCAATCCACCTCAAATATGACTTATCCCCGGAAAGAATCGGAATAGCAATGATCTCCGGGACAGTATAGCTATGTAAGGATTTTACCAGCTTAATTAACTTTGCCAGTTTTTCTTTTTTGGATTTAATAATCAACAAGGACTCTTTTGCCTTCTGGGCCTTGCCTTCCCAAAAAAACAAAGAATTGACCTTGTCTACAATATTGACGCAGGCGGCTAACTTCTGTTTAATCAGGGCTGCGGCAATCTTCTTTGCCTCTTTATTATTGCTTGCGGTAACAAAAATAACAATATACATCGTTTAAGTCAGGCCCCGCCTTAAAAAATAATATCTGCCGCTAAATTAACAAGCTCATTATATAGGGATTGGACTGAATTTCAAGGAGATTGTTAAATGCTTCTTCCTGAACTCAATACCACAAGAATATCTTTAAGCAGGGGATCGCTAAGGCTGCCACTCTCTTCCTCCATCCGGAATATATCAGAGAGGCAGGAAATCAACCTGGCCCTGTCTCTTTTAAGATTACCTTTAAGAAGGCTGGCGCTAAAATATTCCCTTAGGCGCTCTTTAGATGGGGGAATCCCCACATTAACCAGGCGTTCTATATCAGCTCTCTCTTGATTTAAATTTATCCGCTGCAAGCTGCCTTGAGGCATAGCTTTAATATTTGCTTTAAGGTTGTTTAAAGATACGGTAACAATAGGCAGAAAACGAAAATCAATACCACCCACACCTCCCCCACCATTATTTCCCTTATCATTATTTCCCGGCTGTGGCTGATTTAACCATTCCTCGAAATCAACAACTTTAAAAACCTTAGCTCTATTTTCTTCAGTGAGGTAAAAATAGGCCTTGATTCCGGCAGATAAATTGGCCTCCTCAAAATTATCTATCGAAAAACCCTCCGGGATTGTCCCTTCGAGCACAACTCCGATAGCGGTCTCTGCAATTTTCCCTAGGCGCTCAGGAGGAAGCAAATCTTCTCCAAGGCCATCCTGCCAGGAAGGCCCTGGCTTGGTAAGAATCTTTGTCACATCATACGGATGAGTATGCAATACGCCTAATAATTTACTCCCTCCCGTAGCATACTCATCAATAAGCCTGACTATTTCTGCCGGATCGCTCTCTACATAACTATATTTTTGCTCGGCATATTTCGAAACCGGGATTATTCTTTTAATTTGATAGCTTCCTCCTATTTGAATTCCAAACAGTAAGAAAACTTTCTCCTTAAAATCTTCCTCCGGGCCAAGCAAAACCTCCCTTGCCGCATTATTTAAAACTGACAAGTCTTTTGCTATTTCTTCCCCCGAGAAAATAATTTCCGTTTGTTGGCCGAAAGAACTACCCGGGCCTGAGCCAATTCCTCCCGAACCTTTATTTTTTTCCTCTAATTCCCGGTAAAAGGTATCATATAATATCCTTTTACCCTGATAATGCACAAACCACTCCGGGATGCCCTGGTCATTAATCTCCAATGAAGCCACGGCAGACATAACCCCCAGGGCTTCCAGGGCCTTTACCTTGCCATCCGACTGTTGAGCTATAACATAAGCTCCTCCAAAATCATCATCTCCGATGCGGACAGCCGTGATTCTCACTCCCAAATTCCTGCGGGATAATTTGTTTGCTAAAACATCCCAATTATACTGCCCGTGTATATAAAAAACAATTTCATCCCCGCCTTCTTGATTTATAAGAAAACGCTTATTTTTATTATGTTTGACAACAGGTATATGCCTTCCCAAAATACCGATAAAAGCCCTTAATTTTGCCGACATCTTTCCCTTAATAGAATCATCCGCTCCAATACATAAATCCAAGACGGCTTTCTCTTTTTCCGAATTATCCAGGTCAATTTTTTCCATATACTTTTGATGCGCCTGAGCCAGGTTTTTCTGGATATCCGCCCAAAATCCGATCACATCAACAGCTATCAACCTGCCGTCTTCCTCTAAATATAACGCTGAGGCATTGGCTAAGAATTCCTCTCCGGAACTGATCCGATGGTTCTTCGGATTGGTTCCTATTACTGCCTGGGCTTCCCATAATATATCCACCGCAGCAGCAGGCGAAAACGGCGGAGCCCTGCTCATAATGATATCCAACCCCTTTAATATCCTTAATAATTTTTCTTTTTCTTCTGTACGCCTAGCCGGATTAGCACGCCAATACTTCGGATAATCAAATAAATCTATAATATCCAGATATTTCTTTATCAAAAGCTGCCTTTGGGCATTCTTGACGCCATTTTTTACTTCAAGCTCCAACCCTTCTTCTGTCTTAGCCCTGACCTCTTTCATGCTATTTTCAGGAGGCAATTCTCCCGGAGCAAGCCCTAAATCCTGCCTGATTTTATCCGCCTGGAACACTAAAACATCGAATTCTCTTTGATCGAACATGGAATTCTGCGAGCCAAAACGTCTGCCCATCTTAGCGGCCTGCAATGCCTGAATATCTGCTAATATCTTAGCATCATCGCTGCTGTCTTTTACAGGGTTACTTACTCCGAAATTGAATAAGAAAGTATAATTCTGGATGGCTTTATTATCCGGATATTCATTATGCAAATCTCTGGTTAAGTCGGCAGTCAAGTTTTTTGCTACCCATTCCAACCTTTTCAATACCTCTGCCCGGCCTAAATAATTTACCACCGCAGACTCAATCACAAATTTATCCTGTTTAAATAGAAGCGATAAAGTATTGCCATCTGCCGAGCTGATCAAACCTGCCCTAAGCAGGAGTTCGGTTACAATAGCCTGCCTTAAATCAATAAACATATCCACCTGCGACTCACCAAGAAGAGTATTTAAGAATTTTATTGATGCCTGATTATTCACTACCAGGATATCCCCCTGGTGAACTTTAAGCTCCATAGCCACCAGGGAATTTGTCAGGATAATCCGGCTTTTAAGATCCTCCAAAACAACAATGTCCTGGTCGGAAATCATCTCTCCTTTTTCAAGCTTGGTTGCAATTTCTCCGATTGACTGCTGGAACATATTATATTCACTTATCCTGGTATTAATCCTCTCCACTGCCCTGTTTTCTGCCAAATCCGTTTCTTGCACTGCATTATCTTCCTGCTTAGAATCCTGGATTAAAGAAACCTCTAACCCCAACTTCCCATCTACTGCTACATTCTCCCCGATTAAAGCAGTATTTTCACCTTTGCCGTTATCTTTGTTATTCGGAATCATTGTAACCGGGCCCAAAGTTTTGTCTCCAAAATTAGGGAATACTGGCGCTACCCCATCAATACCCCCTGAGAAATAACTTCTGATTACCTGCCCATATGGCGTATAAACCGGCTCCTTGACATTGAATTCCCCTTTTTCAAAATTATCTTTATAAGCTTTAAAATAAGTATCCGCGGAATAGCCAACTTTAGATTGCAGGTTAGAAAGGTCCTTGCTGTCTATAAGCCTGGAATATTGATTGTTCTTGCCCCGGTTCCTGGCCTTAAACCATTGGGCCAAAATGAGCGAATAATAAACCTGCCGGAGAGCCGCGTAATGATTAGAATTATTTATACTCCTGGTCAACTTGGGGATAATTTCTTCTCTGATAATCTGGCTTGAGTACTCATTAAGCTGCTTCTCCCTTTCGTCTTGAAAAGAATAGGCAGCACTATCTTTCAAGTAATCCTGTTCCAACATAACCTTAAGCGTAGCTTTATAAACATAGGCTGAACCTGCCGACTCGCCGACAATAATCTCATCCGGGACAATCCAAGGCCGGGTGAGAGTAGGAATAGTTACGTTCTGGCTTTCGTAGATCTGGCCTGCTTTTTGATAAACCTTATCCCAGTATTTTCTGCCTTCGGGAGTTTGAGGATTCAGAGCATCAGCAACATCTTTTTTAAGCTGCAAATCGCTTTCCAGGAATATCCTGCCCACTTCGGTTTGAGCTAAAAGCGGGTCGATAATATTATCGGGAGAATCCGGCCGCAGGTTAACCCAAAATGCGGTATTCGGCAAAGCAATACCCACAAAAAAATAATTAAGCAGGTTTTTGGTGGTTAATTCTATATCCTTGGCTTTAGGATTCTTGGTGTCGCCTTTATCTAAGAGAAGCTTAAAGTTGTTATTCAGCCCATCGTAAGATATAGACCTTAAATGCAGGGGGCGGATTTTATCCGCGGGCAAAGTATTGCGTAAAGATGCCAGATGGCCTGTAACATTTAACTCAACAGAAGCAACCTGGGCAAACCCGGTCTGCTGGAGGGTTAAAAAAATACAAAGCAATACTGCGATAATTTTTAACGTTTTTGATTTTTTCATTGATTTAGCTGACGGCTTACCAGCCGTCATAAGTTATAAGCATGCTATTATAAGTATGCTATATAGGTAAGGAAAAACAAGGCTTAAGCACAAGATAAAAGAAAGGGCTTTCAATAAGTCTTAGTGTATTTTAACTGACCGGATCCTGCCCAATTGCGAGCAAAGATCAAAAACCAAGGTGGGGTCTTCAGTAGCCATGCTTACTTTATAATTGTGGCTTTCCTTCTGCTCCAAGTCTTCGCTAATAACCAAATCGCTGCCGAATTCCGCCAAAGAATTCTTTATAATCTTTGATGAACTATCCTTGGCATGCAAAATAAATTCTAAATTATATTTAGCGCTCATTTAAGCATTATTACCGAAATCATCCTTCCGGCTCCTTCTGCCTCTTTGCGGAAAGAAAAATAATCATTATCGGAAAACGTACAAATCCCCGGGTCAAAGATGTTTTCTTCTTTTATCCCGCATTCAATTAACTGCTTTTGATTAATCAGCGCGATATCCATAAAGATACGGCCTTGCCTCTCAACCAGACCAAAACCAAAATTACTTTTAAAATCTTTCGCCACCTCAAAACAACACGAGCGGATAGACGGGCCAAAACCAACCAAAAGCTCATCCGGACTGCTGCCGAACTTTTCCTGCATTAGCCTTACCCCTTCAGCACAGATATTCTTCTCGGTGCTGCGCCAACCGGCATGTAAAACCCCGGCTGCAGGACGCCGGGGATCATAGATAAAAACCGAAAGGCAATCCGCTGTCAATATCGCCATAGGAACATTTTTCTTATCGGTCAAAAACCCATCCGTATCGCTAATTGAACTCTCGTAATCCAAAGCACCGCTACCCTTATTGGCTTGAGTAACATAAGTTACGGTTTTACCGTGTACCTGCTTTGCGCAGATTAAATCACGATAATCAATGCCTATCCCGGAAAGGAACTTTTTACGGTTCTCCAGAGACCCCTGGATATCCCCATAGCATAAAGACATATTCCCGTCCTGGCGCTGGCTAAAAGCGCAAACTGCATCTTTGAGGCCAAATTTTTCTAAAGGGTTGTTAATCATCTATCTCCACAAGTTTATCCCGCGATTTCTCCCCGGATTTAATCCTTACCTGGTATTTCTTTATCTTTAAATACGCGCTTAACAAATCAACAAGCTGCTTATTGGCCGCGCCTTCTGCGGCCGGTTTAGTAAGATAAACCTTAAAGTTATTTCCTTGCCGTTCAACACGGTTCCGGCTGGCGCGGGGATTGACGCGGACATTAAAAATCATTAATTATTTACCGGTTATCTGCTTGGTGTCCTGGATATCCGTCAGGCGCTGGCTGACTTTGTCTAAGCGCTTCTCGGCATCGGCATACTTGGTATTGGCATTAAGCAGGTGGCTGCCCAAGATATTAAAATCTTCTTTAAATTTATCTGTCTCAATAGAAAGGGCGCCTAAACTTTTTAAAATAATCTTGGCGTTCTCTTCAACTTTTAACCCGCGCAGCCCCATACAGATTACCTGCAGGTAGGCGTAAAAGGTGTTCGGGGAAACCGGGATAACTTTCTTGAGCAGGCTATAAGAAAAAATATCCTCTTTGATAATTACCTCATAATAAACATTCTCCGCCGGAATATACATTAGAGCAAAATCATAGGTATTTTCCGCAGGAAGTATGTATTTTGCGGAAATTTCATTAATCCGGTTCTTTACATCCTGGATAAATTTCTTACGCAAGGATTCTTTTACCTGCTCATCTACGGCATCCTGCATCCGCTGAAAATTCTCTAAACTGAATTTCGCATCAACCGGCACCAGCCGCTCGCCTAAACAGATTACCGCGTCCACTGCGTCTGAGCTCTTAAAACGATACTGGGTATGGTAATGCTCCTTGGGTAAAACCTGGGAAAGCAAATTCTCCAGCAAGGTCTCCCCCATTGCCCCGCGGAACTTCGGGGCACGCAGGAGTTCCTGGAGGCTTGAAATATCTTTGCTTATAGCGATAATCTGCTTATTAGTTTCTTCAAGTTTTCCCAGCTGCTCCTTCACGTTCCCAAAAGCAGAAGTGGCGCTGCCTAAATTCTGGCCAATGATCTTATTGGCCTCCTGAATAGACTGGTTCATCTGATTCAAGCGCTCATTAACCTGAGAAGAGATTTTTAAGACGATAAAGACAATAAATGCGGCCAATACAAGAAAGAGTATCGTGATTAGGGTATTCATAGGTTTATTATACCATTGGCAGCTTTGCGATTAAAGCAAATAATCTTTTTTTACCCTTTTGACAGAACGGAAGATATTCTTTTTGACATCCGGGCAGGCCTTTTCCAACTCCTGGATAATCCGGCCCATCCTGGCGCGGTTTGAAGTAATTGAATGCGGACAAACACAGGCATCATGACCCAACTTTGCTTCTTTAGCAAAACGTTTTATAAGATACTCCTCTACGTAGGCTAACGGCCGGATAAGGATGATCTTACCCTTGAACAGTTTTTGCTTTGGAGACATGCTTGAGATCTCTCCTTGAAAAAATAAATTCAACAACACGGTTTCAATAATATCATCCATATGATGCCCCAGGGCAATCTTGGTACAGCCAAGTTTATTGGCGGCAATGAACAGCTCTTTCCTTCTGTTCCAAGAACACCAAAAACAATTTATTTTACTCTTGCCTGTTTTCTTGAGTACATCAGACTTTATAATCTTATATTCAACTTTGAGTTTCTTAAAATATTTCTCCAGCTTAGTGGAAATCGACTTAGGATACCCCATATCAATATGCAACGCCATAACTTCATATTTTATGGGCACAAAGACCTTTCGGTCAAGCAGCAGGCGCAGCAAAGTCAAACTGTCCTTGCCCCCGGAAACAGCAACCGCGATCTTATCTCCATCGGCAAGCATCTTATAATCCATGATCGCCTTGCCCATACTCTTGGAAATAAAATATTCTGTACCCTGTAATGTTCCCATTAAACTCCCATCTTTATATATTAGCGGGTCCTGCCCAGCCTTGTTTTCGCCGCACACCGCGGCTCAAATCAAGTCTCATCTCCCGCTAATAATGAAGATTTTATGTTTTTGCTGGAGGAGTGAGCTGTAAACCGTAGCACGCGGCGAAAGATTTCAGCGACGGAAACAAAAGCATAAAATCAACCCCTGCCGGAATCAATAACCATTTTGCGAATTTGTTTATTTACCGGATGCCGAAGCAACTGTTCAAGGTTAATTGGCAGGCGCAACGACCAGTTTTTCTGGCTGATTGTCCCCGGAGTATTTATACGGTACTGATATGGTTCGCCTTTAAACACATCTGATAAAACCAATAAATCTACTATTGAATTAATACAAAATACCGCCTGGGAATTTAAAACAAACTGGGTTATCTTCGCCAAAAGTTCGCTGCCGGCCTCTTCGGTAATCTCTCCGGTACAAACCAATATCTTCCAAAGCTTATCCTTTTCAGCATAACTATTTTCATAAAGCTCAATAAAATCCCCTACTTCTTCTTTTCTCTTGCCTAATATCCAAACCAGTTTTTCTATACAATCGATTTCCTTCTTCCAGCGCAGACGGCCATAAGAAGAAAGGTTTGGATCAAAAAGTTCAGGTTTTACCCTGAAAAAATCTATCTGCCTATCCTTGCATTTCCTTACAAATAAATCCTCGTCTACCGTGCCTGCTTCATACTGCCACCAGGCCTTCCAGTTGGTAGTATCATGTGTAGAAAGCATGGCTACACTAAGCTGGCGGTATTCTCCGGGCAAAAGAAAATTATGTTTAACATTCCAATCCTTGACCCAGCGCTGCACATCGTTTCCGGGAATACCGAACTCAAGCAGGGTTTCAATGCAGCATCTAGGAATCACCCCTAAATCCTCGGCACAAAGCAACATTTTTGTATTTCTTATCAGAAGATCTAAGATATTCCGGCCGTGCTTCGGCCAAAGGTTTTCATCCGCAGGATCAAATAAGCCGTTTAAACCCTGATTTTCCTGAGGGTCATTATAAGGGATACTCCAGATACGGAAGAGCCCGACTACATGATCAATACGTAAAATGTTATAAAAGTTCTCGGCATATTTTAATTTTTCTTTTACATAAAGGTACCCGTCTTTGGCGATATTTTCCCAATTATACGTCGGCATACCCCAGCGCTGTCCCTTGGCACAATACATATCCGGAGGGGCTCCGGCGGCAAAATCCAGTTTAAAAAATCCCGGATGCGCCCAGACATCCGCGCTGTCCCGGGAAACTAAAACCGGCAAATCCCCTTTTAAAAATACGCCATTTTTAGACGCGTATTCCCGGCAGGCTTTAAATTGCTTAAAGACAATCCATTGCAGCCACATTTGAAAAGTTACCTTCTCAATATTCTCCTGCCAGAATTCCTGCAATGCTGCCCGATCGCGCTGTTTGAATTTATCCTCCCACTCATACCAGGCAGCTCCGTGATAAAATTCCTTTAGTACCTTAAAAAGCGCAAAATCCAACAACCAATAGGCGTTTTCTTTCTGGAAATCCTCAAAAGCAAGCTCCTCACTTAAATCCTGGAGCAAATAGACATCCCAAAGCAGGCGAAGCTTCTCCTCTTTTACAGCATAATCAACATAAAGATTGTCTTTGGAAGAATTGAATCTTTTTTCTTTGAGAGTAGGAAAATCCCCTAAAGAAATATAGGCTGGTTCGAGGGCAAAAGAACTTAAAGCATCATATGGGCAAAACAATGAGCCGACTTCATTCATCGGCAAAAGCTGGACTATAGAGCTAGCGGTAGATTTTGCCCAATCAACAATAAGCCTTAAATCGCCTAAATCGCCAATGCCAAAGCTTTTTTCGGAATAAACACTAAACAGAGGGATTAAAACTCCGGCGCGCTTTTTAAACCCGGTATTTTTCCAATTATCCCTGGAGATGGCAACAGAGAGTTGTTTTTCAAGGCTTGGTTCCGGCATCATCTATCTTATTGGCAGGATTAGTTGAATTACTTTATGCGACCAAAATAAAGATATAATGGCTGCCAACGACAAAAACGGACCATAGGGAATAGTGTGATCATTCTTCCTAATCATCGTTATAATGCTAACCACGATACCTAAGAAAGGAGCGAGAAAAAATGTAAGCAAGGCTTTTTCCCAGCCCATAAAAGCGCCGATCATTGCCAGGAGTTTAACGTCCCCGCCCCCCATAGATTCAGTCTCCCCGTTAATCGCCGGCCTTTTCAGCCACTTAAAGTAAACCAGATCAAAAATTACCCCGGTCAGATAAATAATCCCCCCTCCTATAATTATACCCTGGAGCGACCGGAACATGGGGCCAAAATGATACCCAAAGGGGTTAAAGGTAAACCCGGATACCGAAACCATGATAAAACCTATAATCATACCCCCGACTGAAACTTCATCAGGGATAATCCGATGAGGTATATCCACAAAGCTGGCGATAATTAAACCCCAACTCATTACCATAAACAAGAAAAAGTTATAACTTAAGCCAAAACGGTCAAAAAGCGCAAGCGTCAGCAGCGCGGTCAGTAATTCGACCAGCGGATAACGCAACGAAATCTTTTCTTTGCAAAAACGGCACTTGCCGCCAAGCAGGATAAAACTTATAAACGGAATATTATCATAACCAGGGATCCTTTTCTGGCATTTCGGGCAATGCGAGCGCGGCCAAACAATTGATTCACTTTTAGGCATACGGTGAATGCATACGTTTAGGAAACTTCCTACGATAGAACCAAAGATAAAAACAAATATTTTTGCAATCATAGCTTTTTCACTCCTTTGTTTAACGCTGCACGCATAATTTCAACCGGGGCTCGCTTGCCGGTAAAATGCTCAAAACAAATTACCCCCTGGTATAAAAGCATCCCTAATCCATTGGAGAACCGCACTCCCGCTTTCTTTGCCGCTGCTAAAAGCTTTGTCTCGGCTGGGTTATAAATTAAATCGTAGACAAAAAGCCCCTGATGAAGCATATTCCCGTCGATTAAACAAGGATCATCTGTGTGCATACCCACAGGCGAGGCGTTCACCAGCAAATCCTTATCCCGCAGATTTAATTCTTCAATCCTGGCTACAGCCGAAAGTTTAGTCTGCTCAAACACATCTTTAAACTGACCTACCAAGCCTAAGCTTTTATAGGCGTCTATATCATAAATACAGATTTCTTCTACCTTGCTTTTTCCCAGGGCAAAACATACAGCTTTAGCCGCGCCTCCCGCACCGATGAGCGCAACTTTCTTAGGAGTAACTTTTAATTCTTTTAAATGCCTGCGGAACCCGGCAAAATCAGTATTAAACCCTTTTAATTTCCCACCCCTGGCAATAACCACTGTATTAACTGCGCCGATTTCACGCAGGCCGGGAGCTTTAATATTCAAGTAAGAGAGCGCTTTTTCTTTATAGGGAAAAGTAACATTAAAACCGGAGATATTATTTCTTCTTAAATTAGCGAAAAAATCTTCCAGTTCTTCAGAACGTAACTCGAATAATTGATATTTGGCTTTTATTTTGAGTTTAGCAAACGCTGCATTATGCATGCAGGGAGACAAGCTGTGTTTGACAGGAAAACCTATTAACCCGTAGAGTTTAGGTTTTTTGGTCATTTGGTTTCCAACTTATTAACGGCATCAATATATGCCTTAACTGCCGCTTCCACAATATCCGTGCTTGAGCCGCGGCCGCTTACGCTTAAACCCGCTACTTTTAATTTCAGGCTCGCCTGGCCCAGGGCATCTTTGCCGGCGGTAACTGCTTCCAAACGAAAATCTTCTAACTTAACTTTGTATCCGGTAATTTTGTCAATTGCCTTGAAACAAGCATCTACCGGGCCATCCCCTGAAGAAACTCCGGATAAATTCTTGCCGGCCTTGATCAAGACCACCTGGGCCCTAGGTTTAATTTTAGTCCCGGAATTAATCTCAAAACTATTCAACGTCCAGGCAGGCTTGGTCAGCCGGACTTCATCCTCAACGATAATCCTCAAATCATCATCAAAAATAGCTTTTTTCTTATCCGCAACCTCTTTAAACCGCCCAAAGGCTTTATTTAGCTGCTCCTCATTAAGCACAAACCCCAGTGTTTTTAATCTATCCCGGAAAGCATGCCTGCCGGAGTGTTTGCCGAGGATCAACTGGCTATCGGCAATACCGACATCATGCGGATCCATAATTTCATAGGTGATCCGTTTTTTTAAAACCGCGTCCTGATGAATGCCGGATTCATGGGCAAAAGCATTTTTTCCGACGATGGCTTTATTCGGAGGCACGAGGAAATCCGTCAGTTTACTTACCAGCCGCGATGTGCGGTAGATTTCTTTGGTATTAATATCAGTATAGAATTTACCGAAAACATCCTTGCGCGTTTTCATCGCCATTACTACTTCCTCAAGCGAGGCATTTCCCGCGCGCTCTCCGATCCCGTTAATTGTGCAGTGCACCTGGCGGGCCCCGGCCAAAACTGCAGACAAAGAATTAGCTGTGGCCAGACCTAAATCATTATGGCAATGCGTGGCGATGACCGCCTTATTGATATTGGGAACGTTATTAATGATCTCGGTAATCAGGGAGTAAACTTCCTGTGGATAACTATACCCGACCGTATCAGGAATATTAATGGTATGAGCTCCTTCATTGATGGCCATCTCGATCATCCGGAATAAAAATTCTTTTTCCGTACGCGTAGCGTCTTCCGGAGAAAACTCAATATCCGAACAAAATTTCTTGGCCTGTCTGATAGAATCCCTGGCAATATCAGCTATCTCGTCTTCCGCTTTTTTAAATTTATACTGAAGATGAATCTTGGAGGTGGCCAGAAAAAGATGGATCCGCGGATGTTTGGCTTTTTTTACGGCTTCTCCGGCGCGTTCAATATCTTTATAAATACAGCGGGCAAGGGCACAAACCGCTCCTTTTTTAATCAATTTGGCTATCGCGCTGACTGCCGCAAAATCATCAGGTGAAGCAATAGGGAAACCTGCCTCAATGATATCCACACCTAACTTTTCGAGCTGAGTAGCTACCTCCAGCTTCTGAAAGCTGGTTAATGCCGCACCCGGCGCCTGCTCCCCATCTCTTAATGTCGTATCGAATATAATTATCTTTTCCACGATTCTTTCTCTATAGTCAACCAATAAATTGCGCAAGAACCGCGGGTGACTTGGATTGGATTTGAGCCGCGGCGTACGGCGAGAAACAATCCAAGTCAGGACCCGCGGAAACTATCCGCAATTTATTTACTTCTTCATCCAGGGCATCATCTCTCTTAACTGCCTGCCCACCTTCTCAATTAAGTGTTCATCCCCGGCTTTGATTAAACTGTCAAAATTCTTTCGGCCGGTTTCATTCTCCCTAATCCACTCCCTGGCAAATTTCCCGGATTTAATTTCTTTAAGTATCTTCTGCATTTCTTTGCGTGTCCTCTGAGTAATAATTCTCGGGCCACGGGTTAAATCACCGTAACAAGCAGTATTTGATACTCCCCGGCGCATACCGGAAATACCCCGCTCCTGAATAAGATCGGTGATTAACTTCAATTCGTGCAAGACCTCAAAATAAGCAATCTCCGGCTGATATCCAGCGTCGATCAAAGTATCAAAACCCGCCTTGATCAACTCGCTTACTCCGCCGCAAAGTACTGCCTGTTCTCCAAAGAGATCGGTTTCCGTCTCTTCATCAAAGGTTGTTTCGATGACACCTGCGGTAGTAGCCTTGATTGCCTTAGCATAAGCAAGCGCTAAATCTTTTGCCTGGCCGGTTGCATCCTGGTAAATCGCAATCAATGAAGGCACACCTTTACCCTCTTCGTACATCTTTCTGACTAACGCACCCGGGCCTTTCGGTGCAACCATGAATACATCCACATTCTTCGGAGACTTGATCTGTTTAAAACGGATATTAAATCCATGGGAAAAACAAAGCGCCTTGCCCTTTTTTAAATTCGGCTTAATTGATTCCTGGTAAACTTTAGCCTGTACATGATCCTGAGTAAGAATCTGGATGATATCAGCGGCCTTGGCTGCTTCAGCGGCGCTGACCGGAGTAAACCCGTCTTTCTTTGCCTGCTCAAAATTAGGAGTGCCTTCCATTTCAGAAACCACTACTCTTATCCCTGAATCACGCAGACATAAAGACTGTCCCCTTCCCTGAATACCATAACCGATAATAGCGATTGTTTTGTCTTTTAATAAATTCAAATCCGCATCCTTGTCGTAATAAATCTTAGCCATCTAACTACTCCTCCCTTTCTAATGATTAATTACTGATTGCCAGTTTCCCTGTCCTAACTAATTCTTTTACCCCAAATTTATCCAACTCCTCCAAAAGCGCTTTTATCTGATCCTGATCCCCCACTGCTTCGATAATCGCCGTATCAGCCTTATGATGGATAATCTTGCCCACAAACTTTCCAAAGATAGCTTCAAGCTTAGCTTTATCCCTGGAAGAATAATTAACTTTTGCCAAAACCAGCTCACGGTCAATATGCTCTTTCTTGGTAAAATCCGTTACGGTAATCACGTCAATCAATTTATTCAATTGTTTATTGACCTGCTCCAGGACTTTTTCGTCTTTAGCCTCCACCACAATGGTCATATAAGAAACTTCCGGGTCCAGGGTTTCACTTACCGCCAAAGAAGCGATATTATAGCCTCTGGCGCTGAAAAGCCCGGCAACCCGCGCCAGGACTCCAAACTTATTCTCAACTAATACCGATATTGTATGCTTCATTAAGCCAAGCCTCCGAGGATATTGTTAATCGCCTCACCCGCAGGAACCATCGGATAGACATTCTCCTCTTCCTCAACATGAAAATCAATAAAAACCGTATTATCCGTTTCGATCGCACGCTGCAGCGCGGATTTAACTTCTTCTTTTTTGGTAACGCGTATACCTACAGCTCCATAGCTTTCCGCCAGCCTGACAAAATCCGGGCTGGTAATCGGTGTATAAGAATAGCGGCGCTTGTAAAAAAGTTCCTGCCACTGCCGCACCATTCCGAGATAACCGTTATTAAGTATGGCCACCTTCACATTGATCTTATTTTCAACACAGGTAGCCAGCTCCTGAATATTCATTTGTATGGAACCGTCTCCGGCGATATTAAAAACTGTTTTTTCCGGAGAACCAAGTTTAGCCCCAATTGCGGCCGGAAAACCAAAACCCATTGTACCCAGGCCTCCCGATGAAATAAATGTCCGCGGCCGGGCATAATTATACCATTGCGCCGCCCACATCTGATGTTGGCCCACCTCAGTACAGATAATCGCATCCCCGCCGGTAACTTCATCTATCTGCTGGATAACATATTGCGGCAGGATCTTATTTTTATCTTTATATCCCATAGGATATTTTTTCTTTAAAGCTTCTACGTGTTTGAGCCAATCTTCTACAGCGGGTTTATATTTTATCTCCTTGAGAAATTCCACAATTACCTGCTTGGCATCCCCGACAATAGGAACATGCACCTTCACATTCTTGCTAATCGACGAGGGATCAATATCAACATGGATCACCTTAGCATTTGGAGCAAACATATCCAGCCTTCCGGTAACCCGGTCATCAAAACGCGCGCCTAAGGCAATGATAAGGTCGGAATCCATAATGCTATGGTTGGCATAAGCTGTCCCATGCATACCCAGCATGCCTAAAGATTGTTTATGCGAAGAGGGAAATCCCCCTATGCCCATTAATGTCCAGGTTACAGGAGCGCCGATTTTTTCCGCTAATTCCAATAATTCAGCCGAGGCCCCGGAAGTAATAATGCCTCCGCCAACATAGAGTATCGGCTTCTTAGATTCCATGATCAGTTTCGCCGCACGCTTGATCTGCCCAGGATGACCGATATATTTTGGATTATAACTTCTAAGCTTTGGCTCATCCGGCCAGATAAACTCTGTTTGAGCGACCTGTACATCTTTAGGTAAATCAATAAGCACCGGACCGGGACGGCCGCTTGAGGCAATGTAAAAAGCCTCGCGCACAATACGGGCCAAATCTTTAATATCTTTAACTAAATAGTTGTGTTTGGTGATCGGACGGGTAATCCCGGTAATATCTGCTTCCTGAAACGCGTCATTGCCAATCAACGCAGTAGGAACCTGGCCGGTAATCGCAACCATCGGAATAGAATCCATAAACGCGTTGGCAATCCCAGTTACCAGATTAGTCGCTCCCGGGCCGCTGGTAGCAAGACAAACCCCAACCTTGCCCGTCACACGCGCATAACCGTCTGCCGCATGCGCCGCACCCTGCTCGTGGCGGGTAAGAATAAATTTAAAACCCTTATACTCATAGAGCGCATCAAACGTAGGCAAAATTTGTCCACCGGGGTAGCCAAAAACAACCTCTACCCCCTCACGTTTTAAGCACTCCAAAAGTATTTGCGAACCCGTCATTTTCATTTACTTTAACACCGCCCCTTTATCTGCGGATTTAACCATACGTGAATAACGCGATAAATAACCCGTTTTAATCTTTGGCTCAACGGACTTCCAATTCTTAAATCTCTTATCAATTTCAGCCTGGCTTAATTTTACCTCAATCTTACGAGCCGGAATATCAATATTTATTGTATCACCGTCACGGATTATTGCAATCGGTCCGCCTGCGGAAGCCTCGGGTGAAATATGCCCAATGCAAGGACCTTTGGTCCCTCCGGAAAAACGTCCGTCGGTAATCAAGGCTACAGAATCGCTTAAACCTAAACCGACAATGGCGGCAGTAGGCGCAAGCATTTCGCGCATCCCCGGCCCGCCGGCAGGGCCTTCATAACGGATAACCACACAATCGCCTTTTTTAATTTTATTGCCCATAATCGCCTGCATTGCTTCTTCTTCGCGATTAAATACTTTAGCTTTACCGGTAAACTTCATCATTTTATCGCTGACGCCGGATTGTTTCACTACGGCTCCGTCAGGGGCCAAATTACCGTAAAGCACAGCTATCCCGCCCTGTTTATGGTAGGCCTGTTCAAACGGACGGATCACCTCGATATCGAAAATCTTCGCTTTATCGGCAATCTCAAATGTTTTTTCTCCGCTGACATTAAGCGTATTGTTCAATTTGGATTTTAATCTTTTTAATACCGCGGGGATCCCGCCGGCATATTCAACATCTTCCATAAAATGCTCGCCCGCCGGTTCAATATTCGTAATATGCGGCACGCTTTTACTGATCTTATCAAAAGTCTTAAGGTCAAGCTTTATCCCCGCTTCGTGGGCGATCGCCATAAGATGCAAAACCGTATTGCTTGATCCGCCTAAAGCCATATCTACAACAATCGCATTCTCCAAAGACTCCTGAGTAATAATATCGCGCGGCTTAATATCTTTTCTCACCAATTCCACAATCCGCTCGCCGCTTGCCTGGGCAATCCGGCGTTTCTTGGCAGAACCTGCCAGAGCTGTGCCGCAGCCGGGAATAGACATACCCATGGTTTCAGTAAGACAAGCCATGGTATTTGCCGTGTACAGTCCCTGGCATGAACCTTGCCCGGGACAAGCCTCCATCTCTAAACAAGTCAACTCCTCTTCCGAAATATCACCTTTTTTAGCCCGGCCCATTCCTTCATAAGTATCATGGACAAAAGCTAATTTTCGTTTATTATAATGGCCGGAAATCATCGGCCCGGCGGTAATAATTACCGCCGGTATATTTAACCGCGCCACCCCCATAAGCATCCCAGGAGTAATTTTATCACAGTTAGTAAGGCAGACTATTCCGTCCAATTGATGAGCGTTACAAACCGTCTCAATCATATCCGCGACAAGTTCCCTTAAAGCCAGGGGATAACACATTCCCAAATGGCCCATAGCTATACCATCACAGATACCAGGCACGCCGAATAAAAATGGCACGCCTCCGCCATAACAAACCCCGCGTTCAATAAACCTTTCCAGATCGCGCATCCCTACATGGCCGGGAATAAGATCAGTAAAAGATGTGGCTACTCCGATAAACGGGCGTTTTAAATCATTACGCGACAGCCCAGTAGCGTGTAAAAGCGCGCGGTGCGGCACTCTTTCCAAACCTTTTTTGATTTGATCTGAACGCATAAGTTTATCCTTTCCTTTATCCCTACTCACAACTTACTAGTCCGCGCCTTCTCCGTCATGCACCACGCCTGAGACATCCTGGCGCTTACGCACAATCACTCTTTTCAAAGTAACATATTTATCAACCCGGCTGGCGTTATTCACGGCATTCAATTGCTTGAAAAGAAAATCGAATTTGTTTTCAATCTCTCCGGCAATTGCGTCACGCGTAGCTTGAGGTAAAGTCATAATTTCTTTCTTGAAAGCGCCTAATGCCTTTTTCCTGGTTTTATAGAAGAACTGCTCTTCGGTCTCTCCTGCCTTAGCTTCATTGGCAGCATTAACCTTAAGCCATTCGTAAATCGTCTTCTTTAAATCCGCGGGAAAATGTTTGGAATCAAAAATCATATTCTGAAACTGCGTAGCTAAATGCACTTCGCAAGTCTCGCATTCCGGAAATTTATGGAATGCCTCTTCGGGTAAAGTTGACGCTCCATGCTGCACAGCGCCGCCTAAACCAAACTCTTTGCGCGCAAGGGCAGAAAGATTCTTTAATGTTTCAAAATCAAGTTTTACCTGGGCAATGGAACCATCAGGCAGGACTACTCCGCCGTGGCTTGTCCCGGTCTGAATAGAGATCTTGCTGATTCCGGTAAGTCCTTTACGCAGGCGGCCTTTAAAACCCTCCATAAACGCGCGCAGGTCTTCCGGCGTAGAATTCTGATGCCCGACCTCGCCGATCTCGCCGCCGACAGAAACAGTTATCCCCTTTGGCTCAATGCGCCGGATAAACTGGGTTAGTTTGGCGCATACCTCATAATTTAAATATTGCTGATCCTTAACCTTTGGTTTGCTCAAATCGACCAAAGTCGAAGAATCAATATCGATATTGTAAAAACCCGCGCCTACTGCCTCGGTAATTAAAGCCTGCAGCGCTTCAATCTCCTTATCCGGATTATCCTGATACTTTTTTAAATTCGCTTGGAAATGATCCCCCTGGATAAACACCGGGCCGCTATAGTTTTCTTTGATTGCCGCAGCCAGAATAACCGCAGAGTATTCCACCGGCGGCTGAGCAGTGTAACCCATCTCGCTTTTAGCAATCTCAAATAGGAATGCCTTGGCATCATTCTTTTTTCCTACCCTAAATATCGCCCTGGCCAAATCATAAGTTAAGCTGCGCAAGTTTATCGCCGGCACAGTAGAACCGCTGAATTCCTCCCTGCCGCGGGCCATATAGTAATCATGAATACTCGACGGATAAATTCCTTTTTTATAGGCAATATCCCAAATCTTCTTAGCCAACTCCTTCTTTACCGAGGCATCCCCGGTTAAAACCAAATCCATTACAATTTTATCAATCTCAAGCGGTTTTCTTCCCATGTTGCTTAATCCTCCTTTAATAAATATTTGTATTGTTGAATAACTTAAGTTAAGACCCTGATCAAATTAAATAAATTAACAATCTTTAGCTCTTTCTTTTGTATTGCAACTTCAAAATCAATCTCCGCAAATTTACCGCCCCCAAGACCAACGGCAATATCGGTTTTACCGGACAACAAACAATCAACCGCGCTCTTGCCAAGATGTAAAGCAAGATCCCGGCTGACAGCAGTAGGCCGGCCCCCTCTTTGCACATGCCCCAAGACTACTGTCCGTGTCTCAAGACTGGTAATCTCGGTAATCTTTTTAGCGATATCTTCTGCCTTGCCTGCGCCTTCGGCAACTACGATAATCCAACTCATCTTGCCAACCAAATTACCATGGACAATATCATGGCAAATTAATTCCAGGTCCAGTTTCTTTTCCGGAATAATCACATCTTCACATCCTCCGGCAAGGGCAACAGTCAGGGCAATAAAACCGGAATTCCTGCCCATTACCTCAACCACAAAAATCCTCTCCATGCTGGTTGCAGTATCACGGATCTTATCAATCGCATCAAGGGCAGTATTAATTGCCGTATCCGTACCAATAGTATAATCAATCCCGTTAACATCATTATCGATGGAGGCGGGAATGCCGATAACCGGGACTTTATATTTTTTATAAAACTCGTGTGCTGCGGTAAAAGAACCATTTCCGCCGATAACCACTAAACCATCAATATTATATTTTTTGACAGTATTATAAGCCCGGCTCATCCCTTCTTCGGTCTTAAATTCCGCGCAGCGGGCGGTTTTTAAAATAGTCCCGCCCTGGTTGATGATCCCAGAAACAGAGCGATGGTCTAAAACTTTTAGCTCTTCGTTAATCAGTCCCCACCAGCCTCGGAAAACCCCCATTACTTCCAGCTTCTGGTTAATTCCGTAACGCACAACAGAACGGATTGCCGGATTCATTCCCGGGGCATCCCCTCCGGTGGTCAAAACCGCGATTCTCTTCATCAAGTACCCATCTCCCAACTGGCTAAATATTTCTTCTGTTCAGCGGTAAGCGTATCTATCTTAATCCCCATAGACTTGAGTTTTAAATAAGCAATGTTTTTATCTATATTTTCTGGAACTGTATAAACCTGTTTCTGTAATCTGCGGTAATTCCTGGCCATATATTCGGCGGAAAACGCCTGGTTAGCAAAAGACATATCCATAACGCTTGCCGGATGGCCTTCAGCCGCAGCCAGGTTAATCAGGCGGCCTTCTCCTAAAACATAAATCTTACGATTATTCTTCATTGTATACTCATCAACAAAATCACGAGTAGCCCTCTTGGATTTAGCTATTGATGCCAAACCTGGAATATCCAGCTCGACATTAAAATGCCCAGAGTTAGCAACAATTGCGCCGTCTTTCATCAGGCTGAAATGCTCTTTGCGGATAACATTAATATCCCCGGTAACCGTAACAAAGATATCGCCGACCTTGGCTGCCTCTTTAATCGGCATAACTCTAAAACCATCCATAGTCGCTTCCAGGCCGCGCAGAGGATCAACTTCAACAACAATCACCTTAGCCCCCAGGCCATTTGCGCGCATAGCCGCGCCTTTTCCACACCAGCCATATCCGCAAACTACAAAATTAGAGCCGGCAATTAATTTATTCGTCGCCCGGATAATCCCGTCAAGCGTAGACTGACCAGTGCCATAACGGTTATCAAAAAGATGTTTAGTTAAAGCGTCATTAACCGCGATAATTGGATAACGTAATTTACCTTCCTGCGCCAAGGCCCGCAGGCGGATTACGCCGGTAGTAGTCTCTTCTGTACCACCGATAATATTGGCATGTTCTTTCTCTGGGCGCTGATGAATAGTACTTACCAAGTCAGCTCCGTCATCCATAGTTATATCCGGCTTGACTGCTAAGGCGGATTTTATATGATTATAATAAGTTTTAGTATCTTCGCCTTTAATCGCAAAAACAGCCACCTTTAAATCTCTTACCAGGGCCGCAGCTACATCATCCTGAGTAGAAAGCGGATTGGATGCGCAAATATAAACATCGGCGCCGCCTGCCTTTAAAACATCAGTCAACACAGCAGTCTCCGTAGTAACATGCAGACAACAGGCAACCTTTAAACCTTTCAAAGGCTTATCTTTTAAGAACTTCTGTTTAATCAAACCAAGAACAGGCATATTCTTAGCTGCCCATTCAATCCTTAATGCCCCTTTTTTAGCTAATGCTATATCTTTAATGTCATACTTCATTCCAAGTCCTCTCTTTAATTTAAAACCTACTCTGATTATAAACTGCTGGCCTGCTTCTTTAAAGCTGCCGCTTTATCCGTTTTCTCCCAAGTAAACTCAGGCTCCAACCTGCCAAAATGCCCGTAGCTGGCAGTCTTCCTGTATATAGGACGGCGTAAATTCAATGACTCAATAATCCCTTTAGGAGTAAGCTGAAAATTCTGCCTTACCAATTTTACCAAAGCCTCCTCCGGAATAACCGAAGTCCCTTCAGTTTTTACCATAACTGACAAGGGATCTGCCCGGCCAATAACATAGGCCAACTGCACAAGGCATTTCTCTGCCAGGTGCGCCGCCACAATATTCTTAGCGATATAACGGCACATATAAGCCGCGGAACGATCAACCTTAGTCGGGTCTTTACCGGAAAACGCGCCGCCGCCATGGGCAACCGCACCACCGTAAGTATCCACAATTATTTTCCTGCCGGTCATCCCGGTATCAGACTGCGGCCCGCCAATAACAAATTTCCCCGTCTGATTAACAAAATATTTAGTGTCCTTATCCACCCAACCCTTAAGGATTGGCCCGGCTACCTCCCGGATTATTTCACGGCGCGCTTTTTCAGTAATCCGCTTGCCGCTTTTATCCAGGATATCATCGGTGTGCTGAGAAGCCAACACCACTGAATCTACGCGTACCGGTTTATCGTTATCGTATTCTACAGTCACCTGGGTCTTACCATCAGGGCCAAGGTATTTTAAAATATTATTCTTACGCACCTCGGTCAGGCGCATAGAAAGTTTTTGCGCCAGCATCAGGGCCAGCGGCATCAACTCTTTAGTTTCTTCGCAGGCATAACCAAACATAATCCCCTGATCACCCGCTCCGCCGGCATCCACGCCTTGCGATATATCCGGAGACTGTGAGTGAATAGCATTAAGTATAGCGCAGGTATGGAAATCAAACCCGTATTTAGGATGGTTGTAGCCGATCTCTTCAATAATATCCCGGCAAATCTCATGAACATGTATAAAACCGCGGGTGGTTATTTCACCGCCTACGATCAAAAGCCCCATAGTTACATAAGTTTCACAGGCTACGCGCGCGTAGATATCATTCTTTAGGCAAGCGTCTAATACCCCGTCTGAAATCTGATCGCATAACTTATCCGGGTGGCCTTCGGTTACTGACTCTGAAGAAAAATAATGTTTCCGCACTGACATAATCCCTCCTTTAAATGAGCAGGCAACTTACGGAGCGATAGCGACGTAAGTTGTAGGCCGTAAGGCCGTCTGCGAATTTATCCCGAGCTTGCGTAGAAAATTCCGCAGGATGCGAAATTTTCAAGCGCTTAAGCGAGGGAACATTCCTTTTGTTATTATTAATTGGCAAATTTTTCTTTTGCCGCGTTTAAATACTTATAATCCCCGATATCGAACCAGAACCCATTAAACACATAACCGTAAACATCCACCCGGTCTTTAAGCCAGGCGATATAACCCCCGGCAGCATCTATTTTATTTTTCCTGTCCTGCATATATTCCTGGACTAACTTCAGGCAGGCCTGCGGAATAATATATAAACACATCGCCACCAAAGAACTCTGCGGATGCCGGGGTTTTTCTTTAAAACTAATTACTTTTTTATGGGCATCCAGCCCGGCTACGCCGTAACGGCTGGCGTCTTTTTTTTGCTTCAACCTATACAAACCTATATTTACAGCCGGGGAATTTTTCTTAGCGAAACTTAAAAAACCTTTTAATGAACCATCAAAGAGATTATCCCCTCCGACCACCAAAAGGTCGTCTTTGATTTTCTTCCGGGTTATCGCGAAATCTATATCCCCTACAGAACCCAGTCTATCCTGATTATTTTTAGTCAGGTCATTAATCAGGGTGATCTTTTTAGGCGATTTAATTGTCTTTGCCCATTTGCGAAAAACTCCGATGAATTTATTATTAGTAACAACATAAATCTCATCGATATCGCTAACCAATCCCAATTTATCAACGATATAATTTATAATCGGCCTACCTTTAACCTCAAGCAGTGGCTTAGGATATTCTTTGGTCAATGGATAAAGCCGGGTCGCGTAACCCGCAGCTAAAATCAAGGCCTTCATCCTATTTTAAAATCTCCGTTAACCTGCCCCTGGCAAATTCCTCTACCTGGGTGCCGGTTACAAGCTTCATTGCCTCACTGGCAAGCTCTTGCACCGCCTTAAACCCTATCGCGCGAATTATAAATTTCAACTCCGGGATCACCTGCGGCGGAACACTAAACTCATCCAGACCTAAGCCTAAAAGAATAAGCGCCAGCGACGGTTCCCCGGCCATTTCCCCGCACATCGCTACTTTAATATTCGCCTGATGCGCCGCATCAATAACCTGTTTTATCATCCTTAAAACCGCCGGGTGCGCCGGTTCATACAGGTAAGCTACTTTTTCATTGCCGCGGTCAACTGCCAGGCAATATTGAATCAAATCGTTTGTCCCGATACTGAAGAAATCCGCTTCCTTGGCTAATATATCCGCGGTCATCGCCGCAGAAGGAACCTCGATCATTACGCCGACAGGGATCTCGTCATTAAATGCAATTCCCTTCTGTCTTAACTCATCCTTAGCTTCTTGAAGCAACCCATTAGCCTGGCGCAATTCCTCTATACCGGAAATCATCGGGTACATCAGCTTCAGGTTACCGTGCACAGAAGCCCTCAAAATAGCGCGCAGCTGTAATTTAAATATGTCCGGCCGGGCCAGACAAAACCTGATCGCCCTCCAGCCCAAGAATGGCTGCATTTCATGAGGAATCTGAAATTGCGACAAAAATTTATCCCCGCCTAAATCCAAAGTACGGACAACTACCGAATGCGGGCTCATCTGTTCAGCAACATACTTATAAGCCTGATAATGCTCATCCTCGCTGGGAGAGTCTTTACGGTTCATATAAAAGAATTCCGTGCGGTAAAGACCGATCCCTTCGCTGCCATGCAGTTTAACCGATGAAACCTCATCGGGAAATTCAATATTGGCACTAATTGAAATCTCCCGGCCATCAAGTGTAACCGCGGGAAGCCCTTTAACCAGCGAGAATCTTTCAGCTATATTCCTTAAGTTTACTAATTCCTGCTGATACTGCTTAAGCGTTTCTTCATCAGGATTAATAATAACTGTGCCGGTATTTCCATCAACGATAAGAATATCCCCGGGGTTAACCCTGGAAGTAATCCCTTCTAACCCGACTACGGCGGGAATCTCCAGAGACTTGGCCATGATCGCTGTATGCGAAGTCTTACCTCCCATATCAGTGACAAAGGCAGCAACATTCCTGGTATGCATTGCCGCAGTATCAGAAGGAGAAAGATCATGCGAGACAATAATCGCCTTTTCCTTAAGATCCTCCAGGCCTCTTTTTTCTTTACCCAGCAGGTTCCTTAATATCCTCTTGCCGACATCGTTAATATCGGCAATACGTTCTTTAAGGTATTCATCTTCAATCTTTAAAAATACGCTGATATATTTTTTTAGGACTTCCGAGAAAATATAAGCGACATTGAGTTGTTCTTTCTTCAGCCGGGAGATAACCTCTTCGATAAGCATACGGTCTTCTAATACCAGAAGATGCGCATCGAAAATCTGAGCCTCATCCTGCCCCATATCAGAACTGATCTTTTTCTGCAGCTCAATAATCTCGCGGCGGGTTTTAATCAAAGCTTCTTCAAAAAGCTGAATCTGCAAGGGAATATCTTCCCAGGTAATCGTCTCGGGAAGAACAATAAATTCCTCCTTACCCAGCTTATAAGCTGCTCCGATACTTATTCCGCCGGCTGCTCCGATACCTTTTAGCTGAATCATAGGGCTTCCTCGCTGTTGATAAGCTTTTCCAATTCCCCCAATGCTTCCTCTGCGTCAGAACCGTCAGCCTCAACAATAATTAAACTTCCTTTTTCCGCACCGAGCATAAGAATTCCCATAATCGATTTACCGTTAACCTCTTCCTGGTCATGCCGCACAGTTATGCGCGAATCGAATTTATTGGCTATCTGCACAAATAAAGCCGCCGGCCGGGCATGCAAACCCTGGCCATTCTTTACGATAAGTTCTTTCTTAATTAAAGGCATTTTTAAATCTCTTCGATAAAACTTAAAATAATCTTGGCTAATTTCTCCGCGTCGTGGCGGATCACCCCATCCTGAACCATAATAAAATCTTCTTCTACCACCCGGTACCCCAAATTTTCTATATTTTTACGGTCATTGACTACAAGGAGCGAATTCTCCCCGGAATAACGTTTCAAAACCTGCTCAGGCACTTCGCCGTTATTAACAATACAATAATCCAGAATATGCTCAGAACTGTGAGCCGCCAGGGCCTTAATATGGTCACACACACTGTAACCATCTGTTTCCCCCGGCTGGGTCATCACATTACAAACATAAACCTTAATTGCATCAGACTCCGCGATCTCCCGGGAAATCTCTGAAATTAAAAGATTAGGGATAATACTCGTATATAAAGAACCCGGGCCCAAAACAATAATCTGTGCCTCTTTAATCGCCTTGATCGCATCCGGAGTAGCCATCGGCTGTTCAGGAGTAAGGCTAACACTATTAATCTTCTTTCTTGCTTTGGGGATCTGCCCTTCTCCGGAGACTACTGAGCCATCCTTATAATGCGCCACAAGCGTTACATCACCTAACGTAGAAGGGATAACCTGCCCTCTTAAAGCCAAGACCTTACTGGTTTCTTTAATCGCCTTTTCAAAATCACCGGTTAAGCGGGTCATTACCGTAAGAAAAAGGTTGCCGAATGAATGTCCGGAAAACTCGGAATTTTTATCAAAACGGAACTGGAACAAATCACGCATCAACGCCGGGGCATCCGCTAATGCCACCAGGCAGTTGCGAATATCACCGGGAGGCAAAACATCAAACTGCTGACGGAGCCTGCCGCTGGAGCCTCCATCATCAGCCACTGTAACAATAGCAGAGATATTTGAAGAATAACTTTTTAAACCGCTCAAAAGAACGGATAGACCTGTGCCGCCGCCTACCGCAACTATGTGCGGGCCACGGCTTAATTGTTTCTTCTGGTACAAAAGATCGACTAATTCCGTACCTCTGGATGAAGGGGCAAATACCGCGATAAAAGAACGCATCATCCGTTTTATACCCAGGATCAGGATAATGATTCCGGAGATTACAACCAAAGCGTCCAAAAGCTGAATCAGCCAAAACTGGCCGTTTTTAAGGTTGGCTGTCCCAATAATCAAAAGGGCCACCCCAAAAGCGCTTAGACCCACCCAACGCTTAATACCTATGCCAGGATAAAACCATTTTAAGATAACACTAGAGGCTGTTTTCATTTTACGAAACAATCTGTTAGATATATGATTAACTTACAGGATGACCCCGCCCAACTTCTTCAGCAGGTATCTTATAAAAATAAAGACAAAATGGACTAAATCTTTTTCTCGTCTTCCTGGGTGATAATCTTAATTACAGATTTTTCGTCCATGCAGGTGCGCAGGGTATCGCGGAAATATTTATCTTTTAAGAGACGCGATATCCTAGCTAATGCCTTAAGGTGCGGTCCGGCGGAATCCTGCGGGGCAACCAGCAGAAAGAAAATATAAGCTAACTCTCCATCCAGAGAATCAAAGTCTACGCCTTTTTTAGATAATCCAAAGGCTGCCACCAGTTTATCCACGCAGTCGCTTTTGGCGTGCGGAATGGCAATACCCTGGCCGATTGCGGTTGAACCCAGGGCCTCTCTTGACATCAGGGCTTCGATTAGCTTGTTACGATTACGCTTCTCCACGTCACCGGCCTCAATCAAAAGATCCACCATCTCTTTGATTACGTCTTCTTTGCGGGTAGATTTTATATCGGTAAGAATTGCCTTCTTGGAAAGAAAATCCATTATCTGCATCTGTTTCTCCTTTCAAATAATAAACTTAAAAAATAAAAGCGGGAGACGGGATTCGAACCCGCGACATCAACCTTGGCAAGGTTGCGCTCTAGCCAGCTGAGCTACTCCCGCGCAACAAGCGCGGCACTTGCGCAATACCATTAAGCGCAAGGTGCCGCAATTAACTGGCGCATATCAGGTACAAGATACACACCTATACTTAAAATTATCAATTGGGCGGAAGAGGATTTGAACCTCCAAGGGTTACCCCAATAGCTCCTAAGGCTATCGCGTATGCCAATTCCGCCATCCGCCCGGATATTCCTCTTCTCGCTGCGCCCTATCTGTTAACTGCTATATCTTAAATTTATGAGCCTCCCGCGACTCGAACGCGGCACAACCACATTAAAAGTGTGGTGCTCTACCTGATGAGCTAGAGGCCCTTTGTTTAGAATTCCAATACTTCTTTTTCTTTACTCTTTAAAAGTTCGTCGATCTTTGCTATATATCTATCAACCGCTTTCTGTAATTCATCAACACCGCGGAATTTCTCATCTTCAGAGATAATCTTGTCTTTTTCTAATTTCTCTACTGTTTCCTTAGCGTCCCTTCTAATTGTACGCATAGAGACACGGCCGTCTTCGGACATTTTATGAATTACCTTGGCCAACTCCAGCCGCCTTTCCTTGGATAGCTGAGGAACGGCAAGCCTGATAATTTTACCGTCATTAGAAGGATTAATGCCCAGGTTAGATTTAAGAATCGCTTTTTCGATTTCCACAATTGCCGTAGGGTCCCAAGGCTGGATAACAATCAAATGCGCATCAGGAGCAGATATAGCTGCCAGCTGCTTAAGCATAGTCGGGGTACCATAATAATCAATATGCAATCCCTCAACTAAACTCGGGGACGCCCGACCAGTCCTTACTTCCTGAAACTGGCGGTTCATTGATTCAAAAGCCTTTTTCATCTTTTCTTCTGTATTATGTATTATTTCTTTAATAGTCATGTCTGCCGCCTTTCGCTTATCTTACAACTGTGCCGATTTTTTCACCTAAAACTACACGTTTAATATTCCCCTGGCGATTAAGATTAAAGACAACAATGGGTAACTTATTATCCATACATAAGCTGATTGCTGTAGCATCCATTACTTTCAAGCCTTTCTTAAGCACATCTATATACTTTAACTGGCTAAACTTTTTGGCATTCTTTACCTTAACCGGGTCAGCGGCATAAACCCCATCCACCTTAGTGGCCTTCAAAATAGCATCCGCGTTAATTTCCATAGCCCGAAGAGCCGCGGCCGTATCGGTAGTGAAATATGGATTACCGGTGCCGGCAACAAAAATAACCACCCTCCCCTTTTCTAAATGCCGAATAGCCCTTCTTTTAATATATGGCTCGGCTATCCTTTGCATCTCAATAGCTGTCATTACTCTTGTGGGTACGCCTGATTTCTCCAGCGCATCCTGCAGGGAAAGCCCATTAATTACAGTAGCCAACATCCCCATATAATCGGCAACACTTCGGTCCAAATCCAAGCCGCGCGAAGCGGTATTCTCCTGTCCACGCAGGATATTTCCGGCGCCTAAAACAACAGCCACATCTACGCTCAAGCCCCTGATTTCTTTAATCTGGAGTGATATGGTTTTAAGCACCTCAGGGTCTATGCCATGAGTATTTTTACCTTGAAGCGCCTCACCACTGAGCTTAAGGACAATTCTCTTGTAAGCCGGTTTGAGCATTTATTCGCCGATCTTATAGCGGATGAACCTGCGGATAACAATATTCTCGCCAATCTTTCCTACAATGCTGCCCAAATAATCCTTGATTGTTAAACTCTGGTCTTTGACAAAAACCTGCTCCAACAAACAATTATTCTTGTAATAATCTTCCTTGCTTTTTTCATGCTGCAGGACATCCTCCGGCACATCTTCCTTCTTTATATATGACGGGCTGCTGGCAGCTATATGCATAGCTAAATCTTTGGTAAACTTAATAAACTCGTCATTTTTAGCCGCGAAATCAGATTCACAGTTTACCTCTACTAAAGCACCCATTTTATTTCCATGATGTATATAACAATCAATCCTGCCTTCTTTAGCAGCACGGCTTTGTTTTTTAGCGGCAATTTCCAGGCCTTGTTTACGCAACAAGATTGCTGCCTGTTTAATATCCCCTTTAGCCTCTTCCAAAGCCTTCCGGCAATGCGCGATGCTCGAGCAGGTCATATCTCTTAATTCTTTAATAGCGCTCAATGAATTTTTCATTTTAAAACGACCCCTTCTTTCTTGATTTCAGTTTTGTATCCACTACGGGCTTAATGTGCGCCCTTTTTGCTGAGCCGGCATCATCAATAGGCGGCTGGCTCTCCTCAACAATTTCCTCAATCTCCTTAATCTTTACCTCTTCTTCAGGAAGAACCTCGGGTAAAATATCCTGTTTTGCCTCTTCTACTTTAACCCCCTCCTGAGAAAGGTAAGATAAGAATTTCTTTCTCCCTTCAATAATCGTGTCCGCCATAATCGTAGCTACGGTACGGATAGATTTGGTGGCATCGTCATTACCCGGAACAGGGTAATCCACCAGGTCAGGATTGGAATTAGTATCGATTAACCCGATTATCGGAATACCCAGCCTGCGTGCCTCAAGTACCGCAGTCTCCTCTTTTTTGGTATCCACAATAAAAGCTGCCTTGGGCATACGCTCCATAGCAACTATGCCTGAGAAATTTTTGTTCAACTTGGCCATTTCTTTTTCCAGGCCGGCAACCTCTTTTTTGGTTAATTTCTCAAATGTCCCGTCAGTGCGCATCTTTTCAATTTCCTTAAGACGATTAATGCTCTTCTTAATAGTGGCAAAGTTAGTCAGCATCCCGCCCGGCCAACGGTCAGTAACATAATACATACCGCAACGGATTGCCTCCTGCTTGATCACATCCTGAGCCTGTTTCTTTGTCCCCACAAAAAGGACAAATTCACCTTTTGAAGTTATATCCATTAAGAAATCCCGGGCGGCATTAATACATTCCTCGGTTTTTTCCAGGTCAATGATGTAAATACCACTTCGTGAACCAAAAATGAACTTCTTCATTTTAGGATTCCAGCGCTTAGTCTGGTGCCCAAAATGTACTCCTGCTTCTAAAAGCTGTTTGATTAATTCTGATGGCACGTTTTTATTCCCCCTCTTTCTTTGTGGCTTTGGCTGTTCGCTCGCCAAACCATGGTTATCTAACCAGTTAATCTGCCTTCCTTGCTTCAAATAAGCCGGAAAATTAAGGCAAAAAAGTTAATTTTGTAATTATAGCAAATTTTTTCTTATTTGCAACTATTATTGTAACTCTTGAGCGTCATAAAGCCGTTTGTACAAACCCTTGTTTTCCAACAGCTGGTTATGCGTACCCTGCTCAACGATTATTCCCTTGTCTATAACTACAATTCTATTGGCATTTCTTACCGTAGAAAGCCGGTGGGCGATCATAAAAACTGTCCTGCCGGTAACCAGGCTGTCTAAAGCCTCCTGAACAATACGTTCAGATGTAGAGTCTAACTGTGAGGTAGCTTCATCCAGGATTAATATCGGGGCATTCTTTAAAAGGGCGCGGGCAATAGCAATCCGCTGACGTTCCCCGCCGGAAATTTTTACTCCCCTGTCGCCAATTATTGTATTATATCCTTGCGGGCATTTGGAGATAAAATCATGCGCGTGAGCCCTTCTGGCCGCTCCTTCTATTTCTTTATCAGAAGCATCCAGCTTACCATAAGCAATATTAGCCCGGATCGTATCATTAAAAAGCATGGTTTCCTGATTAACTATACCTATCTGGTTACGCAATGATTTTAAATCAAACTCCCGCACATCCACTCCATCAATAAGAACGCTTCCTTTTTGAGGGTCGTAAAAACGCGGAATTAAATCCACCAGCGTGCTTTTTCCCGTGCCGCTGGGGCCGACAATTGCCAGCATCTGGCCGTAACCAACCTCTAAATTAATCCCTTTCAGGATTTGCGTATCGGCATAACTGAACCAGACATCATTAAATCTGATACTCTGCTTAAAACCAGTTAAGGTTTTAGGCACCAGCGGTTCTTTTACGCTCGGCTCTGTCTCCAATACCTCATGTATGCGTTCGCTGGCCGCCATAGCCTGTTGGTTTAAAGCATTTACCTGGCTTAATTTCTTTAATGGCCGGATTAAAGATAAAAGCGAACCCAGAAACAGACCAAAAACTCCAAAAGATATTTTACCGGCGATAACTTCGCGGCCACCCCAGAAGAATACCAGTACTCCGGCAATACACCCCAAGAATTCCGTAGCAGGATTAAGCAGCAGCGTACGCTTAATTGACTTCATGGAAAGTTTATAATAATCCATGTTTACCTTATTAAATTTACTAATCTCATGCTCTTCCATATTGAAGGCCTTGACGATACGCGCGCCCATAATTGTTTCATAAAGCAGAGAATTCGTATCAGCGGCATTTTCCTGGGTACGTTTAGAAAGTTTTCTTAAAACCTTACCAACCTTTATAATCGGTAAACTAATTAAAGGCACGAATATAAACGAAACTAAAGCCAATTTAAAATAAATAAAGAAGATAACTATGGCAAAGATAACCACCTGCAAACTCTGATAAATCAGGTCGGTTGAGCCGTAAGAAACGGCATTTTCTACAAGCCTGACGTCATTATTAATCCGCGACATCAACTCACCGCCGCGCTTATGAGTAAAATAGTTAAGCGACAAAGATTGTATTTTAGCATAGAGCTTGGATTTAATATCCCTAACCACGCTTTGACCGATATCTGACATAAGATAGCTTTGGAAAAACCCAAAAACCCCTTTCAGGAAGAAAAGTACCAGGACAGTAACAACCATATAGGTTAACAGTACTTCCGGAGAGGTATTATTTACTTGATCCACAAAATTTGCCAGGAAATCCGGTAATTTAGCGGGAATAATGATCTTTTTATTGGTCAAAACCTTATCTGCCAAAGGCACCATCATTGCCAGCGACACACCGTCAAATATGGCAGAAAAACCCATGCAAACTATAGCTATAGCGAACAAACTATAATAAGGCCGCACAAATTTGAGTAACTTGAGATAATCCTTCATCTTTCACCTTTCCTAAAGAAAGTTTATTTTAACATATCTGCTTAAGCATGGCAAACCTTTTATTGCATTATTTTGCGCGCCTGTCTTGTCTTGTTTCCCGCCTATTACTCCTCAGGGTCCCTGCCTACCGGCAGGTAGGCTGCCGCTGAAGATCCAAACTATCCACGAATCATTTCAACTAAAATACCTCTGATAGTTTTCGTAGCGAATGTCGTACTTTCGCCTCTGCGAAAGCACGACCTGAGCGAGAAAACTAACAGAGGTATTACAGTGCACGGCGAAAATCTGACGTGCTCGTAAGCAAAAGACAGAAAGCTTATAAAATCAGTTGCAAACAGGCTTTCAGTCTGCTATGATTTTCAGCATGGATAAACTTAAGGTAGCGGTAATCGGAGCGGGCCATTTAGGCAGCATTCATGCAAAAATATACAAGCAAATCCCCTCCTGCACCCTGGTAGGCGTCTGCGATACCAATCCTACAAACCTCAAAGCCGTTTCAGGATCGCTGCGCGTACCCGGATACAACAATTATCATGAACTCTTTGGTAAAATTGACGCTGCCAGCATTGCCGTACCTACGCTCCTGCATCATCAGGTAGCGCATGATTTTCTTGAAAATAACGTACATCTCCTGGTCGAAAAACCATTTACCGTAGATCTTAAACAAGCAGACGATCTTATTGAGATTGCCAAAGAAAAAAACCTCATCTTGCAAGTAGGCCACATTGAAAGGTTTAACTCCGCTTTTTGCGCCACACAGAAAATAATCAAAAACCCGAAGTTTATCGAATGCCACCGCCTTTCCAGCTTTCCTAACCGCTCGCTTGATGTCGGAGCTGTCCTGGACATTATGATCCACGACATTGATATTGTTTTAGGGCTGGTGGATTCACCAATAGAACGCATAGAATCAGTAGGCGTAAATGTACTTACCCAATTCGAAGATATTGCTAATGCCCGCCTGACTTTTAAAAATGGTTGTATCGCCAATCTTACCGCCAGCCGGGTCTCCGATGAAGTAATGCGCAAAATCCGCATATTCCAGGAAGATACTTATATTTCCCTAGATTATAAAAATGCCGAGGCCTCGGTATACCGCAGGGCCCTAGGCAAGATTACCAAAGAACGCCTGCCTATTGAAAAAGAGCAGCCTTTACAAAAAGAACTGGCATCATTTATTGACTGCGTAATCAACAAAAAGACCCCGCTGGTTTCCGGACCTATCGCCAGAGAGGCTTTAGCGGTAGCTTTGGAAATTCAAAATCAGATATGGAAAAAATAAAAAAGTTATTTATTGTTTGCGGTGAACCTTCCGGGGATCTGCTGGCCGGCGACCTCGCCCAGGAAATAAAGAAGCTTGACCCGACAATCCAGATTGCGGGAGTTGGTGGCGCATTCCTAAAGAAATCCGGGACGGAAATTTTTTACGACATTAAAGAATTATCCGTAATGGGTTTTTTTGATGTTTTAAAGAAACTTCCTAGGTTTTTTGGGTTAAAACAGTTAATTCTTAGAAAAATAAACACCGACAAACCCGACGCTATAATCTTTGTTGATTTCTCCGGATTTAACCTGCGCCTGGCCAAGGCGATCAATAAACGCATACCAACAATTTATTACGTAAGCCCGCAAGTTTGGGCCTCAAGAGAAAACAGGGTAAATTGCATCAGAGATTATATCTCTAAAATGATTGTGCTTTTTAAATTTGAAGAGGAGTTTTACAAAAAACACGGGATTAAAGTACATTGCGTAGGGCATCCTTTAATAAGTCTGGTACATTCAAACGCAGATAAGCAAGAGCTGCTTAAAAATCTCCAGGTTAACCCGCCTCAAAAGGTCATTGCCCTTTTGCCCGGTTCACGCAAACAGGAAATCAGGATACTCCTGCCATTGATGCTTAAAACTGCCCAGCTTATCAATAAAAATATCCCCGATACACAATTTATTATCGCCAAATCCCCCAACCTGGATACCCGTATATACCAAGATGAATGCAAAAAATACAACTTAAACCTGAAGATTATTGACGGCAAAACCTATGATTGCCTGAATATCGCCGACTTCTGCCTTGTCTGCTCAGGCACGGCAACATTAGAAACAGCGATCATGGAAAAACCATTTGTGATTGTTTACAAAATGAACTTGTTTAATTACCTGCTCTACCGTCCGCAGGTAAAGATCCCCTGCATAGGGATAATCAATATTGTAGCTGGGAGAAAAATTGTCCCGGAATATATTCAATTTAATGCCCGGCCTGAAATGATTGCCCGGGCAGCTTTAGAATTCCTGCAAAATCCTGCTCAAGCCAAACAAATGCTTGAAGACCTGGCTTCTGTAAAACTTAGCCTCGGAATTCCCGGCGCAGCTGAACGCGCCGCCAAAATCATTCTAGACTTCCTCAAGAAATAATCAATTAACCCCCGTCTGTTTTGGTTTGTTCTTCACAGGGACGCTCGCTCGGGTCGGCTGGCGTCGCTCTCACTAGTCCCTGTATAGCCGGTGAACCCTGCCCGCTCCCTGCCTGTCGGCAGGCAGGCTTGCCTCCACGCCCTGCTCAGAATCAAACCAGGCCATCTGCTATTAAATTAAAATGCCTCTGGAAAGTTTTCGCAGCGAATGTCGTACTTTCACCACTGCGAAAGCATGAGCTGAGCGAGAAATTTACCAGGTTCATTCTATGGTGTCTTTTAGCGGGTGGCGAGTCTTGGACTCGAGCGGCATCTCAAAAATTGAGCGGGCATGGTTGCCTCCCCATAGAGTTTCGGCAGAGCGAAATTTTTGCCGAAGCGTAGCGAGCCACGCTGGGGCGAGCAAGCGGTGCAGCGAGAGACAAGACTCGACAGGACCCGCTAAATTAAATTTTATTTTGCAGCATTTATTCGTTCATTAATAGGCGGGTGGTCAAAGAAGAAAAATTTGATCAGCGGATGCGGATTTCTGTCGGCGAGATTTTGGCTGGCAAGTTTATCCATTAAAGAGATAAACGCTTCTTTGTTCTGGGTTGTTTTAAGCGCAAGGGCATCCGCCTCTCTTTCAAACCTGCGGCTCACATACGCCTCCAAGGGCTGCAAAAGAACCCCGAAAAGCATAAAATAAAGAAAAACCAACGGCAAACTGGCTAATTGCTCAAGTGAGTTTAATTTGAATGCGCCCAAGAAATAGATGTTGGTCTTAAAAATCAGATAGAATAGCCCCAAAGTTAGAAGCGAATTTATAACAATCAACTTAAAGATGTGTTTACGTTGAAAATGCGCGAATTCATGCGCCAATATTGCTTCAACCTCGTCATGGGTATATTTATCTTTTAAGGTATCGGCTAAAATAACGCGTTTGGTCTTACCCATACCGGTAAAGGCTGCGTTGGCCTTAAGCGTTTTCTTGCTGAAATCTATTTCAAAAACATCCAGCAGCTTAACCCGCATTTTCTGGGCCAGGTTAAATATCCTCTGGCGCAAAACCTCATCTTCCAATTTCTTATACTTAAAGAACAGCGGAATAATTAAAACCGGGGTTAACTTGGCCAGGACCACGCTAAATACGATCCAAAAAATTGAAACAACCAGCCACCACTGATCAAATTTAGCCAAAATCCAGTAAAAGCATAAAATCAATATTAAAAGGATTATATATGCCAACACTCCGGACTTTAATTGATCCATCCACCAGGAGCCTGTTTTTTGCTTAGACAGATTAAACTTATGTTCCAGGGTATAACCGGCATAGAAACTAAGCGGCAGGCTCAAAAAGTAATAAACAAGCAGGATGATTAAAAGAAAAACGGAAGTTGATAAATATGCAGGCAGGCCAAGATTCCTGATAAAATCCTCTAGAAATAAACATAGCCCTGTTCCTAAAAAGAATAGGATCAGGGCTATGCCGTAGAACATATCAATAATACTCAAGAAATACTTTTGCTGGGAATAGCTTTTGGCTAAATCAGCCATATTATTATTTCTTTACTTCTTGTTTTGCTAAAGGCGCGACATTAACGAATGTGCGCAGGCTGCCATGGCTGGTCTTTTTACGGGTAAAATAAACTTTGCCCGGATAGGCTGCAAATAAAGTACCTAAACCCCGGACACCGATGCCTGCTTTATAGGTATCAATACCGCGTACAAGTATCTCGCCGGTTTTTACCAGCTTTCCACCGCTTGATTTAACTGCCTTATCTTTCTTGGGAGTAGAAAAACCACCGATCATTTTAAGTTTCCTCCTTTAACGTTTTATTTAAGAAATAAGTTTACCACAAATCAACTAATTAAGCAAGACCTCTTCATCTTTATCCGGGATATGCACCTCTAATCCTTTTTGAATCAGCAAATCAGAAAGGATTTGCGATTGTTCAAGCTCTCCATGGACCAGAAAAATACGCTTAAGTGGCAGGCATCCGGAAACAAAATCCAATAATTCCGTCTGGTCTGCATGCCCGGAAAAGGCGTTAATCACCACTACCTCGGCATTAAGCTCATACTCAACTCCGAATATCTTCACAAAAGGGGTTTTCTCAACTATTCTTCTTCCCAAAGTATCCTGGGCCATATACCCCACAACCAAGATCATATTACGCGAATCTTCAATATTATTCTGTAAATGATGCAGCACCCTGCCGGATTCACACATGCCGCTTCCGGCGATAATAATCATCGGCCGCTTATCGGTATTTAAGGCCTTAGATTCCTTTTGCTCACGGATAAAACGCAAATTCAGCAATTCAAAAGGATTATCCCCCTTGCCGAATGCCTGGCGGGTTTTTTCATTTAAAAAATCCCGGTGAAAATTAAAAAGATCGGTGATATTTGTAGCTAATGGGCTGTCCACATAAATAGGCACCGAGGGAATAAGCTTCTCCTTAAGCAATTCATTGAGGAAATAGATTACCTCCTGCGTACGCTCTAAAGTAAAAGAAGGAATGATCACTTTACCTCCTCTTTTGACCGCGCGGGAGATCGCTTCCCTTAATCTTGACTGCGCTTCATCAATCGGCCGGTGCAGCCTGCCTCCATAAGTAGACTCCATAATTAAATAATCCAGGTCTTTAGGAATTACCGGATCGTTCAATAAAGGCAGGTTTTTTCTCCCTAAATCAACTGCATAACCTAAACGCAAAATCCTCTCTCCGTCTCTGATATCCAAAACAACAACCCCTGAACCCAGGATATGCCCGGCGTCAAGGATAGTGGCATAAACATCTTTAGCAATACAAAACTTCTGATTATAAGAAATAGAGCGGAAAATTTTAGTAGCCCGGGATGCCTCTTTCGCCGTATACAAAGCCTTGCGCAAAGGCAGATTCAAGCGCCGGTTAATCTTATTCACATAACGCACATCTTCTTCCTGAATTTTCCCGGAATCAATCAACATAAGGTCTGCCAGATCCTTGGTTGCCGAAGTAGTATAAATCTTGCAACGCAGACCCTGTTTAATTAAATTCGGGATGTTGCCGCAATGGTCGATGTGCGCGTGCGATAAGACCATAGCCTTGATCGTCCGCGGGTTATAATGAAAGGTTGTATTGATTGCGTAAAATGCGTCACGGTGTCCCTGGAAGAGCCCGGCGTCAAGCAGTATCTCCGTGCTGCCTGCCGTAATCAAATGGCTTGAGCCGGTAACGGTTTTTGCGCCTCCGAGAAATCTTATTTTAACTGACATATTTAGGTTACAAAAAGGTTACGGGAAGAGAATTTACCATCGGTAGTAAGATTTACCCCCAGCCGCTTTAACCCGACTTCATCTCCGGGAGTAGGAATATGCGTCATATGCACTTCACAGCCTTTTAATTCTCCAAGCTTATTCATCGCCAGTTCCGCCGTATGATTGGTAGTTGCGCTTATCGCCAGGGCGATTAAACATTCTTCTAAATCCAGGCTTTCTGAATCCTGGCCTAAAATCCCTTCTTTTAACTTGGCGATCTGGCTTATAATGTGCGGACTTAAAAGCAGGATTTCATCCGGAATATGCGCCAGGATCTTTACCGCGTTTAAAATTAAACTTGAAGCTGCGTGCATAAGTTTAGAATTCTTACCCGTAATAATCTGGCCATCGCTTAGCTCAATCGACGCCCCACAGCATATACCTTCATTGCCTTGGCCATTTTTCTCCGATTCTTCGGCGGTTTTCCTGGCAATCTCAACAACTAAACGGTCGGTAACTTTTACCCCCAGCTCTTCCATGAGCAAAGTTACCCTGTCTACGGTTTCTTTTTTCTCAATACCCAGGGCGTATTCACTGTTATACCTGAAATACCTGCGGATAAGCTCTTGTTTTGCCGCTTCCTGCACTGCCTTATCTTCAACAATCCCGAAGCCCGCGCGGTTGACGCCCATATCAGTAGGAGAATTATATGTAGGAAGATTGTAATCTTTAGCATATATCCTGCTTAAAATAAGTTTAAGTATAGGGAAACTTTCTACGTCGCGATTATAGTTAATGGAGGTTTTACTGTATTTATTCAGGTGAAAAGGATCAACCAGATTAAAATCCTGAATATCAGCTGTGGCTGCCTCATATGCAACATTTACCGGATGTTTAAGCGGCAAGTTCCATATAGGGAAGGTTTCAAACTTGGCATAACCGGCGTTGATCCCGCGTTTATGCTCTTGGAATAGCTGGGAAAGGCAAGTAGCCAATTTTCCGCTATTCGGACCCGGGGCAGTGACCACAACAATCGGATTCTTAGTTTCAATGTAATCGTTTTTACCAAAACCCTTATCGCTGACAATAGCGTCAATATCCGCAGGATAGCCATCAATAGGATAATGCAGATAAACCTTTACCCCGCGATGCTCCAGTTTATTTTTGAAGATAACCGCCGATGACTGATTGGCAAAACGCGTAATTACTACCGCCAGAATGTCCAATCCCCATTTTCTCAAATCATCGATTAATTTTAGGGTAGCCGCATCATAAGTAATCCCGAAATCCCCACGCACCCTGCCCTTTTCAATATCGCCGGCGTATATAGAAAGCACGATATCAATTTTATCTTTTAAGGATTGCAAGAGCCTTATTTTTACATTGGGGTCATAACCCGGCAGGACACGCGCGGCATGATAGTCATAACAAAGCTTACCTCCAAACTCCAGGTAAAGCTTATTATCAAACTTTTTTACTCTCTCAAGGATAAAAGCAGTTTGTTCCTTAAGATATTTTTCGTTATCAAAACCTGTTTTTTTAATCATATTTTGCTCAATTATTAGGCATATTATAATACAAGCCTTCCCTTTTGTAAAGAAAATTGGGAAAAAGATCTACTTACTTGTCGTATGTGGAATAAAAATAAGGAGTGTGCGCCATAAATTCCGCGGCGCAAGTATCCACCAGCTTGAAATCCGGCACGATATCCAAGGATTTCCTTAAAGAATAAACTTCCCTCTCACTCAAAGACAAAAGCTTAGCCAGTTGTTTATCGCTAAAACCATACTCCTTGGCCTTCCGCAATAACTGGCTGCTAATGCCACGCTTATTCTGCAACAGCTCTTTTTCGCAATCAACAATCTCTTTGATGTTATACAAAAACCAGCGGTCGATCTTGGTGGATCCATGAATCTCTTCAATATCCATCCCGGCACGAAAAGCATCTCCGATATAAAAAATTCTCTCCGCGTTAGGCTGCCTTAGTTTCTGATAAATCTTATCTAAAAGTCCATTTTCAATTTTGAGATCATCCAAGTTAGCGAAAAGTATACTTTCTAAACCGGATTTTTTAATCTCCAGGGAACGTAAGCCCTTTTGCAGCGCCTCTTTAAATGTACGGCCGATAGCCATGGCCTCCCCTACTGACTTCATGGAAATTCCCAGGGTACTATCAGCTAAAGCAAATTTTTCAAAAGTAAACCGCGGAACCTTCACAACACAATAATCAATAGCCGGCTCAAAACAAGCGGGGGTAAGACGCGTGATATCATTGGGGATTTCATCTAACGTATAGCCGACAGCAAGCTTAGCGGCAATCTTAGCAATAGGAAAACCCGTGGCTTTTGAGGATAACGCTGAACTCCGTGAGACCCGCGGGTTCATCTCAATAACCACCATCCTGCCAGTCTCCGGGTTCACCGCGAATTGTATATTTGAGCCACCGGTTTCAACCCCAATCTCCCTTATACAGGCAATAGCCGCATCGCGCATCCGCTGATACTGTTTATCGGTTAATGTTTGGATAGGGGCTACTGTAATGCTGTCTCCGGTATGCACACCCATAGGATCAAAATTCTCAATAGAACAAATAATCACTACATTGTCCTTTAAATCCCGCATAACCTCCAATTCAAATTCTTTCCAGCCCAACACGGATTCTTCGACCAGAATCTCGCTGATCATACTTGACTCCAGGCCGCGCTTAGCTAATACCTTAAACTCTTCAATATTATAAGCGATTGATCCGCCTACCCCGCCTAAAGTAAAGCTGGGGCGGATAATCAAAGGAAAGCCTATTTCCCCGGCTACGGCAACAGCCTCATCCAGGTTATAAGCCCTGCCGCTTTTAGGCAAATCCAGGCCTATTTTTTTCATCGCCGCTTTGAATAACTGGCGATCCTCCCCTTTTTTAATCGCTTTTATATTGGCGCCGATAGTCTCAACCTTATATTTTTTTAAGATTCCTTTTTCCGCCAGCTCCACAGTGGTATTTAAAGCGGTTTGGCCGCCAAGGGTAGGCAGAAGCGCATCCGGCCTTTCTTTGGCAATAATCTTCTCTACCGTCTCGACGTTAATCGGCTCGATATAAGTCCGATCGGCAATTTCAGGATCAGTCATAATTGTCGCCGGGTTTGAATTTACCAGGACAATTTTAAAACCTTCCTGTTTTAAAACCTTACACGCCTGGGTTCCGGAATAATCAAACTCGCAGGCCTGGCCGATAACAATCGGACCGGAGCCGATAATTAATATTTTCTTAATGTCTTTTCTCTTAGGCATGGTTTAATGTTTCTTGTTTTTTTGATTTTTGGATTAACTTTGTAAACTCGCTGAATAAATAACCTGCCTCATGCGGACCCGGAGAAGCCTCAGGATGAAATTGCACGCAAAATAACGGCAGCTTCTTATGACGCAGACCTTCGGAAGTGCCGTCATTCAAATTCACATGGGTTAACTCAATATCTTTTTTGTTCAATGAATCTATGTCCACGCAAAAACCATGGTTCTGGCTGGTTATATAAACCTTGCCGGTCCTTAAGTCTTTTACCGGATGGTTTGCACCGTGATGACCGAACTTAAGTTTATAAGTTTTACCCCCTAAGGCAAGCCCGATAATCTGATGCCCAAGGCAAATCCCGAAGATGGGAATTTTGCCGATAAGTCTGGCTACTGTTTTAACCAGATAATCCACGGCTGCCGGATCCCCCGGGCCATTAGAAAGCAATATACCATCAGGCTTGATCTTAAGAATTTCCTCATAGCTTGACTGCGCAGGCATTACCGTTACATTACAATTATTGCGCACTAACTCTCTTAATATATTGTATTTTAACCCGCAGTCTAAAACCACAACCTTATATTTAGCGCCTTTAACCTGGCTAAAATTATATTTCTCCGGAATGCTAACCTCTTTGACTAAATCTATACCGACTAACCCGCGGCAATTTCTAGCCTTTTCAATTAAGCTTGCCTCATCAGAATCCAGGGTAGAGATAACCGCCTTCATCGCCCCCTTTTCCCTTATATGTAAAGTAAGCCTGCGGGTATCAATACCCTCGATACCTAAAATATCATTTTCTTTTAAATATTCTCCTAAAGACTGTTCTTTTTCCCAGTTACTGGCAATCTTACTGTACTCTTTTACTACAAAACCTTCCAGGAAAGGCTTGCGGCTCTCAACATCATCCTTATTAATCCCATAGTTTCCCATTAAAGGATAAGTCATGGCCACGATCTGCCCCTTATAAGAAGGATCAGTAATAATCTCCTGATACCCGGACATGCTGGTATTAAAAACCACCTCGCCGGTCCGTTCACCACTTGAGCCGAATGACCTGCCCTTAAATACTGTCCCGTCCTCTAACACCAGAAATGCCTGCATTTTTATCATCCTTACGCAAAAAGGCGTTTAGTGCCGATAGTTCGGCTGCTAAACGCCTTTGTTTCCTTATTTTAACACTTTATATCAGATTGTCAATTTTTTTATTATGAGACAGGACTAATAAAACTACTGGCCAAGCATCAGATATTCTTTACCTTCTTTCCAGGGATTAAGATAACGCTCAATACTTAAACTGTTATCCTGGAGCAAATCAACCAGTCGGCGCTTATCTTCGGGAAAGACTATTTCAATTTTTGGCCGCCGGATATCAGTATCATTTTCCTCCCTGACCAACGCTATGCTTGCGTCACTTAAAGCAACCACTGAACCAACTGGCCAAAGCCCCATAAATTGGAAGAATTTATCCAATAATACAGGATCAAAACCGCTCCCTTTATCCTTATACATAATACTATAAACCAAGTCAGGCGAATAATCCTGTTTATACCCTCTCCTTTGCGAAAGCGCGTCATAAACATCGCAAATAGCAACTATCGCGGAAACAATATGCTGTTTTCTCAATAAAGGAAGACGAGGATATCCTGATGAATCGTATTTCAAATGATGCTCAAAGCTCACTACCACCGGCAAGATACCTAACGTATCAATATACTTAAACATAAACTCCGCGCCAAGAATCGTATGGCTCTTAATAGTAGTAAACTCCTGCTCGCTAAGCTTATCCGGTTTATGCAAAGTTTTGCGCGAAATATACAGTTTTCCGATATCATGAAAAAGAGCGGCAATACCGATATCCAGTACCTCGCTCTTCTCAAAACCCAGGCGTGAAGAAAAATACATGGCAAAAATCGCCACATTAAGCATATGTACATAAGCTTCCACATCATACCTTTTCATGGTAGCTAACTTTAATAACTCCTGGCGTTGTATGCTTAAACCATCAATAATATTATTCAAGGAAAGTTTGAGCACCCGCGGATCAATCTTCTCAAGGTTAAGTACGCTGGATACAACCTGGGTAACCTTGTCCATAGAAAAATCATAGAGGCTAAGCAGGTTAGTTCTCAATTCCACTTTATCCTGTTTTTCAGTAACCTTAAGCTTACCGATGCTTATATTTCCAATCCCGGCCAACTCCAAAAGTTGTTGTGGTTCTATCTTAAAGTCTTCTTTGGGCCTGCTGATAACCTCCACAAATTTACCCAATTCCTCTTTACCCAATCCGCGGTAAAAAGCGAGCCTCTCGATATTCCGCTCTTTTAAATACAAAATCGCCGGTTTAAGAAGCTTTCCTAAATCAAAGAAAATCTCTTTTTCGCAGGCCAATTCCTCCCCTACAATACCGATAACTATATCCTGCCGGTCACTTAAGGCATCCTCAAAAGCCGCGTATGCCTTATCCAAAGACTTCTGGAACATAGGATGCGTTGTTCCATACATCTTGGCAGTCTGAAGACAAGTAAGCAGTTCTTTAAAAGCTGTCTCGATTTTAACTAACATTCCACTCCTTTAATATCTGGATTGCCTTATTCCGCAATTGTTTATTCCAGAAAAATTTCCTGCGGCTTAATTCCTTGATCCAACCGGCTGCTTCAACAAAATGCAGGCCAAAAACGATTTGCATATTTTCAATCAAAAGCTTATTCTTGCTCCCCATAAAACTAGGGAATTTAAATAACAGCCCCAAGACGATATCTTTTGCTTGCGCATCCAACATTAAAACAGAAATCAGCTGGCTTCTAAGCGGGATTGAATCCGTGTTTAACTGTTTTACGAGAAAATCGGCATCCACTTTCTTTAATTTACGCATAGCCTCCAAGGACTCAATTTTCACCAATTCATTAGCCCGGGGATAAATATACTCTAATATATTTATGGCCGCAGGCGAATCAATCTGGCTTAAGGCATTAATCAAACTCGCCAAAAACTCCGTATCCTGGATCTGCTGATCGATCTTTATATAGAAAATCTCCATATCCGCCGGGAATAACCTTAAAAATAAACTCAATATCTGCTTATTCACTTTTTCCACGGCAAATATCTTATCCAGATATAAATTTAACTCTTCCCCGGGAAAAGAAATCAGCTCCAAAAGAAACTCCTGTTCAGGAGGCAGGTCACCTTTCAAGGCGATATTTTCAACAAAAGAAGCGATTTTCTTTCCCAGGTCAACCAGCGGCTTTAACACTTCATTCTTTCTTTTCAGCAAAACATCCCGGAGGTCTTTGAGTAAACCGATATCATTATCTTCGAATATTCCGGTTAATTCTTTCTCTAAAATAGACGCGCTCATCTGGAGAATATCCGGATTTCCATCGCTGGCAAGTATCCCTAAGACTATATAGCGGTAGTTTTGTTTAAGCGCCTGGTGGTCAAAAATAAGCTTGCCGGAAAAAGAAATATTTTTAACCAAGGAATCCAGCGTATTGCGGTATACCGCAGACATCATCTCATCCTGGGAACCGCTTAATAAATTCCTCACCTTCTTAACTACCAGGGGATTATCATTTAGTCCCTGCTCCTGCTGAATTTCGCTGAAAAAATTCTTAGTAATCTTGCGGGAATCATCCTGTTCAGAAATTTTAGAAAAAAGCTGCAGGCTTAAAGAATCGAAGTTATCCTCCTGCAGGAATCCCTCCTTGAGAAGATTTGAGAATTCACCCTGGCCTAAACCATTAAACACGGGCTTTAGTTTAGCCAGGTTATCCGAGCTAAGCGTTTTCTTATTACGCAGGAGCCAAAGAAAAACATCATTCAGACATTTATCAAATTTTTCCTTATTTTTATTCCTTAAGCTAACCAGGAATTCATTAACCTCGGCAGAAATACCTTGATTCTTGTCAAAAAATTCATTTTCATTAACCTTTTTTATCAACGAGCCAAAACTATCGGCAAGCTGCTCGATTTTTACGGAGTCATCGGTATACACCGCCTCTTTAAGCATATAACCCCAAACATCAGTACAATCCTGGCCTTCGCCGTGCAGGAAGGCGGAATAATCCAGCTCGGAAATAGTAAAATGCGGCAGCTTCTCCTGCTCCAAAAGCGCGGCTAACCCGCCGCTCTTTAGAATATCCTTTTGAGACAAAGAAATAAGGCAAAGGAACTGGGTCAGCTCCTTAAGGCTGGCGCCATCCCTGATTTCTATGCTTTTTATTTTACGCTGATGCAACAGGCGGGCCAATTCATCATAGAAGCCGCTTTTGATAAGATTTTTCCCCTCAACTACAATACCTGAGCTGGTTACCCCTATTTTAAAGGGATTAGCTACAGCCATAAGCATTTCCAGCTTAAGCTTAAAACTTTCTACGGATTTAATAAAATAAGGATGATCCTTAGGGTAAGAAAAGGCGTTGGTAAGGGCAACTCTTAAGCCGCGAAAAAAATCTTCAATTATCTGGTCTTTATTCACAAAAAGTATTTTACAGCTTAACTATCCGGCATGCAACTACATTTTAAATAATCAGGGGGTGCTTTTATTTTTCATAAAGAAAAAATAAAAGCACCCCCCTATTTTCAGCACTTATTTTTCAACTGCTTATACCAGGCCCTGATCAAGCATGGCATCGGCTACTTTAACAAACCCGGCGATGTTTGCACCATTAACATAATTAACCACCCCGGATTCTTTGCCATATCTAACACACTGCTCATGTATAGCAATCATTATATTATGCAACCTTGTATCTACCTCTTCACGCGTCCAGGATAACCTGAGGCTGTTCTGGCTCATTTCCAGCCCCGAAGTAGCTACACCGCCGGCATTGGAAGCCTTACCCGGAGCATAAAGAATCTTGGCTTTCTGAAATACCTCAACCCCTTGCGGAGTTGTCGGCATATTCGCGCCCTCGGCAACAGCAATACAGCCATTTTTTACCAGAGTCTTGGCGTCATTTTCATCTATTTCATTCTGGGTAGCAGAAGGAAAAGCAACATCGCACTTAACGTTCCACGGCCGCTGTTTCTCGAAATATTTACAATTGAACTCTTTAGCACACTCCTTGATCCTGCCGCGTTTGACATTCTTCAAGTTCAAAACACAGCTTAGTTCTTTCTGATCAATACCATCCTTATCATAAATGTAACCGTCGGAATCAGATAAGGTAACGACTTTAGCCCCCAGTTGTATAAGTTTTTCTACTGTGTATTGCGCAACATTACCCGAACCGGATACCGCGCAGGTTTTTCCTTTTAAAGAATCACCTTTCGTCTTAAGCATCTCTTCCGCGAAATATACGCAGCCATAGCCGGTAGCTTCCGGACGGATAAGACTACCACCCCAGTTAAGACCTTTACCTGTAAGCACGCCCGAGAATTCATTACGTAATCTCTTATACTGCCCGAATAGATAACCAATCTCACGGCCGCCGGTGCCGATATCTCCGGCAGGCACATCGGTATTAGGTCCGATATGGCGGAAAAGCTCGGTCATAAAACTCTGACAGAACTTCATTACTTCATTATCCGACTTACCCTTAGGATCAAAATCTGATCCGCCTTTTGCCCCACCCATCGGTAAGGTGGTAAGCGCGTTCTTAAAAACCTGCTCAAAAGCCAGGAATTTCAATATCCCGATATTCACGCTCGGATGTAAACGTATTCCGCCTTTATAAGGGCCGATGGCGCTGTTCATCTGGATGCGAAAACCACGGTTAATCTGGAACTCTCCCTGATCATCAAGCCAGGGAACGCGAAATATCACTGTCCTTTCCGGCTCGATCATTCTTTCCAATATCTTGGCTTTCTGATATTTAGGGTTTTTCTCGATAAAAGGCATTACTGATTCCACAACTTCTCTTACCGCTTGGTGAAATTCCGTTTCACCCGGATTTCTCCTCGCAACTAAATCCATAAACTCTTCGATTTTCTTTGACATCATTATTCTCCTTTCCCACAAGGGAACACCCGCGCAATTGCGCTACAAAAGCGCACACCGACGCAATACCTATTAGCGTCGGGTGATTGTCAACGCGGGGTGTTATTTAGAAAACTCATCTATAATTGCCTTGGAAGCCTTCTTAGCCATACCCATTGCTTCAATAACCGTTCCTTCTCCCCCAACAATATCCCCGCCGGCAAAAACACCTTTAATGGAACTTTCCATAGTTTCAGAGTCCACGATGACATCTGAATATTTATCGGTTTTTAACTCCGGAGTGGCGTTGATCAGGATCTGGTTTGCTTTTAAACCTACAGCGATCACGCATAAATCACAATCAAGCTCAAATTCGCTTCCTTCGATAATCACCGGCCTTCTCCTGCCGGAACTATCCGGTTCCCCTAATTTAGACCTAAGGCAAATTAATTTCTTAACAAACCCCTTTTCATCACCAATGAATTCTTTTGGTGCAACCAGGAATTCAAACTTTACCCCCTCTTCCCGGGCATGTTCTATTTCCAGACGCCTTGCCGGCATTTCGATCTCCGTACGCCGATAGACAATTGTGGTGTTAAGCGGCAGGCCTTTTAGTTTTTGCAATCTCAAGGCAACTCTGGCGGAATCCATAGCAGTATTACCTCCACCGATAATTAAAACGTTTTTACCGATATTAACCGGTGTGTGAAATTCAGGAAATTTGTAAGCGGACATTAAATTTACCCGGGTAAGGAATTCATTTACCGAATAAATATTACAAAGGTTCTCGCCGCCAATCCCCAAGAATGACGGTACCCCTGCCCCCAAACCCAGGAATATTTTCGAATAACCCTGGGCAAATAATTCTTTAATTGTCTTGGCTTTTCCTACGAGAAAGTTAGTGACAAAACTTACGCCTAATTTCTTAAGGTAATTTATTTCAAAATCCAGGACATCCCAGGGCAGCCTGAAAGGCGGAATACCATACCTTAAAACACCTCCGGTTTTATGCAGGCTTTCAAAGATATCAACTTTTATGCCTTTACGGGCTAATTCTCCAGCGCAGCATAATCCTGCCGGGCCTGACCCAACCACCGCTACCTTAAATTTAAAAAACTTTTCCTCTTTCTCCACCGGGACATCCAAGTTATTATTCTTACCGTAATCTCCCGCAAAACGCTCCAAGAAATGAATATTGATTGCCTGTTCCGAAGCAAAAGGTGAGCCTTTTTTAGTAAGAATACAGGCCTTGCGGCATTGATATTCAGCCGGGCAAACCCTTCCGCAGATAGAAGGAAAGTTACTCTTCTCTCTGATAGCAAAATAAGCAGAGCGGTAATCTTTCTGAGTAATATGATAAATGAATTTCTTTATATCAATGCCTACCGGGCAGCCACTGCTGCAAAGAGGGTTCTTGCACTGCAGACACCTTGAGGCTTCTAATAAAGCTTCCTCTTCAGAGTAGCCTTTAACTACCTCCTCAAAATTACCTACCCTTATTTCCGGGCTTGCCTCTTTGACCTTCACTGGTTCTTTTTTCATAAGTTATGATCCTGGAAAAAGATTGCAGATATGTTTTTCCTGAACGCTATAGACTTTATTCCTTTTCTCAAGTTCTTCCCAATCCACTCCGTGGCCGTCAAAATCCGGGCCGTCAACACAGCTGAATTTTACCTCACCCGACACACTCACCCGGCAGCAACCACACATGCCGGTGGCATCAACCATCAGCGCGTTGAGCGAGACTAAAGTTTTAGTATTATATTCTTTACTCACCAGCGCCACTCTTTTCATCATCGGGATCGGGCCGACAGAATAAATCAAATCATATTTATCTTTACTTAAAAGCTCCTTTAACATATCGGTAGTAAAACCTTTCCTGCCGTAAGAACCGTCATCAGTCATAATATAAATCTCATCCGCTGTGTTCTTAAGCTCAGCCTCAAGGATAAGCAAGTCTTTATTACGAGAACCAAGAATGGTAGTGATATGATTGCCTGCTTCTTTTAAAGCTTGGGCAACCGGCAATATCTCAGCGATCCCCACGCCTCCGCCGACTAAGATTACCTTTCCAAACTTCTTTATTTCCGTAGGGTGGCCTAAAGGCCCAACCAAAGAGTAAAGTGTATCACCGGGATTTAATTTACCCAGGCTTTTAGTAGTAAAACCCGCCTCTTGAAAAATCAAACTGATTATTCCCTTGTTTTTATCCGCATTCACCAAGGTCAAAGGGATCCTTTCGCCTTTTTCACTAACCATTAACATTATAAACTGGCCAGGCAAGGCCTTGGAAGCGATATCGCCAGCTTCAATATCCAGCTGAGTAATCCTTACCCCGCCAACATCATTAATAATTTTTTTATTGATTATTTTCATATCTGATTTTGCCTAATTTTTATGCAGTAGAAAAATAAAAAAAGACGTCCCAGGCAACTCCTCTGGACGTCTCTGTCCCTCGTTGAACCAAATCTCCGCTATATTATTACTGATCAGCTTATTTGTCAAGATTTATCTTAAGGAGGCCACCTTCAAACGGCTCAATTACCCGCTCAAGGATACCGGAAAGATAGGCCATCAGCACGCCATAATTAGTAATCGGAACATGCGCGGCTTTGGCCTTTTCAATACGATGCATAATTTCCCTGCGGTTAACCATGCAGCCTCCGCAGGAAATAATCAGTTTATACCGACTTAAATCCTGCGGAAAATCCCCTCCTGCAGTAACTTCATAATGCAAATCTTTCTTGGTGTAATTCAGTAGCCAGGTGGGAATTTTGGTACGGCCGATATCCTCCGGCTGCACGTGATGCGTACAAGCCTCGGCAATTAAAATCTCATCCCCATCTTTTAGGTTTTCCAGGGTATATACACCCTGTATATAAGCATTAAGATCCCCCTTATGCCTGGCAAAAACCGTGGAGAAAGAGGTTAAAGGTATATCTTTAGGCAGCATATCGCGTACATCCTCAAAAACCTGCGAATCTGTAATCACCAGCCGGGGTTTTCCCTTGAGCGCCTTAAGGCAATCCAATAATTCCGTCTCTTTTGTAACAAAAGCAGTGGCATTATTATCCAGGCAGTCGCGCATAACCTGTACTTGAGGAAGAATTAACCTGCCCTGAGGCATGGCGTTGTCTATGGGACAGACCAAGATAACCACATCCTTAGGCTTAATTATATCTCCTACCAAAGGTATAGGCGACCAATGCCCGGGAGCCAACTCCATAATTTTTGCCTTTAGCTCTTTGATCCCTTGCCCTGTCTTAGAGCTTACTTTTATAAAAGCAAGCTTGTTATTTTCTAAATAATCCTGTGCTGCTTTTCCGGCTAATTCAGATTTATTAATTATAAACAAAAACGGCAGCTTTTTGCCCTGAAAAGTCTTAATCAAATCTTCTTCAAAACTATCAATCAACGTATCCGGCTGGACAACAATCAAACCTACATCGGTTTTCCTTAATACCACTAGCGTTCTTTTAACTCTTTCCTCTCCCAAGACTCCCTGATCGTCAATACCGGCAGTATCAATTAACATACATGGGCCGATAGGCAAAATTTCCATTGCCTTATAAACCGGATCCGTGGTTGTTCCGGCAACATCAGAAACAATTGCCGTATCCTGGCCGGTGAGCGCATTAATCAAGCTGGATTTTCCTGTGTTTCTTTTGCCGAAGATACCTATATGTAACCTGTTGCTTGCCGGAGTCCTATACATTTGAATTAACCCTTCCTTGTTTAAAAGAATCAGCTTTTGAATAATCAATAAACCTTCCTAAATTCTGGGCCATATCATCCATACAAAAATTACAGGCACCCACTGGTTCATTAATGCATCTTTTTTGCGGGTATATCTCATAAAGCTTACGAAACGGCTGCGGGGTAAAATTCGGCATTAAAACATTTGCCCCGCATTTTAACCCATCTACCCGGTAATCTTTATCCAGGCTCCCCAGAGCGGTTGTAGCAGGAATATGCGCGTTTCTAGTGACTATACGGGTTAAGGCAATGGTTTTTAAACTAAGCAACGCATCACCTTTTTCTTGGCCGCCAAATTGAGTATTTTGATGCGGAATAAACGGGCCTATGCCAATCATATCAAAATCATTGAGTTTAAAAAATAGAATATCCTGAGCAATAGTCTTTAAGGTCTGTCCGGCAAGGCCGATAATATTACCCGAACCAACCTGATAGCCTAATTCTTTTAAAACCCGCAGGCAATCCAGGCGCTGTTTGAAATCCATTTGCGGATGCATAGATGAATATAAACCTTCATCGGAGGTTTCTATTTTCAATAAATACCGGTCAGCCCCGGCCTCCCTCCAAACCTTATAATCAAGCGCGCTTCTTTCGCCTACAGCAAGGGTAATCGCTATATCAAAACTGGATTTTATTTCCCGGATAATCTCTCTTAACCACGGGGTATCCAGGCCGCTATCTTCTCCGGACTGTAAAACTACAGTCTTAATCTTACAGGAGACAAGATACCCAACTGCCTTAAGCAGTTCATCCTTATTCATCCGGTAACGCTCTAATTTCCGGTTATTTTTATTCAGGCCGCAATAGAAACACTCCCGGAAACAAAAGTTAGAAAATTCGATTATCCCCCGCAAGACAATGCCATCGCCGCAAAACTCTTTTCTTATGTCATCAGCAAAGAAAAATAGTTCATTCAACTCATCCTTACCGCTTAAAGATAGAACCTGTTCTAAATCTTTAAGGTCAGGTAAAGAAGCGTTATGGATTCTATTTAAACACTCATTTAACTTAGACATACTCATCCCTTAAACCAGAATCAACATGCGCGAAGAAAAGCTTGAGCATCTCCTGCTCAGCAGGCTTCAACTGTTTAAAGTAATGCACGATCATTTTATAACCCGCATCTTTAACCGGAGTTGACGCAAAATCATCAAGATATTCTTTAAGCGTAATCAGGGCATTCATGCTGCACTTACCTTTAATTGTTCCGGGCTTAGCCAATTTCATAAAAGCCTTGCCGGTTCTTTCCTTGCGGTAACAAGCGGCGCAAAAAGAAGGAATATAGCCGTGGCTGATTAAAGAAGCAACAACTTCCTCAATGGTACGATTATCGCCAAGAGAAAATTGGCTTCCGGCCTTTTCGGCAGGCAGGCCGGCATTAACTTCCCTTTTATCAGAGTATCCTCCGGGTGAAGTAGAAGATTCCGCGCTGACTTGCGAAACTCCCAAGCTCAGCAGCGCATCACGCATAAGCGCAGATTCGCGGGTAGACATAATAATCCCAGTGTAGGGCACAGATAGCCTTAAAACAGCAACCACTTTTTTAAAATCTTCATCGGAAATCTTATACGGCGGATTAAAAGAAAGTTCCGCCCCTTCCGCCGGCTCAATCCGCGGCACGGATATTGTATGCGGCCCAACTTTAAACTCCTGTTCCATATGCTCTATATGAGAAAGCAGGCCCAGCGTTTCAAATCGCCAATCGTATAGGCCATAAAGCGGGCCAATACCAATGTCATCAATTCCTGCCTCAAATGCCCGATCAGGAGCAGTAATCCGGTTATCCGGATCGCTTTTAGGTCCGCTGACGTGCATTGCCCGATAAGTTTGGTCATGATAGGTTTCCTGAAAGATTTGAAAAGTCCCGATACCCGAGGCTTTTAATTTCTTAAAATCAGCAACACTTAAAGGCGCACAATTGACATTAACCCTTTTAATTCTATGTTTACCTACCTGTATAGAATAAATGGTCTTAACCGCCTGGACATAATAATCAATGTTGGACAAACCTGCGGGAGCTGCTTCACCGCAAACCGCCAATATCCTCTTATGCCCACGCTTTAGTAGCCACTGGATCTGTTGCGTAATTTCAGCAGCAGTCAGCGCCTTACGTTTAATCCCGGAGTTATCCGATTTAAAACCGCAGTATTGGCATTTATTCACACAAAGATTACTGATATAAAGCGGCGCAAAAAGTACCACCCTTCTACCGTAAATAGTATCTTTAACAAAACTTGCCGCCTTAAATATCTTCTGGATATATTCCGGGTCCTTAACCGAAAGCAAAACCGCAGACTCTTCCAACGTTAAACGTTGAAGTGATTTTGCCTTTTCCAGGATAGCATCAAGCTTACGGCTATCAAACTTAGCCGTATCAGCAAGCAAATTATTTATTCTTTCTTCATTGATGTATTTCATAAAATTACCTCGTTCGATAGCGGGTGACGATGTCTGGACTTGAGGACACTACCTGCGGCCGAAAGACAGACATCGGCAGGACCCGCTAATTATTCAGATTTACTTAATCCTGATTTCACTGATACCCCACTAATCTTGCCTAACTTGCCGGTTAAAGCTCCCAACTCATCAGTAGACGCATTCACAATTAGTACAATTACGCTTAATTCCCTCTTTACATGAGGAATCCCCATGCGGCCGATAACCAAATCGCCAAACTCTGTTAGAATATTATTAACCAGCGGCGCTGCCTTTCTACGGTTATGAAGAATTATCCCCACAAATCCTAAACGCTTTTCCATCTTGACCTCCTTAATGTTAAGCCCTACTATCAACGAAAACAAAAAGTCTCAACCCGCCGGCAATATTATCCTGCGAAAGGTTGAGACCTCATCCTTATCCTCCCTTGGGTGTAGATGCATTTGTTCGATCCTTACCGCAGGACTTAATTAATACCTAGATTTTATTTTACGTAAACCGGCCTGGCCTTGTAATTCGTATGCAAAAGCTTTTCCGACTTCTCGCTCAAAGGCTTGCCTAAGAACTCTTTATAAATTCGTTTTATATACGGATTTTGATGACTGCAACGGACCTGCTTCTGATCATCATCTTCATACAAGGCCTGTGCCCTTTTTATCCTTAATTCATCCGTAACCATATAAGGTTGCCCGCCGCCGCCGACACATCCTCCGGGACAAGCCATAACCTCGATAAAATGATACGGCATTTCTTTATTATTCAGCTTGGCGTCACGCACCTTATTTAAAATATATTCGACATTACCCAGACCGTGGGCAATAGCAATCCTAAGTTTTTTACCGTCTATTTCAATTTCGGTTTCCTTAACCCCTTTTAGGCCGCGGACGCTTTCAAATTTTACATTCTTTAATTCCCTGCCGGTAACAAAATAATGTGCAGTCCTTAAAGCCGCTTCCATTACTCCGCCGGTTGACCCGAAAATTACCCCTGCTCCGGCATACTCGCCTAAAATGCTATCACATTCTTCATCCGGCAGACTGTCAAAATCTATACCCGCCTGTTTAATCATGCGTACCAATTCCCTGGTACAGAGTACTGCATCGATATCCTGGAATCCCGATGCAGACATCTCATCATTTCTGGTAATTTCATATTTCTTGGAAGTACAAGGCATAATCGAGACCATGAAGATCTTGGAAGGATCAATCTTATTCTTCTCTGCATAGTACGTCTTGGAAAGCACTCCTAAAATCTCATGCGGAGATTTACAGGAAGAGAAATGCTCGATCATATCCGGATAGAACTTTTCCATAAAATCAACCCACGAAGGACAGCAGGAAGTAATTAAGGGAAGCGGCCTATTTCCATGCAAAAGCCTCTCCTCAAATTCGCTTGCCTCCTCCATAATTGTAACATCCGCAGCAAAAGAAGTATCGAAAACCGCATGAAACCCTAAACGCCTTAATAAAGCGTAAAGTTTCTTGGTAAAGTTCTTACCGGTATAGCCAAAGGCCTCTCCTATAGAAACCCTGACTGCAGGAGCAATCTGGACCACGCAATATTTATCCGGATCCTGCAGCCCTTTCCAGGCCTGGGCTGTATGATCCTGCTCAACAAACGCACCGGTGGGGCAATGCGCTGAGCACTGGCCACACTTAACACATGGAGAATCAGCTAATTGGATATCTCCTGCAGGAGATATCCGGGTTTTCATCCCTCTCTCAAGGAACGACAAGGCCCAGACATCCTGCAATTCCTGACAAACATGCACGCATCGGCCGCAAAGAATACACTTTTTAGGGTCGAGATCAACGGCGCGAGTTGAAGTATCTATCGGTAAATCTCTTAAGAACTGTGGGAATGATTCTTCTTTGATCCCAAAGTCCGCGGTCAGTTTTTGCAATTCACACTGGTTATTCCTAGCGCACTTAAGGCAATCATTGGGATGGTTAGATAAAATAAGTTCGATTACCGTCCTGCGGATCTCAACTATTTCCGGGTCATGAGTAATAATATCCATCCCCTCATCCAGCGGGGTACAGCAGGAACGCAGCATCTTATGCGAACCCTTATTCTTGACAATACAAATACCACAGGATGCCGAAGGAGGCAGATCCGGATGTTTACAAAGAGTAGGGATCTTGATCTGCACTCTTTTAGCTGCCTCTAAAATAGTAGTACCTTCTTCTACCCTTAAAAGAATACCATTAATTTTCGCCTTAATTATCTTTGCCATATTTATACATTCGCGGTCTAGAGACCGCACCTTTTTAGAATATACCTCGATAATGACCGCTCAGTATTCCCCCTATAGACAAATAAAACATTTCAAGGGGTCATTTTTTATTGATTGCCTTAAATTTACAGACATCAAAACAGCGTCCGCATTTTGTACATTTTTCCTGAACTATAGAATACCCCTCTTCTTTACCGCCGCTAATCGCCTTTACCGGACAATTAGTAAAACAAATCCCGCAACGCTTACACTTATCCTCAATTATGCTATAAGTTATCAGGCTGCTGCATTTTCCCGCAGGGCACCTCTTGTTTAAGATATGCTCGTTATATTCATCTTCAAAATATTTTAAAGTAGAAAGCACCGGGTTGGAAGCGGTCTGGCCTAATCCGCATAAAGATGCCTTCTGCATAGACTGGGCAATCCTGCGCAGCTGCCCCAGATCCTCCGGGATTCCCCTGCCTTCAGAAATCTTCTTCAGGTAACCCAACATCTGGAAACCGCCGATCCGGCAGGGAGCGCATTTTCCGCAGGATTCCTCTACGCAGAAACCCAGATAAAATTTAGGAATATCCACCATACAATCATCATCATCCATAACAATCATCCCGCCTGAGCCCATAATCGAACCCAGCTTTTGCAGATTTTCATAATCCACCGGCGTATCCAAAAGTTTTTCGGGAATAACCCCTCCGGAAGGCCCGCCTGTCTGTACCGCTTTTATCGGTTTACCAGAAAGAGTGCCTCCGCAGATATCCATTACAATCTCTCTTAAAGTCGCGCCCATGGCAATCTCGACTAAACCTGAATTCTTGACTTTTCCGGTTACCGCAAAAACCTTTGTTCCTTTTGAAGTCTGAGTGCCAATCTGGGCAAACCATTTTCCACCCTTGGCAATAACTACCGGAATATTAGCCAAGGTCTCAACATTATTAATCACGGTAGGCTTACCCCACAAACCTTTTACCGAAGGATACGGCGGCCGAGGATGCGGAGTTCCTCTCTTACCTTCTATGGATGAAATCAAAGCGGTTTCCTCGCCGCAGACAAACGCGCCGGCACCCAACCTTATATCTATATCCAGATTAAAAGAACTACCGAGGATATTATTTCCTAACAGGCCGTAATCATAAGCCTGTTTAATTGCCTTCTGAATCCTTTCTACGGCCAACGGATACTCCGCGCGGATATAAAAATAACCTTTGGAAGCTCCAATGGCAAAAGCAGCGATAATTAAACCTTCGATAACCGAATGCGGATCACCCTCTAAGACGCTCCTGTCCATATATGCCCCAGGATCCCCTTCATCGGCATTACAGATAACAAATTTTTCCGCAGAATTCATCTCACGGGCAAAATTCCATTTCATCCAGGTAGGATACCCTGCGCCTCCCCTTCCCCGGATACCGCTAATTTTTATCTCATCAATCAATTTCTGCTGGCCCAGTTCCTCGAGGACTTTCTTTAAAGCCAGATAACCGCCGCTAGCGATATAATCCTCAATGCTCTCCGGGTCAATCTTTCCGCAATTGCGCAAAACAATCCTATACTGTTTGGCCTTGGGCTTAAAAACCAAATCTTCAATAACCTTACCATCCGGCAAAGCCGCATCAACGATTCTCTTAATATCCTCATCCCGAATATTAGTATAGGTAACTTTGTCCGGCAAAACCTTAACCACTAACCCCTGGTCATACACACCTATATCAGCAACCCTGACCACCTGGATCTGCTCATGCAGGTTTGCTTCACGAAGATAATCCAATAAGCGGGTATAAAATTCGCGGGTTTTATCTTCCCTTTTTAAATCCGTATCTTTTACTAAAATAACTTTGGTATACATAAATTAATTATCCCTGTTTTCTAAATTAATACCTCAAAAATATAATCATTGACCAACATTTTAGAGATCACATGTTTTTCCAGTATCTTAATAGCCACTTCCTTGTTCACCGCGCCATAGATTACCGAAGGCAGGCCCTCTACGCTTACCTCAACCAAGGGCTCGGCATAACACATACCCGTACAACCGCATTTTTTAATCTCTATCTGGAGATTACGCTTTTTTACTTCCTCGACAAAAAAATTAAAAACATCCTCTGCGCCGGCGGCAATCCCGCAACTGCTCAAGCCAACCTTAATCCAATCTTTAGGCTTATCAACAGTAACCTTGCTCATTTTATCTAAATCCGCTGGCGATAGTTTATTCATAATAGATTATTCCTCTTTAATATATTTCGACAAGATATCCGCTACCTCACTCTTCTTTACCTTGCCATATACCTTATTATCAATCATCACTACCGGGGCTAAACCACAGCAACCCAGACACCTGACTACATCCAGGTAGAAAAGACCATCTTTAGTAGTCTGGCCTTCCTTAATCCCTAATATATTCTTTATCTCTTCCAAAATTACCGCCGCCCCCCGTAGATAACAAGCTGTCCCCATACACAAAGCAATGCGGTGCTTACCAGGAGGAGCCAATTTAAAAAAATTATAAAAAGTAATTACCTCGTAAATCCTGGCCAGCGGCACATCCAGCATCCTGGATAATTCCAAAGATAATTCCCGCGGCACATAACCATGATGATTCTGAATCTCATGCAAGATCATGATTAAATTGCCTTCTTTATCCTTCCATTGCTGAACAAGGCTGACTAATTCCGGATTAAGTTTTGCGTGTTCCATGGTAAAATAATTTTAGATTGTTTTCTTGCTGGGTTTACCTTTAAGTTCTTAGCTTGGCTTAACTTTAGATGGGCCAAAAACAAGAAACTCGTAGATTAGAGTAAAAATTTTATCACATTTTCCCTAAAAGGCAAGAAAAATCTTACTAAAATTCTCCTTCTTTTTGTTTGTAATACGTATGCAATAAATGATGCGATTTCTCCCCTAAAGGCTGTCCTAAGAATTCCCTGTACAGCGTCTGAACCGCAGGGTTCTCATGCGATTTTCTGATTGGTTTATTTTTATCCTCGCAATAAATCGCTTCCATCCTCTTTAACTTGATCTCGTTATTCGTAGGGATAGGCTGGCCCGCCCCTCCTAAGCATCCTCCCGGACAAGTCATAATTTCTATAAAAGCATAGGGCGACTTGCCTTCTTTAACCTCATCTAATAATACACGAGCCTTACTTAAACTGCTGGCCACAGCAACCTTTAATTTTAATCCATCGATATCCACCTCGGCAACCTTGATGCCTTCAAGACCCCTTAAACCAAAAAAATCAAGCTTCTCCAATTGCCTGCCGGTAAGTACCTCATAAGCTGTTCTTAAAGCCGCCTCCATTACCCCTCCGGTTGCCCCGAAGATTACCGCTGCTCCCGTAGAGATACCTAAAGGCTCATCAAAATCTTCACCCGGAAGATTTATAAAATTTATTCCCGCTTCTTTAATCAGGCGGCTGGCTTCTCTGGTAGTCAAAACAAAATCCACATCATAAAATGCTTCGCTTTCTTTAAGATTCAATTCATCTCTCCAGTAGCTAAATGCACTTTTCATCTCCGGGCGTAAAGCTTCAAATTTCTTAGCAGTGCAGGGCATAATTGAAACAACCATCATGTTCCTGGGGTCAAGATTATACTTCCTGGCATAATAAGTCTTGGCAATTGCGCCAAACATCTGCTGGGGAGATTTACAGCTAGAGATATGTTCTAATATTTCAGGGTAAAAATGCTCAGCGAATTTTATCCATCCCGGAGAACAAGAGGTAATTAACGGCAGAGAACCTTTATTTTTGATCCTGTCAATTAATTCATACCCTTCTTCCATAATCGTCAAGTCGGCGGAAAACTGTGTATCAAACACCTTATCAAACCCTAGCTTGCGTAAGCTTTGCGCTAACTTTGCCGTGACCAGGCTGCCTGCAGGCATACCAAATTCTTCGCCGATGGCTGCCCTTACCGCCGGAGCAACTTCAACAACCACAAACTTCTTCGGGTCCGATAACGCAGCCCAGACTTCGCCTGTCGCGTTCTTTTCAGTAATTGCCCCGGTAGGGCAAACTAAAAGACACTGCCCGCAGTTAACGCATACACTGTTTGCTAAACCAGAATCAAAGAATGTGGTTATCTTACTGAACTTGCCGCGGCCGGAAAAATCAATTGCCTTAACGCTCTGGATAGCAGAACAAACCGAAACGCAGCGGCCGCATAAAATACATTTATTGGGATCCCGGGTTAAAGATACGGAAGTGGTATCCAAAGGCAGTTCTATTTTTGTCGTCTTGGGGAATCTTACATCTCTTACTCCCAGATCAAAAGCTAATTTTCTCAACTCGCAAGACTGATTCCTGTCACAGACAAGGCAATCCTTAGGGTGCCCGGCTAAAAGCAGCTCTAAATTCAGCTTTCTGGCTTTTCTTACGCGCGGGGTATTCGTAAGAATCTCCATATCTTTCCTTATCGGAGTAACACAAGCACGCAAAAGGGTCTTGGCCCCTTTTACTTCGACCAGGCAGATTGAACAAGCAGCTTCCTGGTTAATATCTTTCAGATAACAAAGCGTGGGGATATCAATAGCGGCTTTTGCGCAGGCCTCTAAAATAGTCATGCCGGCATCACATTCATAAACCGCATCATTAATTTTTAAAGGTATTTTTTCTTCCGGCATTTATCTTTCCTCTTTAACATCACACCTTAAACACCTGTTCGCCTCGGCGCGGGCCTGCTTTGACGATAGGCCCAAAGAAACTTCCTTGAAATTATTCCTGCGCTTGCTTATCTTCAGTTTTTCAGCATCCAGTTTCTTCGACACCTTTGGTTCCAAGGGAACCTGGAATTTATAAGTAAATTTACGGGACAATTTGGAAAACCTGTCTTCTGAACTTAACGCCAGGTCAATCACCCTGGCGGCTTTTTTACCGTCAGACATTGCCTCTACCGCGGTTGCCGGACCCATAACTAAATCCCCTCCGGCATAAACCTTATCCAGGTTAGTTTTTAAATCAAGCCTTCCGGCTTTAACCGTACCATTCTGGTTAATTACAATACCGCACCCCTTGATAAACTCCGCATCCACCTTTTCTCCAATCGCCAGGATTATGGTATCGCAGGGGATTTCAAAAACCTCATCAGTAGCTACCGGTTTTCTCCTTCCGGAAAAATCATATTCCCCTAATCTCATCCTGACCGCGCTTAAACCTTGCAGCAGGAGGCGGGAATCCTTCAATATAGATTTAGGACTGGCTAAGAATATAAACTTAACACCTTCGGATTCGGCTCCTTTAATCTCATCTTTATTCGCCGGCATATCCGCTTTCTCCCTGCGATAAACAATAGTCACCTCGCTGCCAAATCTTAAAGCCGTACGCGCAGCATCCACCGCGACATTCCCGGCGCCAATAACCAACACCTTCTTTCCGATAAGCGGTTCCTTGCCAACCGCCACTTCCTTTAAAAATTCAGTACCGGATAACACGCCTTTTATGCCTTCTCCGGGAATACCCAAGCCCATGTTTTTATAAGCCCCGGTTGCTAAGAATACAACGTCCGATTCTTTAATCTTTTTATTTAAATCCTTTGCGTCGATCTTCTTATTGCAGAAAATCTTTGCCCCCATCTTCTGCACAAAAGCAATCTCTTTTCTTAATACCGCTTTAGGCAGGCGGTATTCGGGAATACCATAACGCAAAACCCCACCGGCTTCAGAATTAGCTTCATAAACGCTCACATCATGACCAAGCCGGCTAAGATAAAATGCCGCGGTAAGACCGCAGGGGCCTGCACCGATAATAGAAATCTTCTTGCCGGTCTTAGACAGCTTTTCTTTGGCTAAGCGCTCAATAATCTTTGCCTCCTTGCCGCCTTTGTATACCTGATCCGCAATATACCTATGGATTTCGCCCTGCGAAACCGGATAATCAATATCTTCCCTGCGGCAGCGCATTTTACAATGAAAGTGGCAGATCCTGCCGCTGGAAGACGGCAAGGGATTATCCCGGATAATACAATCAAATGCTTCAGCCATCTTTCTTTCCTTAAATAACTCCAGAAATCCCGGGATATTCATATGCAATGGGCAGCTATTTTCACAGGGAGATATAAAAAGATCCGAACATACTCCAGCGTCACAACGCTGCTCCTGGATATGCTCCTCATATTCAGGTTTAAAATATTTAAGCGTAGTGAGAACGGGATTCGGACTGGTTTGCCCTAACCCGCAAAGTGCGGTATCCTTAATCACTACCCCCAGATCTTCTAATCCGGCAAGATCATCTTCGCTGGCTTTTCCTTTTGCAATATTGGACAGGATATTCAAACTCTGAGTCAGGCCTTCCCGGCAAGGAGTGCATTTACCGCAGGATTCACTAGTGGTAAACTCCGTAAAATAACGGGCTACATCAACCATACAATTGTCATCATCCATAACCACCATGCCGCCGCTACCCATGATCGCCCCCAGCGAAGCCAGAGTTTCATAATCAATCGGGGTATCAAATAATGAGGCAGGAATACATCCCCCGGAAGGTCCACCGCTCTGTACAGCCTTTATCTTTTTATTCGTACCGGTACCTGCGCCGATATTATAAACCAGAGTCTGCAAGGTTGAACCTAAGGGTAGCTCCACTAATCCGGTATTTTTTATCTTTCCCACAAGAGAGAAGACTTTAGTCCCGGAACTATTCTGGGTTCCGGTACGCATAAACCAATCCGCGCCCTTTGCGATAATCACCGGTATGTTGCTCCAGGTTTCTACATTATTAATATTCGTGGGTTTACCCAGGTATCCTTTTTGCGCCGGAAACGGAGGACGGGGATGCGGCCTTCCGGATTTACCTTCAAGCGAGGAAATTAAAGCCGTTTCCTCTCCGCAGACAAAGGCGCCGGCGCCCTCGACTAACTGCAGGTTGAAAGAAAAACCGCTATTAAATATATTATCTCCCAGCAAGCCAAACTCGCGGGCAGCGGCAATCGCTTTGCGTATTCGCTCTACTGCTAAAGGATACTCCGCGCGCACATAAATAACCCCCTGAGATGCCCCCATGGCGTAAGCGCCGATAACCATCCCCTCTAAAAGCATATGCGGGTCGCTTTCGCTTTCATTACGGTTCATATACGCACCGGGATCGCCTTCATCAGCGTTACAGATAATATATTTCTCCTCGGAATTCTCTTTGCGCATTAATTCCCATTTTATCCCTGTAGGAAAACCTGCCCCTCCCCTGCCCCTTAGCTTTGATTTTTTTACTTCCGCGATAACCGCTTCCGGCTTAAGATCCCGTAAAACACTGAGCAGGGCCTGGTACCCGCCTACAGCAATATATTCTTCTATATCTTCCGGATTAATCAAACCACAATCCCTTAAAACAATCTTTTTCTGCCACTCAAAAAACGGGATTTTATTCCAATTAGGTATCTGCTCAAACCCTTTACCGTAAAAAACCTCGCCCGTAAGATGATCCCAGGTTTCAATTTTACATAAGGCCCTATTAGGATCAATATTATTTCCGGCCAGTTCCCTGATTATCGAGCCTGCGTCTTTAGGCAAAACGCGGTTTAAAATAACCAGCGGTTTTCCAGGCAAAGAAATATTGACTAAAGGCTCTTGGGCGCAAAAACCAAAACAACCCACTTTAGTCAGCAGCGCCGGAATTTTTCTTTTAGCCAGGCTGAGTTTAAAAGCCTGGAACAAATCTTCAGCCCCATTACCAATACCGCAAGTCCCCATACCAACAGCGATACGCACGCCTTTAGGCAACAACTTCGCCAATCCTTTTTCTTTAACCAATTTCAAGTCTTCGGCGCTTTTAATGATCATTTACTACTCCTGCGCATACTTATACCTTTGATAATCTTGCGTAATTTCTCCGAGTTCATTCGGCTGTAAATATTACCGTCAACCTCAACTACCGGAGCCAACGCACACTGGCCAAAACAGGCTACAGTCTTAATCGTAAATTTGTTATCTTTAGTGGTCAGAAATGACTTCCCGTCCTGGCTGAAATCATCCTCTTTAAAACCGAATAAGTTGATTAAGAAATCCAATAAAATTTTTGACCCCCGGGTGTGGCAGGCTGTGCCCCTGCAGACAATAATCGAATGCTCGCCCTGCGGCTTAAGATTAAAAAAAGCATAAAAGGTAATAATATTATATATCCGAGACAAAGGTACTCTGGCTTTGCGGGCGATATACTCTAAATCTCCCTGGGCAAGATATTTATGCTTATTCAATTTCTGGGCTTCCTCTAGTATTCCCAGGAGCCTGCCCGGTTTTTCCGCGTAAAAAGAGATAATCCTGTCCAGTTCAACCTTATCCAGGCAGCCCTTGGAGATTTCATTTTCTTTTAACGCGAGTCTTCTCATCGTTTTCATTAATATATTATTTAGTCTTCTCAGTTACATTAACAAAATAAATAAGATTCTCTAATTCAATCTCCAGGTTAACATTATTAATAATGCAGCCTTCAGCGTTTTTTAGCCTTAAAGGTGCAAAATTAAGTATCCCCTTAATTCCCGAAGAACAAATCAAATCCGCAGCCGTTTGAGCCGCGATATCCGGTACAGCTAAAATAGCTATGCGTATGCCGTTAGATTTTATAAAAGGCTTAACTTCTTCCAAAGGCAGAACCGGAACAGGGTTAGAACGGTTGATCTTAGCCGGATCAATATCAAAACCAGCGACAATCTTAATCCCCTCTTTCTCAAACCCGCGATAGCGCATCAACGCGCTACCGATATGTCCGGCGCCGATAACAATAACCTTATGCAACTGATCCTTGCCCAGGATACTGTTTAGTTTTTCAAGCAGTGAATCAATCTGGTAGCCCCCCTTTTTATTCCCAGAGATGCCGAAAATTGAAAAATCTTTCCTTACCTGGGAAGCGGTGCCGCCAACGGCATCTGCCAGATTATCTGAGAAAACTTTCACAAAACCCAAAGCTTGCAGCCTATAGAGGGCGTTTTTATAACGGGAGAGCCGAATGATGCAGTTTTTATTCATTATCATATTGTTCTATTTTTCACAATAATAAATCCAATATAACATTTCTAGCTTATTTGTCAAGAATATTTTTAATAAATAATTAGCTTTATTTACTCCAAACAAACCAAACAAATAAATACGCGGCAAATACTGCGGTAAAGGTAAAAGGAATTCCAATTTTCATAAAATCTTTAAACCTGACTGTATATCCTTCTTTTTTAAGCAAGCCGCAAGTAACAATATTAGCCGAAGCGCCAATCGGTGTAATATTGCCTCCTAAACTTGCGCCGATAAGTATGCCAAAAAGAAACAATGAAGGATTTACATTCAATTTATTAGCCATCTGTATGGCAACAGGTAGCATAGCTGCCAAAAAAGGAACATTGTCCACAAACGCAGAGATAATGACAGAAATAAATACAAGTAGCGTATAACCGAAGAAAATATTCCCCCCAATTATATTGGATAAGGATTGAGCAATGTTATCTATCCATCCGGTCAAAACAAGGCTTCCAACCAGAATAAATATTCCCATAAGAAATAACGTTGTATCCCAATCCAACGATTTTATTAGCTCAAATACACTCCTTTTATTCGCCATCCTCTCCCAGGCTACTGAAATAAGCCCAATAATCATACAAATAATCCCAGCCGCAAATGTAAAACCAGTATCAAGAAATGAGGAAACAGCAAGCAAAATTATCAATAGAACAAGCAAAACAGTTGGGATCCATGATTGCACCTTTTCTACAGGCACAACTTTAACCTTATGCTGCTCTTTCCGGAATAAAAACATCAAAACAAAAAATGAAGCAAAAGCGCCCAATTCAACCGCAAAAAATATGCTCGGTTTCCCTCTATAAAGAAAAAAATCACCGAAATTCATTTTCGTAAAACCTGCTAAAAGCATACTGGGAGGATCCCCAATTAAAGTTGCCATACCTTGGAGATTGCTTGATATTGCAATTGCAATCATCATTTTCATTGGGTTAAGGTTTATTTTACGGGCAAGCATTAAAGCAATAGGGGCGATAATAAGAACTGTTGCTACATTCTCCACAAAGGCAGAGATAAAACCAGTAAGGGCGCACAAAAGTAAAATTGCCCAGGCAGTATTCTTGGATTTATCAACAATAATCTCGGCAATAACCGCAGGCACTTTACTCCTCATAAAAACATCCGCCACGGCTAATGTCCCCACAAAAATTCCCATCACGTTCCAATTCACAGAACCAAAAGCCTCAGAAAATGACAACGCCCGGGTCATTAAAAGCAGGACGGCGGCAATTACCGCAAACAGGGCCCTTTTTCCAGGGAATGCCACAAACAAGATATAGGCCAAAACAAAGAAAATAAGCGTAACAATGCTTCTATCCATTCCTATTTATTGACCTTATCCGAAGATTGAATTTTATTTTCTTCTTTTCCGCCTCGATTACTTTGGACAATCATAAAAATGAAGAAAAATATTACTGCTGTCCCAAGAACATGCACAGGCCAATCTTGTGCTAAATTACCGGTCATTTTAAAATCCTCCTTTTTATTCTATCAACTATTCCATTCTTTAATCAAATAAATAACGCAAAATATTCCCACTCCTAAGAACACATAAATGGTCCATCCCTGCCATACACTTCCGGCCATTGCGACCCCTTCTTCACCTTGTTTAGCCTTGCTTTTTGATTTTTGCTTTTCTGGTATTTATAAAATAAATGACTATTGAAACCAAAATTGCAAGCAAGATTACTCCTATATTTTGTAATATATTGCCCTGCATGAAACCTCCTATTTCTTAAGTCGTTTTAATATCTCCGAACCATCACCTATGTCTTTTTTAAATATCCTGCTATAACAAAAAACTAGCATGCTCAAGATAAACGTCCAGGAAATTATCATAAATATCCAGCCGCTCAACCTCAATCCACACCCCACAATAGAAAAGCCATCTCGCATTAACATGCAAGATGGCGGCCCGACCATCTGAATCCTCCGGAAATGCACCCGCAGCTCCGAACCCTTGTACTAATAAATTAACAGAGATGAACGATATCTTCGGGATAATATAATGAAAGAAATAATAACATATAATCTCGAAGATGACGCGTAATCAAAAAGTTATTTTTTATATGCTCCTTTCCATTTTCTCCTAATTTCTTGGCGTATTCCGGACTACTTAAGAGTTGCTTTATAGCAAAGCTGGCTCCTTCAATTGAATAACAAAGCAAACCTGAATATTTGTGTTTTATTTGCAAAGGGATACCCCCAACATTTGAAGCTACAACAGGCTTTGCTTTCCATAAAGCCTCTGCGACCGTTAACCCGAATCCTTCCTTAAGAGACTTCTGGACAATTATATCTGCTGCCCTTTGCAAGGCATTAACCTCTATATCATTCTGGGGCAACAGTAGAATATGAATATCCTGATCGTTCTTAGCTTTTTCTTGAACCTCAGATAAGACCTTGAATCCTTCCGGATCATCCTCGGCAGTGCCACCGGCCAACACCAACTGACAATCAATATATTTCTTTACCTGCAGGTAGGCGTCAATCACACCTAACGGGTCTTTTAAGCGATCAAAGCGGGATATCTGAATAAGGATTGGTTTATCTTTTTTTATATTATATTTTCTTAACACCAAGTTTATCGTTTCCTCTGGTAATTCCCTGTTTTTATCGCTTAATGGATCAATGGAAGGAGGAATTAAAAATTGCCTAATGGGTAATTTCCGGGAAAAAGCTGGCGCAGAAAATACCGCTGAATCATACTGAGCGATAAAATCCATAAGAAATCTCCAAACCTTTTCATTGGGATCAGATACGTCAACGTGGCAACGCCAAAGCCATTTATTAGTAGCCTTCTTTTTTATCAGTGCTATTGGCTGCGGGTCATGGACAAAGACTATGTCGCCATAGGTATCAATATTTTCGATATTCTGCTGGCTTGTTTCCATGAATATCTCAAAATCCCTTTGAGTTATTTCTTCCGCTCTGCCATGCAAGGCATTATGAAACTTTTTGGTCACTTCAAAAAACTGTTCTCCGCCCTTTATCACGTCCCATTTGGTATCTACTCCCAATTCCCTCAATAGTGGAACCATCCGGTTTAATATCTCAGCAACTCCGCCGCCTACCGGGGTAGAATTTATGTGTTGGACGACCTTGCCTTTTAACCGTTCGCCGAGTAATTTTAGATCATCAATAACCGCCTGCCCTACCAAGGGGATATATTCTTCTATTTTTGCCATTTAACCAGCTATCCTTCTTGCAACTATTTGGATAATCGTATTTCTTAAATCCTCTAAAGTACGGGTATAAGGATCAAAACCGGAGATTTCACCGGCTAATTCTTTATCACCTAAAGAGTTTTCTATCCAATATGAGAAATCATTAGTCGGCTTTTCAAGACGAAGCCGCGCTTCAAAAATATGAAAATAAATAGAATCGAGGGTAATCTTTTTCAAAACCTCAATAAACTCTTTTAAATCATAAACAATATAGTTTGTCGGCAGGATAAAACTGATTGATTTAATAAAATGAAACTCCTCCCCCGGCCTGGCAAATTTCAACTTGGCAAACGGGCTATCCCTTAAATAATCCTCAATGGTTAAAGAAATTTTCTCTCGTAAACCACGAATAGCTGAATATTGCATAGTATCGATACTAACCAATTTCTCCCCAAGCTCATCTTCTCCAAGAACTTCCATAACCCAATAAGAGAAGTCATTGGGAGGTTCAGGAGAAAGATACTGATGCTGCTGCAGGAATCTATGGGTATGGTGATAAATGCACGAACCGGGGACTTCCTTAATCAGATCCAAAAGCTGGCTTAAGGTAGTGGCCCGCAATCCGGTCAACTCGGATAAGTGCAATCTCGTACAAAATTTAAATGGCTCTTTTGCTTTTGCTAATTTAATCATGGCTATCTATTTTCTGAATTTAGATATCAAACGTAAGAATTTAATTACCTCTCGGGGGTTTTTTAAATAGTAATTCGCCGCAGAATTGCCGGGCTTCCCCACAAAAACAGTCAGCCCCTTTTTTTTAAAAACTCTAAAAGCGTCTTCATCAGTTACGTCGTCTCCGATATAAACCGGCAAAATAGCGCCTCCCTTCAAGACAAGCCGCTGCCTTGCCAATAACCATAGAGCCGCCTTTCCCTTGTCCCAATTAGTCGGAGGTTTTACCTCTAAAACTTTTTTCCCTTTTCTGATCCTGATTTTATTCTTTATCAAAAACATAATAACTGCTTTATGAAAAACAGCCTTAATAAACTTCAAGTATTTTTTCTCAGCAAGCCTATAATGCAAAGCCAAAGAGAACTTCTTATCTTCAACAAAAATACCCCCCAATCCATTGAGCTCCTTTTCAAGCTGACCCTTAATTTGCTGCAATGTTTTTCTATAAACCAACGGGAGTGGAAGCTCGTATTTAATCCCTGGACCTTCTATCTGAAAACCATGATTACCCGAATAAATAATATTCTTAAAACCCAACTTTTTTTTAATGTCAGGCAATGCCCTTCCGCTGATAATCGCTATTTTACAGTTGTTTTTCTGCAAAAGCAGGCCAAGCAAATTTCTAGTTTCCCGAGAGATGATCGCTTTGTCTGGAGTTTTAACAATAGGAGTCAACGTACCATCGAAATCAAGAAATAAAAATAGATATCTACCCTCTATTTTACTTCTTAATTCTCTTAAATGGCTAAATAAATACAGCAATTATGCTAAGCTCCCTTTTGCTGTTCGTAATTAATCGTCCTTATTAGATAGGGGATATTAATCCCTTCTTGGGCATACCGTTTATGCAGTCTCTTAATAAACTCATGTTTTATCAAATATTGATCAACAAATTCTTTAGCTTTTAATATAACTGTAAATTTAATACTAGAATCACCAAAAGCATTGAAGCGGATAAACGGTTCAAAATACGCAACCCCGCCGCTGACCTCCGCCATAACTGTTTTTGCTACTTCACAAGTAATCCTCTCCACCTTATCCAGATCACTTTTATAATGCACCCCTAAATCAACTAAAACCGCCATTTCCTTGTCAGGTAGATTATAATTAGTAACAATGGCCTTGTTCAGTTTATCATTCGGAATAAGGACAAGATTGTTAGGCAGCATCTTAACTTTTGTCGAACGCCAATTAATATCAACCACATAACCTTCTTCACCGGTTTCCAGCTTGACATAATCACCCACCCTTATCTGTTTAGCAACAGTAATATGAAAACCGGCAAAAAGGTTTGACAGGGTATCCTGAAGAGCCAAAGCAACTGCCAAGCCACCAACACCTAAAGTTGCTAATATCGGGGTTATAGAGACTCCCAGGCTATTGAGAATTATTAACGCACCGATTGAAAAAACAAAAATTCTGGCAATATTCTGAGTAAGACTGGTAACCGGAAGGGCAGAATCAATCCTCGAAGCATAAACTTTTATTACCCCGGATAGTAAATTCGCTAATGCCAACACTACAGAGATTATCCCTAAAATAAGCATGCTCTTACTCATAACCTGCACAATATTCTCTGGTAATTTTGAGAATTGCAATGCAAAATACAAACCTAACATCAAAGACAAAATCACAAATGGCCCTTTAATCGTTTGTACGATAACATCGTCTAACTGCGTAGATGTTTTCTTGGCCCAATAAGCAAGACGAGCAAAGATTATTTTTCTAGCAATTAACCCTATAGATAAAACTACTAAAAAAATAATCAATGGCATAAACATTTCGGCAAAGTTTTGCAATCTTAAAAATAAACCTTCATCCATTCATACCTCACAAGTTATATCTTCTTCAAAGCGACCAACTCGGTAATAATGTTAGCTGCCCAACGATAAATATTATTTTCAGCTATAACCTTGCGCATATTTTCCATACGCTTTCTTTTCTCTTCTTTGGGCATCTCTATCGCCAACTTGATACTATCAGCAAACTCCTCAATTGCATACGGATTAATCAGGATAGCATCGGTAAGTTCACGCGCTGCCCCGGTAAATTGGCTTAAGATCAGAGCGCCGGATAAATCGTCCTTCTCTGCAATATACTCTTTTGCTACCAAATTCATCCCATCATGCAGCGAACTAACAATACAAATATCTCCAAGCCTATAATAAGGCTGGATATCATCCTGCGAAAAATGCTTTTTAAGATAAACTATCGGCTTCCAATCCCCATCTATATGCTTCCAGTTAATTTTCTCGATCAATTCATCAATCTCTCCGATTAAATCATGGTAACGCTTTATATGAGTACGGCTGGGGGCAGCTAACTGGATAAAAACAAACTTCTTTTTATGCTCAGGGTACTTCTCCAAAAACCTGTCTATTGCTAAGATTCTTTCCACTATCCCTTTAGTATAATCAATCCTGTCTACTCCCACAGCAACAACTTCATTCTTAAGCTCAAACTCTTTCTTTAGCTTTTCCACCTCCCTGATCGGGTCAACCTTAAATGAGCCATCGCCTATGCGTGCGTTAATGCTTATAGGGAAAGCTCTGATAAAAGTCTCTTTTCCTGAACGCACAACGCTGAATTTCTCGGTGTCGACGCGTGACTCAAGCAGACGATTAGCGGTATCCAGGAAGTTATTACAATGATTCTGCACATGGAAACCAATCAAATCACACCCCAGCATCCCCTCCAATATTTCATTTTGATAAGGGCAAATCATGAAGGCTTCCGGGGTAGGCCAGGGGATATGCCAGAATAAAGCTATTTTTGCATCCGGCCGTCTTTCTTTTATCATTTTAGGCAGAAGGGTAAAGTGATAATCCTGCACGAATATAAACGGGCTGCTGGCGGGCAGCTCGCTCAAAACGCTATCGGCAAACTTCTGATTTACTTCCTTATACATATGCCAGTCAGATTCCCTAAAAACCGGGCGGGTATGTGTATTGTGACACAGAGGCCACAGGCCTTCGTTTGAAAAACCATAATAATAACCTTGCTCCTCCTCTTTGCTAAGCCAAACCCTCTTAAGGATATAGCGATTATCCTCAGGAGGAATTCCAAGTTTATCCTTAGAATTAACGAATTTCTTATCAGCATTACCGCTTCCATGGGCAATCCAAGTTCCACCGCAGGCAGAAAGTATAGGATGTATCGCAGTAACAACCCCGCTTGCCGGCCTTATACATATCTCCTTGCCTAAATTCTCATCAAAAACGTGCATATATGGTTCTCTATTAGAAACCACAAACAATGAATTATCCCCTAATTTTGCATGAATAAGATCTTTAAGCTTGGCTTCGGTCCAGATCTCTTCTTTTTGCAAACGCATATGCGCTTCATCAGATATGGTCCGGCGCGCCACTCTTATGCTTAAGGCAACCTGTTCTACTTCGCTGATAAGCTTACCAAATTCCCCCTTTTCTTCAAATGGCTGTAATTTATCGGTCTCACCCCTCTGAAAATGTGTAAACCATTGAGTCAACCTGCGCACAGGCATAATAAAAATCTGCCTCTGGATTAATAGGGCAGTTAAGACTATTAACAAAATAAGTATTATGGGAGCAACGCTTATCCTTCTCCACAGCTCAGTCAAAGTTGTAAACATGTAGGAAGTATCATAGATTACCTCTACCATCCCCAAAACACTCTCATCATCATTTAAAACAGGTATAATATAGCTATATACGGAATACTCTTTAAACATCTCCAATGTCCCGCGGGGATTCTTTGAAGTTAAAACATCTTTCAGGTATGGCCTTTCTCTCTGTTTAAGATCAGAAAAACGTTCGGTAATAGCTAATACCTGGCCTTCCTTATCATAAATGACACAACCTTGGAGCCTCTCCCTTTTCTGAAAACCATCAACCAAACGGCTAGCTTGCTTTAAATCGTTATTAAGAAGAATATACTTGGCGGATATCTCTAAACTCTCATCCACAGACTTAGCTTTTCTCTTCAAGTCATCCATAAGCTTTTCTTCTGTGAAACGAGCCTGTATAATACCCGTAACAGCAAATCCCAGTGCAACTAAGATTAATATGGGCAGGATAAATAAAAGAATTCTCTTCATTTGCTTGATCTCCCTAAAAAACAAAAATCGCCACCCTGCATTCCCATGCAAGATGGCGGCCCGACCATCTAACGATCCTCTGGGAATATTTACTTATTCCCAAACCACTTATACTAAATTATATAATGCAATATACCACGATTAGATAGAAATTCAACAAATTAATAGAGTAATATTTTATATTTATACTTACAAAAGGAGGGTTACCTGATTCTTACGGATCTCAAGAAATCCACCCGGAGGCGAGTCTATTTCACTGCTCTTTCCTGTTGGAGGGCGTAAAGTAATCTTACCGGACACAAGCTTGGCGGCTAAGGGAGCGTGTCCGGCCAAAACACCAAGGTAGCCTGATTCCGAAGGCACAATCAGGCTAAGTGCATCTCCCTCGTATATCGTCTTATCACTAGAATATATCCCGACTTTAAAAACCTTAGCAGCCATATTCCCTATTGGTTATTTAACAGCTGTTTATTCTTCTCAATCGCCTCTTCAATCGTACCAACCATATAAAAGGCCTGCTCATGTAAGCTATCGAGTGCGCCCTCAATAATCATTTTAACTCCCTTGATTGTTTCTTCCAGTTTCACATACTTACCCTTCATTCCGGTAAAGTTTTCCGCCACAAAAAACGGCTGTGAAAAAAATCTTTGCACTTTACGCGCCCGCTGAACAGTCAATTTATCTTCATCAGATAATTCATCAATACCTAAAATTGAAATAATATCACGCAGGTCTTTATAGCGCTGTAATATTTTCTGAACTGCCAAGGCGGTATTATAATGATCCTCTCCTAGAAGACGCGGATCCATAATCCGGGAGTTAGAATCCAACGGATCTACCGCCGGATAGATACCCAGTTCGGAGATCTGACGCGACAGAACTATTTTGGCATCAAGATGCGAGAATATGGCTGCAGGAGCCGGATCAGTCAAGTCATCCGCCGGCACATATACTGCCTGTATAGAAGTTATCGAGCCATCACGGGTTGAAGCAATCCTCTCTTCAAGCTGGGCAACCTCCGTGGCAAGGTTAGGCTGATAGCCTACGGCTGAAGGCATACGCCCAAGCAAAGTAGAAACCTCGCTCCCCGCCTGAATATAGCGGTAAACATTATCAATAAATAAAAGCACATCTTTTCTTTCCTGGTCGCGAAAATATTCCGCCATAGTTAAAGCAGATAAACCAATACGCAGCCGTGCGCCCGGCGGCTCATTCATCTGGCCGAATACAAGGGCGCTGTTTTTAACTACCCCAGATTCATTTAATTCCAGCCAAAGCTCATTCCCTTCGCGGGTTCGCTCGCCTATTCCGGCAAAAACTGAAACTCCTCCGTGTTCTGTAGCAATAGTACGGATCAGCTCCATAACAATTACTGTTTTTCCTACGCCGGCGCCGCCGAATAATCCGACTTTTCCACCTTTAGGAATAGGAGCCAAAAGATCAATAACCTTTAATCCTGTTTCTAAAATATTTTCTATAGGTAATTGCTCTTCAAAGTTAGGACTGGTCCGGTGAATTGGATTTCTTATTTCCGGATGCTCCAGTTTACCCTGGCCATCAATCGGCTCCCCCAGAAGATTAAATATCCTGCCTAAAGTTTGCCTGCCGACTGGTACGGTAATCGGGCTCCCGGTATCAACCGCCTTCATCCCGCGCACTAAGCCATCAGTAGACCCCAAGGCAATACAACGCACCGTATTATTTCCGATATCCTGGGCAACCTCAAGAGTAAGGTTAATATCCTTGACCTCAATTTTAATCGCATTTAAAAGCTGCGGCCCCTGGTTCTCAGGAAACTTAATATCCACACTTGGCCCAATAATTTGAATAATCTGCCCCTCTGCCATAATTTTATCCTCTCAATGCTTCAGCTGATGAAGTAATCTCTAGAATATCCTGCGTAATCCCCGCCTGCCTGACCTTGTTCCTTAAAAGCACCAGCCCTTCCAAAAGCTCCCGGGCATTATCAGTAGCTGTCTTCATAGAAATTGTCCTGGCGGCGTGCTCCGAGGTAAACGCCTCCAGAAAAACAAGGCGCATCTTGATCAGAAGATACTTCGGGATTAAATCCATAAGTATGCTTTTTAAATCCGGTTCTGCGATATATTCCTCCGGCTTAACCTTCTTTGGTTCGATACTAAGCAGGCGTTGAAGAGTTGCTTTCTGAACAAGAGAATTCTCGAAATACGTATAGGCCAGATAAACCGAACCTGCCTTGCCGCTTAAAAACAACTGGCTAAGCTCAGCGGTAATCTTATCGCAAAGATTCTGTGTAAATTTTGCGTTTAAACCTATATATGAATTATATATTTCTACTTGCCTGGCCCTAAAATAACTTAAGCCTCTCTGCCCAACCACGATTAACTTTACTTTTTTCCCCTGGTTCTTTTGCAAAAACTCCTCCGCTAAACGGATAACATTTTGATTATACATTCCGCATAACCCGTTGTCAGAAGTTATCAAACAAAGTACGCTATCAGAATCGTTGCTTCTTTTATTAAAGTATTCCGATACGGCCTGATCCGAAAAACCGGCTAAATTATACATAAGATTTTCCATCCTTAAGGCATACGGCCGTAAAGCGAAAAGTTGGTCCTCAATACGATTCAGCTTAACCACCGAAATCATCTGCATAGCACCGGTTACCTTTTTGGTATTTTCCACGCTGCGAATACGATTCTTTATCTGTTTTATAGACTGTGACATATTTTAAGATTGGCTTAAGAATTCTTTTTTAGAATCAGTGATCAACTTATCCAGTTTACTCCTTAAATCTGAATCTAAATCATTCTTTAATTCTATCTCCTGGATAAACCCGGGATAATTCTTTTCGATAAATTTATAAAGATAGGCCTCAAATTTTCTAACCGCGCTCACCGCTAAATCATCAAGATAACCATTAATGCCGGCGTAAATAATAACTACTTGTCTAGCTGTATTAAGCGGCTCATACTGCACCTGCTTCAGGATCTCTACCATCCTCTCGCCACGGGTAAGCTGTGCGCGGGTAGTTTTATCCAGATCCGTACCGAATTGCGTAAAAGTTACCAGCTCGCGGTATTGGGCAAGATCCAGCCTTAGCTTTGAAGCGACCTGGCGCATAGCCTTACTCTGCGCTTTGCCTCCGACGCGGGAGACTGACAAACCCACATTTACCGCCGGCCGTACCCCGGCATAAAACAAATCGCTTTCCAGGTAGATCTGGCCATCGGTAATAGAAATTACATTAGTAGGAATATAGCTGGATATATCTCCGGCCTGAGTTTCAACAATGGGAATAGCAGTTATGGAACCAGCTCCTAATTGATCATTTAATTTAGCCGATCTTTCCAGAAGCCTTGAATGCAAATAAAATATATCTCCCGGATATGCCTCTCTTCCCGGAGGACGTCTTAAAAGCAAAGACAACTGCCGGTATGCCTGGGCATGCTTGGATAGATCATCATAAATTACCAGGACATGTTTTCCTGAATACATAAATTCCTCCGCCATGGCTGTCGCCGCATAAGGCGCAAGATACTGCAAGCTGGCCGAAGCGCGGCTGGAAGCGCTGACAATAGTAGTATAATCCATTGCCCCATGTTTTTTAAGCACCTCATTTACCGCAACCACGCTGGATAATTTCTGGCCGATCGCACAATAAATACAGTAAACATCTTTTCCTTTTTGATTAATGATTGTATCTATGGCAATAGCGGTCTTGCCGGTCTGACGGTCCCCGATAATCAATTCACGCTGGCCGCGGCCGATAGGAGTCATAGCATCTATGGCTTTTACCCCGGTCTGCAAAGGCTGATTTACCGGCTGCCGTTCTACTACATTAGGGGCGCTGGATTCTATCGGCCTGGACTTTTGGGTATTAATCTGGCCCTTGCCGTCGATTGGCTTCCCTAAGCCATTAACCACTCTGCCGACAAGCTCTTCTCCTACCGGAACCTGGACAATCTTACCGGTGCACTTAACAATATCCCCTTCCCGGATACTTTGATCGGGGTTATCCGTACCAAAAATTACTACACCTGCGCTATCCTCTTCCAGGTTTAAAACCATACCCATGATATTATCGGAAAACTGCACTAATTCCCCCATCATTACATCGTCTAACCCATAAACACGCGCGATGGTGTCTCCCACCTGGATAACCGTGCCTATAGACTCTGTACGCAAACGGGTTTTATACTTTTCCAGTTCTTTCTTGATTACAGAAGTAACTTCTTCCGGTTTTAAAACCATTCTCCACCTTCCTCAAGTTATGCAATACTTACCGCAGCAAGTTTTTCTTTCAACTCGCTGAGCCTTTTTTCCACTGAGCCGTCAATAATTGTATTTCCGATAACCACCTGCACCCCACCCAGAAGGCTGCCGTCTAAATCAATATAAAACCTTAAATCCTGCTTAAGCTTCTTTTTTAAAACAGCCTCGATTTTTTTAATCAAGTCCAGCTCCAGGGGAAAAGCGGTCTTCAGCAATACATCCACCTGACCAAGATGGGAGTATTTTACGCGCAGGTATTCGGCGGCATCCAGGAAAACATCAAAACGTTTCTTTTCAATAAGAAGTTTCAGGAAATCGCGTATCTCGTCTGAAAGCCCGTCTTTTATCGCCGCATCGATAATTATGCATTTTTCAGCATATGAAATCTCAGGATTATGCATCAACTCGCTAAAGCCCGGGTTATCGCGGATAATATTTTTTACAATTACCAAATCTTCTAAAGCCTTATCTAACCCGCAATTCTCCCGCGCAAAACTTATAAAGGCTTCCGCGTACCTGCTGACAACCACCTTATCCTTGATCATCTAAACATCTTCCATTTCTTTGATAAAATCTTCCACTATCTTACGATCGCCATCCTCGGTAAGTTTCTCCTGGATTACATTTCTGGCAGCATCTAAAGCAATATCCACGATTCTATCTTTTAGCTTCTCCTGCACCTGGGAAATTTCATGCTTTACCTGCTTACGCGCATCATTAATAATATCCTGGGCGTTTTCATGGGCCTGCTTACGCATCTGGGCGTTTAACTTCCTACCCTCTTCAATAGCCTCCCTGATTTTTACTTCAGCCTGCTCATGGATAGACAGCATTTTAAATTCGTAGTCCGCTTTCAGCTTACTGATTTCAAGTTTCGCATTCTCAATCTTCTCAAATTCAGAGCGGATTTTTTCTTTACGCTGATCCAAGAGGTTAAGAATTTTCTTCCAGGCAAACAGCTTTAGTAAAAATAAAAGCAAGAAGAAACTTAAAACCTGCGCGAATATTTCGCTCGCGCTAAGCATATTTAGAAGTCCCACGCTAGTTTATCTCCTTTTGAATTTATTTGCCGGCGTACATAAAAGCAAACACCAGCACATAAATGGTAATCGCTTCAATAAAAGCGCAGCCGATAATCATACTGGTCATTATTTTATTCGATGCCTCTGGCTGCCTGCCGATTGCGCCCATGGCCGAAGCTACCGCAATACCTAAAGCTATTGCCGAACCAAATGCCGCAATACCTAAAGCTATTGCCGAACCTAAATCCAATGCTACTTTTGCTTCCATATTCGCCTCCCTTATTGTACAGTTTCTTCTTCGTGGTTTAAAACCAGCGCCAGATAAATCGTAGTCAACAGGCAAAAAACCGAAGCTTGGACTACTGACGCCAATATCCCCATTAGCATATTAAAAAATAATAATGGCAAACCTTTAATCCCAAATCCGGCAAGCAAGGCAATTAAAACTTCATCGCCCCAGATATTACCGCGTAAACGTAAAGACAAACTTATCGGCCGGATTAACTCAGTAAGTATATGCAAAATTAGCATAAACAACGGCAGAATAATTGTAAAAGCCAAAACCCCTCTCTGCTGGCCTGCCAGGTGATCCAGGTAACCTAAGAAACCTAACTCCCGGATAGCCGTATATTGTACATAAAAAAATACACACAGCGCCAGAGCCAAGGTTGTTGACCAGCTGGCGGTAGAAGATTTCATAAACGGGATTAAACCCGAAAGATTCATGCAAAGAATATAGATGAACAGGGTACCGATAAAAGGCGTGAATCTCTTTCCTTTTGGCCCCATAATCCCGCAGACAAAATCATCCAAACCTTCAACAATCATCTCAACTGCTGCCTGCAGCCGGTTACCAGGCATAAAACTTCTTCTCCTGCAGGCAAAAAAAGCCAAAATCCCTAAAACTAAAACAATAAGCAAAGAAAAACTAACATTTTCCCAGAGATAAATGAATTTAAAAAAGACGTTCCCGGGAAATTTCTCGGCTAAGATCGCAAAAATGTTAGGGAGTTCCGGAATGCCGCTGTTTTCACTCATTTTTTATTCACCTTGCTAATAGCTTTTAGGATCTTGACTATTTCCATAATTGCAGCCAGAAAACCAAAAACAATGCCGAATAGCACTACCCAATGCGACAAATTAAACTTCTTTTGCAGAAAGTCACCTACAAAATAACCTGAAAGCGGCCCGGCAGCCAGCATAAAAGGGATAAAAGAAACAAAACCTACGGTTTTTATCCCCTTATATAAATCTTCTTTCTGCATAAAGCGCCTATAAAAAAATTGACGCCTTCTATCCAATTCTGGACTTAAGACGTCTGTTAATTAATAACTGCTTTACTCTTTTGTAAGCAACTTTTATGTTACCATAAATCTGGCGTTTGTCAATTACTCTTTAGTTACTTCCTAAATCCGTTGGGCCGCGGCCAAGGGACTTCAACATGGCAAGCGCCTGGCGTACCTGTTGGGCAAGTGTTTCGTCTTCATGGGCCCGATGAGGATAAATATTATAAAGCGAACGATATTTCAAAGGAGTAACATTGACCATAATAGAATTACCTCCGGCTATTAAACCATTCTGCCGCGCAGAGGAGCTAAGAGTTTCATACGCAGTAGTAACCAGGATTTTTGCCTTTTCTGCGCACATCAGGCGCGCCAGCGACAACACACCAAGCACATCCTGTTCAGCAGGAGCAGGAAAAGCTGCTAATAAAGTAGAAGGGTGCGGCAGGAATGGCCCAAAACTAAACATTTCAGCATGCAATGAAGAGGTTAAAATAATATCGTTTACCAAATCCTCTTTAGTCGCTCCCGGAAGCCCGATAAGGCCGCCGGTAATAATAAGATATCCCATTTCATACGCCGCCCTTAAATGATCAAGGCGCGAATCCAGATTACATCCGGGATGCAGCTTTTTATAAAGTGCTGGATTGGAAGTTTCAAAACGCAGTAAAAGACCACGGCTGCCGGCTGCATACAACTGTTTTAGCCCCTTTATCCCAATCTCGCCGAAACTGATAAAAATAAGCACAGGAAATTTCTTCTTGATACTTGCTACAATATTCACCAGTTCATCAAGCGAATACCCGCATTCTTCTCCGGACTGCAGGACTAATGATTTAAAACCAAACTTATTGATCGCCTCCCCTGCCGCCGCAATTATCTCATCAAGGCTCATGCGATAACGCACAGCTCCGCTGGAAGAAGAAATCCCGCAATAGCCGCAATCCCTGGCGCAGATATTGGATATCTCAAGAATCCCGTGCACACAACAGGAATTATTGTGATACTGCTGTCTCAGATAATTGGCGCTGCGACGGACCAGCAGCCGACTCTGTGCATCTTCAAGGTTCAACAAATACAGCGCTTCTTCTTTTGAAGGAATAATATTCTTCCGCGCACGCTCAAGTATTTCCTGCAGAATACGATTAGAACTTATGTCACTACTATCCAGCGCTGCTGAAACCGCATCGATCTTTCTTAACTCAAAAAAAACATCTTTCCAGGCCTTAAGGGTCTTTTGCGCCTGAACCGGGGAAATTTTTTCCACTACATAACCACCCTGTACATATACATAATCGCCCGGAGATAGATGCACAAACTCGCATATGGCTTCCTTGCGCTCGCCAAAATAAGAAATAGTAGCTTTCCCCTTATCGACATCTTCCACTATCGCCGGTATTGTATAACACATACGTTCCCTCTTACGTCATAAGTACAGTTTTAAATTGAGCCTCTGATTAAACTCTTGGCGAAATACTTGAGCGGTCATTTTTTGACCGCGAAAGTACAAAGCCCCTTAAGGCTTCCCTGATTTCCTTGCCGGCTGCCTGCGTTGCCTCTTCTATCCCCTGCGAAAGGCAGCCGCAAAATTCCGTAGAACCAGGCTGCATCCCGATAAGTATAGTTTCACAAGAAATAGATTTATACAGATAATCCCGGAGGACCCCAACCGGAACCCGGTGTGTAGAAAAAGACGCCCCTGCCTCTGTAGAAATATCAATTATTCTTAAGGAGCCGGGTTTTAAATGAAAATCTACCGCGTCAATAATAATCAAATGCGTGGGTTTAAATTTTTTTATCTGGCCGGTTAAATTTTCAGGAGCAGTTTCACCTAAGAAAATCCTTAACCTGTTTTTTTTACTATTACCTTTAATCTGCGCCTTAAGCTCTTTGGCAATAATCATGCCTGCCGCATCATCAGCTCTTAAGACAGAGCCGATTCCCAACACGGCAACCCTTTGTGCATTCTTTAACCTACTCTTCAGGATTATCTTTATTGACGGCATTAAGGATAACCTTTAATTGCGCGGGATCTAATTTGGCGAGTTCAAATTCGGCGGTAACTTCAAGAGCATGCTTAAGGCAGGAATCCACACATTGGCCGCAGTAGATACATTTAGCTAAGTTGACTTCCGCCTCAAACTGTTTTTCGCCGATTTTCCTGATTTCTATCGCAGCCGACGGGCAATCGCGCATACACATCTTGCAGCCAATGCACATTTGAGGATTAAACTTTAGTTTTCCGCGGAACCCTTCGGGCATACCCGATCTTTTAGCAGGATAGTTTATCGTAGCCGGTTTTTTAAACAATGATTGTATAAGAAGCCTGGCTATCTTTCCCGGTCTACTCATCTTGGCAATACCACCTTTAAGGTAAGATTAAATAAAACCTGCAAGAACGCTAAAGGCGCAAGGTATTTCCAGCAGAAGTTAATCATCTGATCCAGGCGCAGGCGCGCAAATAACGTACGCAAAAACGAAATTGCCGCGATAATAATCAAGACCTGAATTAAGTAACACAGAAATACAGCCGCAGGCGGAAGATTAAGACCAAATGGCAAAAATACCGCTGCCAACAATGAAGCCCCGACCACCATTTCAACATTAAAAGACATACGGATAAACGCCAGCAGCCTTGCGTTGTATTCAGTAAAACTCCCCGCTACGATTTCGGTTTCCGCCTCCGGGATATCAAAAGGCACCTTCTCCAGCTTACCCAGGAGGCAAATCAAAGCAACCACAAATCCGATAATATTGCAAAACCAATAACCGATATGCTGGTTATAGAATGCCGCTATCCCGCTCAATGACCAGGTATCAGCAAGCATTGCCGAGGCAAGGATACATAAAAACAAGGGGACTTCATAAGCAAATAACTGCGTCAGAGAACGCACTGCCCCAATCATTGAATAAACACTTCTTGAATACCAGCCACCTAGAAAGTAAGCAAATGTAGGGACGGTCAAAAGATATAGAACAACGATCACATCCCCGTTAAAAGAGAACACCGAACGCTCACCCAATATAGGTATATAAAGAATGGCTACGGATGAGGCGGCAAGCGCAAGTAACGGCATCAGTTTAAAAACATTGCTATCCGCTTCTTCGGGAATTATCTCTTGCTTACTGATTAATTTAATAAAATCCGCTAATGGCTGAAACCACGGCGGCCCGATTCTATTTTGAAACCGGGCATAAAGTTTCCTGTCAACATACTCGGCAAAAAACCCAAAGATAAAAAGGAATAACAAACCCGGAAAAATCAAAATATGGAAAAGTGCTTTAAGCATGCTAAAGTAATTTAGTTAGTTTTTCGTTTAAAGAGGTGAAATCTATTCCCCTGTTTTTATACCACTCAATCCCCTTAAGCCTGAGAGTTTCCCAGACTATGGTATTTTTGCCCGCAAGGGCATACCCGCGCAATTCCTTATTAGCGCGGGGTATATCCCCATGAGAATGTATAGCTACCAGCCTATCCGTGCAGGAAAAACACGGGTCAATCGCCGCTATTACTATAGGCATATCCGCCAGGTATCTGTCTTCAAGCATTTTAGAAACTGACTGGATATTCGCTAAAGTGGGCGCCCTTACCTTTACCCTATCCGGCTTTTCTGTGCCATTAGCACGCACATAATGAAGATCCTCTCCCCTGGGTGCTTCATAACGGCTCACTGCTTCGCCTGCCGGTATTTTGCGGGACGACTTTATTAAAATCGGCCCGTCAGGAATTTTACGGATAATCTGGCGCACCAGGCTGAAAGATTCCATCAATTCTCCTAAACGCACCAGGGTGCGGCCATAGACATCGCAACTATTAACGCTAATTACCTTAAAATCCAACTCCCCATAAGCCGCATAAGGATCGTCTTTGCGCACATCCCGTTCTATGCCTGAGGCGCGCGCAGTAGGACCAACCGCATCTAACTTTTCAGCATCTTCATGAGATAATACCCCTACCCCTTGCAAACGTTTAATTAAGGTCGTTTCACCTTTAGCAAGATCGATGTAGTATTTAGTCCTCTCCTCTAATATATCTATCGCCTTTAAAACCTCTTCTTTTTGTTTGGAGCTGATATCACGCCTTACCCCTCCAACAGTATTGATTCCATAGTTTACCCTATTACCGGTAAGTGTTGCCAGAAGGTCCATCACCACTTCACGATCACGCCAGGTATACATAAGCAGAGTATCAAAACCAATTTCATGCCCGGCTACGCCTAACCACAAAAGATGGCTGTGTATACGCTCCAATTCGCCAATCAGCGTGCGCAGATATTTAGCGCGGGCTGTTACTTCAATACCAGCAATCTCCTCTACTGCCTGCACAAAACAAGTAGAATGAGAATGTGAACAAATACCGCAAATCCGCTCAATAAGGTATAGCCCTTGGGTATACGTCCTCTCTTCGCAGGCTTTTTCTATTCCCCGATGATTGTAACCTAATCTTACGCTGGAAGCGGTTATTTTTTCCCCGCGCAAGCTGATCAAAAAACTCTCCGGTTCTTTTAAAGCCGGGTGCTGAGGCCCAATCGGAATTTTTACATCTTCAAAATCATGTAAATCATGCATTTTGCGCCTCCTTATGGCCTTTCCAATCTTTACGCAAAGGATACTCTCCCTCCGGCCAATCATCAGTAAGAGGATATCTGTGTCCCGGAGCAATCCCATTTACCTTAATCCCAAACAAATCCATAAGTTCTCTCTCATAGATATCCGCGCTGGGACAATATGCAGTAACGCTATTTACCTCAGGATTTTCTTTATTCAACCTGACGCTCAAATTCAGCAATACCCTGCCTTCTCGGTTAAGATGATAGATAACCTCAAAACCATCTCCTCTGTCCAACCCGGTTATTGCGGAAAGGGCCAAAAAACGCATTTGCTTTACCACATAAACAAATACTTCGCTGAATTTATCCAAAGGGACTTGCACAAATATACGCCCCTTTCTTGCAATAGTTACCGTATCTTTCAAATAGGAAAATTTATCTTCTAATTCCTGTTTAATCTTTTCTTCGCTCATTTTTGCCTCCTCACCTCTTGCTTTTCGGTTTGGCTTCCAAGCTCTGTAAAAGCTTTACCACGCCATCAATTATAGCCTTGGGACTGGCCGGACAACCCGGGATATATGCCGAGACGGGTATAACCGAATTTATGCCTCCGCCTACGTTATAACAACCATTAAAAACCCCTCCACTGCAGGCACAAGTACCTACTGCTACCACAAATTTAGGCTCAGACATCTGTTCATATATCCGCAGTAAGCGGCTTTCTATCTGTTTGGTTACCGGACCGGAACATAAAAGCACGTCTGCATGGCGCGGCGTAGCTTTGAGCACTACGCCAAAACGTTCCAGGTCATAACGCGGGGTAAGCGCGGCAATAATTTCTATATCGCAGGCATTACAGGCACCGGTGTTAAAATGTAGAACCCAGGGTGATTTAAGCCTTGACCAGTTGATTATTTTTGAGATTATACCCATAGTTATTTTTTTAGTAAGATTAAAAGCCCGATTATTGCTGCGGCTACATAAACAACCGCGATGGCGAATATCTCAACCGTCTCCGCCGGAACCGTGGCAATGATCAAAGCAACTACATGCAATATGGTAAAGAAAAAAGCAAAAGGGAAAAATTGACTGTAATCCGGCTGGATAAAATGCCCTTTAAAATCCTCTCCGCAGGCATATGCCTTTTTCGCTCCGCTTGACTGCCCCTTTCTGCGGAATGCGTTATGCGAACAAAGAACAAACAAGATAAGTATAGTCAAAAACACTATTATAAAAGCTACGGGGGGCGAAAATAAAATTGTATTTGACATCTTCATCCTCTTAAATTACTCAGGCGTCTGGGGTCGATGGTCTTATTATATTTAAAGGCCCATAACACAACCCCTCCGGCAACAACCATAATCACAATTTCAATAACAATCAAGGTAAGCACGATTGCCTGGGCCAAGGCCACCCTGTCGCAGATATAGCCTGCCAGGATAATTAATAGGGTTACTGCTTTGATTAAAATCTCTACGCCGATTAATGCCCGAACCAGGTTAAAGCTGACTAAAACACAATAAACTCCGGCAATAAATAACAGTATGATGAAAATAATAAAATACCTGAATAACTCGAAAGTATCCGGACTCATTTATTCGACTCCTTAAAAAAGACAACTACCCCAAAGACTCCCGCGATTATAATAACCGCCTGCCCTAATAGATCCAAATGCCGCATATTCCAAAGGACTAAACGTACGTCTGTCACTTGCGCAAGGCACGGCAGGCTGAACTGCGGGATCTTCAGATATCGGACTAACAATAACCCTACAATAATAATGATAAAAGGCAGGTACAGGAATCTCAACAACCTCTCTCTCCTGCGGACAATAAATCTTTCCTTACTTATGCGCTGAGTAAAACTGACCGTAGTAATAAAAATAACCGAAATAAGCCCGGAGCAAACAGAAAGCTCAAAAACCGCAGCCAGCGGAGAATTAAGACGATACATTATCGCGGCCAGTATAGCGCTGGTTAATGCCAGGCCTACAACAGAATGCACAAGCCTTATGGTCATCACCGTCCAGATCGCGGATAGAAGCAACACTGATAATAGTATTAGGTCGAGAGTCATCTTAATATAAAAGGCCCCTTAATTGTAAGATCTGACTGTTCAAGATAAACGGAAATCCCAGGCCCACTCCAATAGTAATAGCCGCAAGCAATATTTCACAGAACTTTATGCCAAAAGGAACGCCGTCATTGCCTTCCGGGGCCGCTTCTGTTTTAATGAAAAATACATTGCGCTCCATAAAAAGAAAATATGCCAAGGTCAGCACGCTGGCTAATAAAGCAATCCAGGCATAAGTAAATTGTTGCGCATTAAAAAGTGCGATTATAATAATTAACTTGCTCCAAAAACCGGAAAGCGGCGGGATACCCGCAGTAGAAAGCAAGCCTACGAGCGATGTAGCGCTGGTTACCGGCAATTGATTGCCTAAACCGGTAATGATGGACACATCCGTAGAACCGAATTTCTTTTCTAATGCTGCGGCATTAACAAAAAGCAGGGATTTAAAAATTGCATGGTTAAAGAAATGTAATATTGCCCCTAAAATTGCCAAAGGTGTCCCGCAGCCTATTGCCAATACAATATAACCTACCTGGCTTATGCTGGAATATGAAAGCATACGCTTGATATTATCCTGCCTGAAGGCTGCCAACGCAGCAAAGACAATAGAGATTACTCCAATTAGCATAATCAGGTTGTGAAAAGACCCCTTTAAAACAAAAACCGAACTAAACAGGCGCATTAATACATATATACCGGTTACCTTGGTAACAATCCCGGCTAAAAGCACAGAGACGGCAGATTGCGCTTCAGAATAGGCATCAGGCACCCAGCCGTGAAAAGGCACTACTCCGCATTTAATAAACAGGCCACAGAGAAATAAGCCGATGGCAAAATTAAGCAAAATAATATTAGAATTCGCTAAAAATGCATTATGGATTCCCGCAAAGGAAACCTCCCCGCAAGCCAGGATAAAAAAGGCAATGGAGGTTAAGATAAATACACTGGCAAACATTGACAAAACCAGATATTTAAAGGTCCCCTCTATTGCAAACCGATTCTTCTCTATAGCCATAAGCACAAATACCGCTACGGCGGTAACCTCAACGAAAACATATAAAGAAAAAATATCCGCGACCAATACCGTAGCATTCATACCGGTAAGGGCAACCAAAAGCAGGTTGATGAAATTAAAACTACGCCTTTCCGTAGTGATCGTGCTCCTGGCTACTAAAAGCGAAACAAACACTACTATCGCGATAGTAAAAAGCATAATAAAAGCCAGGGGGTCTAACCATAGTTTAAATATCAAAAACTGGCCTAATACTGCAGGGTAATTGCTCCAGGCAAACAAGGAATTGATTAAAATCAATAGCGCCTGAGTTAAAAGCAGGGCTGCGCTTAACCAAAAGGCAATCCGCGCATTTAAAAATTTAAAAGGTAGATTTAAGATCAGCAATAAAATAAACGGCACTAAAATAAATAATACGACCATAAAAAACTTTCCTTTTTACCTTAAAACAAATGACATAACGGCAAAAGCCCCAGCCAATGACCAGATAACATAAATTATATAATAGCCTGCCTGTATTTTATGAATAACTCTGGAAAACGCAAAAGTCAGATTAACTATCAATGACCCATACACCCAGTCTATACCCCTGTCTATACGCCAGAATATTTTTGCAATCTTATTAATTAGCTTAATCCCAACTTCATAAGGATCAAGATATTTCTTCTCTGCCCAACGGTAAATAATCGAAAGTACAGGTGCTTGATGTATATGCTCTGCCGCCCTAATTGCCCCCCCGTTAATCCTGACGGCGATAAAATGATGCAGGAACGCCGCTAATAAAACAATCACCGTAACTATTACCAACATAAAATTAGCCGGCATTCCGGAAAAATCATGACCTTGCGCTCTAGATCCTAAAATCGGCTGAATAAAATTATTTATCGGTAAGCGATTAAATACGCCAAAAATAATACAGGTAAACGCAAGAATAACCATAGGGATAAGCATAAAGACCGGTGCTTCCTTGTATTTCCGGCTAACCTTGCCTAAAAACACTGTGTGGCCTAACTTTAGAAAAGACGCAGCTGTCAGAAAGGAACCCAGGATAGCCGCCAGATAAAATATCTTACCCCTCTCTAAAGCAGCATCGTATATTAATTCTTTGGAGAAAAATCCGTTAAACGGCCAAACCCCGGATATAGACGCCGCCGTGATCAAGAAACAAAAAAAGGTTATCGGCATACTTAAACCTAAACCACCCAACTTGGCCAAATCTGTAGTACCGGTTTGTTTTTCTACTGCGCCACCCGTAAGAAATAAACCGCATTTATACAGGGCATGATTGATCATATGGAAGATACCGCCGATTATCCCTGCCGGAAGGCATGTGCCTATACCTAAAATCATATAGCCCACCTGGCTGATAGCATGATAAGAAAGAAGTTTCTTATAATCTTTTTGGATCAAGGCCATCATTACCGCGATTATAATAGTCAAAGCGCCGATAACCATAAGCATACTGCTAAGCATGGAATTTGTATTCAGCTTAAATATATCTAAAGTAATCCTGGCAAGAAAATATATCCCTAAAAGTTTTTCAATCGCTGCCGGGAAAAATGCCATAAAAGGAAGCGGCGCTGCTTCTGCGGCATCCGGGATCCAGGTATGAAAAGGAACAGACCCGGCTTTTGAAATTGCGCCGGTTACCAAAAGTATAAAAGCAAGGCTACCCAGTAAATCCAGAGGAAGATTGATATCGCTTATGGTCAAAGTTTTAGCAAGGTATCCGGTTAAAATCACCCCGGCCATCATACAAAGATCAGAAAAACCAGAAATAATTAAAGCCTTGGTTGCGGTTTTAAATGCCAGCCTGCCTCCTATGGCAATCATTCCATACTGAGTTAACAGCAGGCCCTCCCAAAAGAAAAGCAAAACTACAAGATTATTCGCCAGCACCGCGCCATTAACAAATGAAATTGATATTAGAAGATAGGCATAAAATTGTTTGGCGCTGTCTTTTCCTTTGAGGAAATTTAACGTATACAGGCTAATGAGCAACCCAAAGAAAGAAGCCGCTAAAATAATAAATCCGCTAAAATGATTTAGCCGCAGAGAAAAATCTATACCAAACTCAGCCCAGGGAAAGCTAAAGGTTAGTTCTTTCTTAAATAAGTAAACCGCGAAGAGGAAATTGACTAAACTAAAGATAACCGCGCAAATTCCCCGCCAGGCCCTGGGCAATACAAGGCTAAGGACGCCAGCGATTAAAGGTAAAATTATAAGTAATAATATAAATGTCTCGATCATCTTAAGCTAAATAACTGCCGGGTAATTTCCTGAACTACTGCGTTGGGGTATTTAATAAAGATCCCTCCGGCTAAAGACAGGATCGCAAATAGCCCCACGCATAACAACATGATCAAAGAACCTTCTTTAGCAGAAGAATTCTTTATTTCTCCTAAAAATACCATATTAAATGCCCGCAAAAGATACAGGATAGTCAACAACGCGCCAAATAAAAAGACAGCGGCAATAATTAAATGCCCTGTTTCCAGCGCACCAGAGATAACCATATATTTACTGAAGAAACCTCCGAATGGCGGGATACTCATTACTGAAAAGGCACAGAATAGAAAAGATAAAGCGGTAACCGGCATGGTCTGGATAAGACCCCCTAACTGCCGGATATCTTTTGTCTTGGCGTTTTGCTCCACCACTCCTGCGCATAAGAATAGCCCGGCTTTTGCCAAACCATGCATTAATATAAATAAAAGTCCGCCCGCTACACCTATCGGACTGCCTATGGAAAGCCCTAAAAATATGAAACCAATCTGGCTTATAGTAGAATAGGCGATAATCCTCTTTAAATCCGTTTCCAGCAAAGCTGCCCCTGCGCAAACCAGGGCACTTGTTCCGGCAATAATCGGGACGGCCGTCTGCCAGAATACAGCAAGCGGAATAGTAGCAATAAAAATCCTGGCAAATACATATACGCCTATTTTAACCAGAACCGCCGCATGCAGCAAGGCCGTAACCGGAGAAGGCGCAACGCCGGCATCAGGAAGCCAGGTATGAAAAGGCAAGGTTGCAGATTTAGAAAATATACCCGCCAATATCAAGGCTATAGTTAAATTAGATATAGGATGCAGCTTAATTACCTGTTTTATGGTAAATAAATCAAATGAGCCTGTCTCCTGGTAGATCCTGATGAAACCTAAGAGCATAAGCAGGGATCCAAAAACCGTCACCAAAAATGCCTTATCCGCACGCAAGATGTGCTCTTTCCTCCTGAAAAAACCGATAAGCCGCCAACTGGTTACAGCAGTAATCTCCCAAAAAATATAGAGCAATATCAGGTTCCCGGAAAAAACCAGGCCCATCATCGCGCCAAGAAACAAAACCACCATAAAATAATATTCATTCTGATTTTCATAATGCTTTATATAGTCAAAAGAATACAATATAATCAGCGCGCTGATAAAAGAGACAACTATCGCCATACCTACTGCCAAGCTATCCGCGGAAAGGATAAAATTAAACCCCAGTGGAAAATATTTAAGGATTGTAATAGATTGATTATTTAAGGCTGGGGGTAAAAGAAAGGAGGAAAATAAAAACGAGAAGGCAACAAGCGTAAGCGAGACTCCATTCCTTAAACGGGTTGAAATCCTGCTTATAAAAGGCAGGGCCAACGCCCCTATAATAGGAATAAAAATGATTAAAAATAAAACTAATTCTTTTTTCATTTTATGATCGACTAATAAACAAAAACCAGAGAACGCATTCTCTGGCGTATTCTCTTAAAAATTTAGCTACGAAGTTAACCCAGTCTCCCAAGCTGTGCCGGACTTAAATAAAAGGGATTTTATTCTGTTTTAGTAGCGATATTTAAATTTTTTATACCCAGTTCGTTCAGGATATCCAGCAAGCCGACAATATCCTTAAATCTGACCATCTTATCCGAAAACAAAATAACTTCTAACCCCGGATTAACCTGATGAAGCTTAGCAACTTCCGACTTAAGCGCCTTTCTCGAAATAAGTTTATTATCAAGGTATACCATGCCTTCGTTGGTTGCCATAATACTGATTTGCCTGGCCCCCTCCATTGGCTTACCGGTCGTAGAACTCGGAAGGTTAACCCGGATATTCGACTGGAGGATCAAAGGCGTAGTAACCATAAAGATGATTAAAAGCACCAGGATAACATCAGTAAAAGGGGTAATGTTTATTTCGGCAATTGGCTTTTGTTTTCTGCTAAAAGTTATCATTTCTTTATCGCGCTGATCAAATCCATAGTTTCGGAAGCAGCCAGTTCCATATCTTTAATAAAATCGTCGATCTTCTTCATAAAATAATTATAGGCAACTACCGCCGGAACAGCCACGCACAACCCTGCAGCAGTACATGCCAGGGCCTCGGATATGCCGCTGATAACCACACTTATCCCTCCGGAACCGCTTATTGATATATCATGAAAGGCCCGGATTATCCCCAAAACCGTACCAAAAAGACCCACATAAACTGAAATACTGCCAATAGTTCCGATTACTGAAGTAAAACGCTCAAGAACCACAGTCTCAATAATAACCTGGCGTTCCATATTATTAGAGATTTCTTTTTCACTACAATCAAAAAAGCTTAAACCCGCATAAACTACCTGGGCAAAAGGAGTATTGCTCTCTTTACATATTCTCATTGCCGGGTTTACCCCGCCCTTTTTAAGTTCATGGCGGACTCTCAACATAAGGTCTTTACGCTTCAGCCTTGACTTACTGTAATAAAAAATAACTCTTTCCAGGATAATTGCAACAGATGCTACTGATACGGCTAAAAGCACAATCATGGTAACGCCGCCGGCTTTCACCAGCTGTAAGATATTCATAATTAATCTCCTATATTTTTACTTAATAAACAGCATCTCCCTGTACTTCGGGAGATCCCAGGCATCGTCCGGGACAACGCACTCTAATGCATCTGCATGCCTGCGAATATGCTCCATCAACGGCTTAAGCTCGTTGAAATAAAGCTCAGCCCGTTTTTCATCGCTTACTTTCTTCGCTTTTTCCAGCAACTTAACC
>Ga0074195_1000322_pt1 | contig 104294 bp, 82 predicted proteins | sample EPASupsiteHSE623_FD_64525 | JGI IMG/M metagenome (GOLD analysis project Ga0074195, IMG submission 64525) | Bioremediated contaminated groundwater from EPA Superfund site, New Mexico - Sample HSE6-23 | ecosystem: Environmental > Aquatic > Deep subsurface > Groundwater > Contaminated ... | reverse complement strand
TCGGTGATGGTTCCCCGCACCGTTCCCTTAACGACCACCGTCACCCCCGGCAAAGGCACTCCGTTTTCATCAGTTACTTTCCCTTTCACTCCGAATGACTGTTGATTTTTACCGAATGACCATTTTACGTCGGACCGGGATATAATAACGACATTATCAGAAATTTTGTAACTGACTCCCATCTCACGAAGAATCTGATTCAGAACATCTTCGATACTTGCGTCGCTGACCCGAACGTTTACTTTCCTGTTAATATCGAAATCGTCATTGCTGTAAAAGAACTGCAGGTTGCTTTGCGATTTGATTTCATTCAGCACCTCTTTAATGGTTACATTTTCATAATGCAGGTTAAAACGGCTTTGTTGTGAATACGAATTAGCCGTAGCCGCGAAAATGCTAATTACAAACAAAAAGATCGTTAGTTTCATACACAACAATAGTTTAGATACAAAATACCACCACCGCTTACGCGGGAAAAACTGATTTTTTTTCATACGTTTGTATTTGAGTTGTTAAACTTGCTAATACCAGTTCTGATAAAACGGGTATTAGATATTTCCGGACCGGGATATGCGATCAACATGTTCCGGTCCTGGTTTTATTTATCTTTTATCAGGATGTTCTCATTTTTAATCTCAAATTCTACTTTGTTGATATCGCGGATAATATTCAGGGTGTAGGAGAGTGATCTGTCTTTATTGATAACACCTGAGAACCGGTATGATTTGATGTGTTCGCCTGAAAATGAGAATTTTACTTCATACCACCGTTCCAGCAGTTGGGTCAAATTGGACAGGCTTTCGTCGTCAAAGTAGATTTGTCCCCCTTTCCAGGAAGTATACTCGCCGGTATTGACTTTATTTTTGATTATTTCGCGTGTGTTTAAGGAATACAGCAGATGGTCGCCGGCACTCATCACAACAGACTCTCCTCCGGCGGAAAACTGCACTTTACCCGTAATTAAAACCGTTTCGACTTTAGCCTCATTTTTATACGCCTTTACGTTAAATTCGGTACCGAAAACTTTAATCCGGGCGTCGCCGGCCTGAACAATAAAGGGTATTTTAGCATTTTCGGTTACTGAAAACAGAGCCTCGCCTTCGAGAAATACCTGACGGTCATTTTTATTAAATGAACGTCTATATTTTAACGTAGAGCCGGCATTCAGCCAAACATTTGTTCCGTCAAACAAAAGAACATTCGAGATTTGCCCGTTTGGAGAAGAGATCAGGGTATAGTCATTCAAGTCGGAAGTTATACGATTATATAGCCAGAAGCCCGATCCTGTAATTAAAGCCGATATTAAAAATACGGCGGCGTATTTCAAAAATTCCGTATTTCGTTTAGGTTGGTACAGCCTTCCTTTAAAAATTGTCCACGCCTCTTCTGCAGGCCTTAAACGAAGTGCCCGTCCAACTTTCGTCCTGAGGCTGAAGATACGGTTTGCCATAAGAAAATCTGCGTTATCTTGATCTTCAGGCTTTACCGCCCCCGGGCCTGACTGATTGTCGTGAAGCAACGAGGCCCATCTTTCCCATTTATTTTGATCGTTATCTTTCATCTTAATCCTAAGACACCGAAAAGAAGGAAGAGGGTGAAAAGATGGTTGATTTTTTTTTTACGTCAGGCGTTATCGGATGAATTGCCTGAAAGGAAGCATGAAAAGCGTGAGCACGTAGTTTTTCAATTTCTCCCGGAGAACTTTGTAGGCAATTCCCATTTGCGTTTTTATGGTGTTTTTTGAAAGATTCAGTGCAGAAGCAATTTCGCCGTATGTCAGATTTTCCTGGTAAGCGAGTAAAAAAATCTTTTTGCATTGTGAAGGCAGGCTTTCGATGGAACCCGCGATTCGGGCAGCCAGTTCCTCTTCCGTAAAGTCTGCTTCACGGTCGTCCGTGAAGTAGTTATCCATACCTGGCGTGATCTGCTGATCAAACTGTTTCTCTCTTTTTAAATAATTGATACTCCGGTTTTTTACCGCGCAGAAAAGATACTGCTTCAAATTCCGTTCAACTTTCAGTTCCGCCCTTTTCTGCCATAAATACATAAACGTCTCCTGCACGATATCTTCGGTCTGCTGTTCGTCTTTTAAATACCGCAAGGCAACAAGACACGCCGCAGGATAATTGCTTTTGAAAAACAATTCGAACGAAGATACGCTGTTTAAGACCGGATCAGTTTGTGTTGAAGTATCCATTTGTCGGATTCATAAACTGCAATTTTGCCAAAAATTAGCCAGAAAAACAAATCTGCGCAGCAATACATCGGGCAGATTTTAGCGGTCTTTTTTCTGGTCTGTTTACGACAAAGCGGGAGATGTTATCCCTCGTCGGGATGTTTCCCTATCCATTCCAGGTAATTACCTGAAGCAATTAACAGGATTTTTCCAGATATGTATCGTTCTGGTATAAGGAAAGAAGCTTTTTTGTTGTTCCGGGGCAGATCAAACCCGGCTATATTTTAATAACCGGTTTTTATGTTGATAAAACAAATTCCCGGTATTATCTTCGAAAAGAGAAAAATGTCCTGAAATGAGCGCGATAGTACGAAGAAAGTTACGGTATTTAATTGTTCCCATTTAAAATAGATCACATGAGACTTGCATTAGCATCGCCACCGATACCCCCGTCCCTGGACCAGGGCTTAAAGTGCCTCGAAGAAATGGTTAAGGAAGCCGCTTTGCAGGAAGCGGACCTAATTTGCTTTCCGGAATCCTATTTGCCTGGCTATCCGGGCATGGGCTATTCAGCCGGCGACCGAAGCGAGGAAGCGTTAAAAAACGCGCTGGAAACTGTGCAGAAGACCGCTCTTGAAAACGGTATTGCCGTTATAATCCCGATGGATTGGCACACTCCCGAGGGCCTGCGAAATTTGGCGTTTGTGATTGATTCGGATGGTAAAATATCCGGGTATCAAACTAAAAACCAACTGGACCCGTCCGAAGACGATATCTGGATACCGGGAACGGAGCGTCAGCTTTTCGAAGTGAAAGGAGTGAAATTTGGAATTACCATCTGCCATGAGGGCTTCAGATATCCCGAATCGGTGCGGTGGGCCGCGCAGAACGGAGCAAAAATCGTATTTCATCCGCATTTTTCCAGCAGCAGCGAGCATGTAAAGCTTTCGGAATGGGGAAGTGCAACCAGTCCGTATTATGAGAAAGCAATGATGATGCGCTCGATCGAGAATACCATTTATTTTGCCAGCATCAACTACGCCTCTGAGTTTCAGGAGTCGGCCACTTCACTTATAAACCCGGATGGTAGCTGCTTCGGCTACCAGGAATACGGGAAGCCCGGCTTGTTTGTCGCCGATATCAACCCGGAACTGGCAACCGGTTATCTGGCCCATAGATTTAAAAAATGGCTTTACCCGCAGGCAGTAATCATTCAGAAATCTGCCTCCCATAAAATATAACTATGTTATTCCTATTTCAGAAGAATGTCTTATTTTTGGATAGACTAAAACGGGTCCGGAAAAAACCAAAAACGACGCATTCTCCATGAATTTGCAGTAACAGACCAAAATATAATCACCGCAAATGGTGTGGCACCGATCGAATTTGCCAGGGAAATATTCAGGAAACTGAAGTTGTTTAGTGAAACTGACATTGAAAAATGATTCCAGTTGTTCAAAAATGGCGTGTGGAGTGAATAACAGGGAGCAATGACCGCAAGGTAAGTCAACCAAATTTCCATGAGATCATTTCATTTTACGGATTAAAATTATACGAATGACAGCCATCCAGGAAACAAGCCGGGCAGAATACCTGAAACGCATAAACCGGGTCATGGAATTCATTGACGAGCATTACCATGAGCAGATCAACCTGGATAAACTGGCTGAAGTGGCACACTTTTCACCGTTTCATTTTCATCGGATTTTCTCTATGATTACCGGCGAAACGCCAGCCGATTTCTTCCTGCGGATACGGACAGAAAAAGCAGCCCAACAACTAAGGGGTTTCCGAAACAAAAGTATTTCCGATATTGCCTTTAACTGTGGATTTAGCAGCATGTCCCTGTTTGCGAGGACATTCCGCAGACATTTCGGAACGAATGCAAGTGCTTTCCGAAAAACCGAAAAACCAACGTTTGCAAAAGACGGCATCTATTATAGCAAGAATGGTCAACCGTTGCGCAAGAACGGTCAAATTGATACGACCTCAAACAACGAAATTTGTTTCAAAAATCTAATGATTATGAACACAAAAATTGTTGTAAAAGAAATGCCTGACATGCAGGCCGTTTATTACCGTCACACCGGCGCGTTTAATGAGATCCACAAAGCATATGAAAAACTGTTCCGCTTTGCCGGTCCCCGCGGTTTACTCAAACCCAACTCGCACACAGTGACTGTTTATCACGATGACCCCTCGGTTACCGAGATCAGCAAAGTTCGCCAGAGCGCCTGCCTCGTTGTTGACGGGGATGTAGAAACCGAAGGCGAAATAGGAAAAATAACCATCAGGGGAGGAAAGTTCGCCGTGGGGCACTTTGAAATCGATGTAACCGGGTTTGAAAAAGCATGGAACACCATGTGTGCCTGGTTCACCGAAAGCGGCTATGAACCCGGTGAAGGCAATCCGTACGAGTATTATTACTGCGATCCGGAAAATCATCCCGAACACAAGTTCGTACTGGACATCTGCATCCCGGTGAAAACTTTGTAAAAAAAGGGAAGACCTGCGGGCGACAGGTCTTCCCTTCCAACTATGCCACAAAAAACTATTCCTGCACAAAATGTTTAAGCGCATCTAAAGGCATAAAAGTACGTTTGGCAGTAGCTTCCAGGTCTTTCCCCTCTTCTTCATAAATCCTTTTAAGAAATATCGACATTTCCTCGCCCACTTCGATCAGGTGTCCGTCGGGATCATAAAAGCGGATGGTCCGTTGTCCCCAAAGCTCGGTGTTTATTTCATGAAGAAACGTTACTTCTTGTTGTTTAAGCGCCTGATAGATTTGATCCAGCTCATCGGTTTCAAAACATAACTCAAAACGGCTGGTGTTATTCGGATTGGTGATATTCTCCGCTCCGAGTGTCTTGGGAATGATATTGCCGGGCCAGATTTCCCAAATGGTGAACCCTTCTTTAAACGTGATATTGGCCCCGCCGTTGTCCATTACCACGGTAAACTTAAGAAGCCCGGTGTAAAACTCTTTCGATACTCCGGCATCTTTCACAAACAATACCGGTTGACAATTTTTAAGATTCATCTTTTGCTTTTTTTATTGATTAGAGAACCGGAAATATAGTTGGAGAAGAAATCTTCTCCAACTATATTTTAGAATTTAAATTAAAACCGGACCGGACTGCGAGGGACTATTTTCATCAGACAAATATCGTCCCCCATTTTTACACTCCTGAGCAGTTCTACATCAACCTCACATCCAAATGCCTTTTCGAAAAGGACCTGACTGTATCCGGTTGTGCACTGGCACCAGGTATTGGTTTCCAATCGATCTACTCCGGCAAGCATCGGACACGGGCAAAACGGGAACTGCAAATACAGTTCGCCATTTTGGTAGGATAAGCCCGCAGCTTTCGCCTTATCGCTGCCGGCAAATTCTTCCAACCCGGAGGACGATGCCATCAGCTCTTTTACCAGGGCTAATTTCTCGTCCATCCCGTAACCGCACTGGCAGTTCATCCTGATCCTTTTCGCAGTGGAAATATCGAACCTTTCTTCCAACCGCCGCATTGTGTTTTTCACCCATGTTGGACTATCTTCGCCGTCGCCTGTTACAATTGAACGAGCAGTCTCATTGTCGCTCTCGGACCGGACTGCCTGATAAATAACCTCTTCCTGAATTTTTCTTATATCGAACATACTTTTACTTTTTAATGAGAAATAATTCACCTTAAAACACACCTGCAAGTTGCATGCTCGTTTCATATTTTGAAGCATTTGCATGAATTCATGCCATGTGCTGCTGTGAGGAATAACTTTCCAATTTTTAGACAAAAAAACACCTGTTTTCAGGAATATATCCTGAAAATTACCCCCGAGTTTCTAAGGTTAACTATGCTTTAATTATCAGTTTAAGGATGGTTTTCATGTGCTGATACTTCCGTTTGACGAGAATTTGTTCAACCAGGCATTACACCGGCAGAATGTTTGCACCGCAAAGTTTACTTTTCTTTCTGTCTTTTCAAATAAAAAAGGTAATTTTTTGTCTGCGGTTGAGTCGCCGGTCTTTGCCCGGCTCAAAACTGTGATCGCGGGCGGACTGCAATCCCCAGAAATAGCGATGGAGGAGCGACCTTCAGTTGCTTCCCTCATAAATTAACGATTTACGGGGAAATTGCCTGTTCGCTCTTTCAGTAATTCCCGGCAACTGCCGTCTCCCGGCTCTTTGAAATACCCCAAGTATTCGGGATGGTACGCTTGTTTTGTCCACACTAACTTTGCCGCCATGATATTCAACATTCTATTTCACTCAGCATGAAACGGCGGCTTTTGACAACAATTATAGTTTTTGCAATAACGGTGTCGGTTGCTATGGGGCAGCAAAACAATCAAACGGTGTCGGGAAGTATTCGCGACGCAAATAAAAATCCGCTTGCCTTCGCATCGGTCTTTTTGAAGGGGACAAGCTTCGGCATGACAAGCGATGAAGCCGGAAACTACAGCCTGGCAGTACCCCCGGGCGACTATACACTGGTTGTTTCGGCTATTGGCTATAAAACGAATGAAATCAGCATCACGGTTAACCGCCAGACCGGTTTGGTTCAGCATATTATACTCGAAGAAGACATTGCTCAAATTGACGAAGTACAGGTCACCGCTAAAACGATCGTACAACAGGCCCGTGAACGGGCTTTTAATATTTCGGCCATCGATGCCGGCCAACTGTACAACAGCTCTGCCACGATCAACGAAGTCCTTAACCGCACAACCGGCGTCCGCGTGCGGCAGTCGGGCGGAATGGGCTCCGGATTTAACTTTTCAATCAATGGCTTTTCCGGTAACCAGGTCAAATTCTTTATCGATGGTATTCCGCTGGAGAACTTCGGTTCAGCTCTTTCCTTCGATAACATCCCGGTAAATATGGCCGAACGCGTCGAAGTCTATAAGGGGGTAGTCCCTGTAAGCCTTGGGGCCGATGCCCTCGGCGGTGCTGTTAACCTGATCACCAACCAGAAAAGCAGGAACTACCTGGATGTGTCGTACAGCCTGGGGTCGTTTAACAGTCACAAGGCGTCGGTCAACTTCAGGCAAAGTTCAAAAAGCGGCTTTACCGTAAATACAAACGCCTTCGTTAATTACTCGGACAACAGTTACGGCGTGGACCTGAGCATTGCTGACCCAAACACCGGCGTTTACGGTCCGGTGCAGGAATACAAACATTTTCATGACGGCTACAAATCGGCAACAGTTAAAGCCGAAACCGGCGTTGTGGGGAAATCTTACGCCGATCAACTGTTTATCGGCCTCATCGTTTCGGGCAATGAAAAAGAGATCCAGCAGGGTTCCAACATGCAGCGGGTGGTTGGTGAGGCCTTTACTGACGGCAAAAGTGTAACGCCAACCGTGAGGTTCGAAAAGGAAAATTTCCTGGCTGAAGGACTTGCGGTAAAACTCTACTCCTCCTGGTACCTGGCTGAAAACCGGTCGGTCGATACCAGTTCGGTTGTTTACGACTGGACCGGGAACTCCAAACCGCGCAATTACGGCGACAATGCCTTGCAGGGAGAACTGGGCGAGAAGACGATCTACATCTATAATGAACGAAACTGGCTGATCAACACCAACCTCACGTACAGGCTGGCCGGCAACCACCTGCTTACCTTCAACTACGTGCACAATGACTATCTGCGGGATGAAAAAGACGAATATAACCCCGACAAATATGGTTTGAATTCACCTTCCATTTCAAAGCATATCGGCGGACTCGAATACAAGTTAAGTTCCTTCGACGAACGTTTGTCGATATCGGTCTTTGGAAAACTGTTCCTCATGGACAACAAACTGGCCATCGGCGATACGGTTAGCATCTCATCATCCATCCAAAATCCCGGGTACGGCATAGCCGCCGCCTGGCACCTGTCGCCAAAATGGCAGGTGAAAGCCTCTTACGAACGAACCAGCCGGCTGCCTTCTCCTTTTGAGATTTTAGGCGATGGACTGAACATCAACAGCAATCCCAATCTAAAACCTGAACAAAGCAACAACCTGAATATCGGCTTGTCGTTCCTTAAAACAAACCTGCGAAACCAGGTGGGAGCCGAGGCGGGATTTGTGTTTCGCGATGCATCCGATTTTATCCGGAATACCATTGACGGCGCCAGAACAATCTACGAAAACCTGAGCAGTGTGCGCGGCACCGGCGCCGAAGCATCGTTCCGGTTTAAGCAAGCCGACCGGTTTACCTTTGAAGTAAACGGGACCTGGCAAAAGCTGATCAATACCGATAAGTACGTCCCCGGGACGCAACAAATAAACGATACCTATAAACAACAGGTCCCCAACATCCCCTATCTTTTCGGAAATGCCAACATGGGCTTTAACTTCAGGGAATTGTTCCGCGAAAATGACCGCTTATTCTTCGATTTAAGTTGCAATTATGCAGAGGCATTCTACCTCTATTGGCCCAAGTACGGCAACCCTGACAATAAACGATCAATCCCGCAGCAAATTACAGGAAACTTTGGCATTGGCTATTCGCTGCATAACGGAAAATACAACATCAGCGCCGATTGCCAGAATTTTACCGACACAAAAGTGTACGATTACTACAACATCCAAAAGCCGGGACGTTCGTTCTCGGTGAAGTTGCGGTATTTTTTACAATGAATAATCCACTCAAATAATCATCAATACTAAAAACTAAAATTGTTTTAAATCATGAAAAATACAATCTCCCAACTAAAATGGCACCTTATGTGCCTGCTGATCGTTCCCGCCATGATCTCCTGCAGCGAAGACGATAGCGACGATGACGGTGAAACTCCCGGGAATTTCGGATATATCTTCTCCATGAGAACGCAGGGAGCCGATGGAACATCCGATTATGTGTGGAAGCTCGATAGTCTGGAACAACTGATATCGGGCGAACTTTCGGTTGAAGGTGTGGGTATTGAGCAGGCTGGCTGGAATTACTATTTTGGCCTGAATAACTCCTTCTTTAGTATTAACTACGGCGATGAAGGAACGATTGCCTACGGACTGAATGCTTCGGGCAATATTCAGCAAACCGGTAATTTTTATGCCGACAGGCTCGACTGTATGGGTGTGGCCGACGAAGAGAACATGATCGGGATTGGCGCTCCCTGGGGAGGCGGCAGTTACGATTGTGAATTTATGGTGATCAATGCCGGATCAAAGTCAATTACCAGCCGCAAGTTTAACAGCATGTCGATGCAAAACGGAAACGTCAAACTTAATTTGTGGCCAACCGGAGCCGTTGTCCGCGACAGCAAGATCTATGTTCCCTATTACCCGGTTGTGGGCGATACCTGGGAAACGCCTCTCATGGATACCGCCTACATCGGTGTTTATGAATATCCTTCGCTTAACTATGTAACCACCCTGAAAGACGACCGCGCGGCGCCAATTGGCATGTACGGATCGCAACCCTGTATCTCGGTAACTGAAGACGGAGATATTTATACGTTCTCGACCGGCTCCTATGCATCCGGCTACACCCGGACAGGAAGCCCTTCAGGTATTCTGCGCATCAAAAAGGGTGAAAACGATTTTGATCAGGATTACTTTATCAACTTCGAAGAAAGCGCTGTTGCAGGACGAATTGTATTCGGAAATTATTTAGGTGACGGGAAAGCGCTGGTGCGTTATATACCGGTTGAAACCGACGAGGAACTGAAAACCGTTTGGGCAGCCACAAACGACCTGGCCTACCTGTTTAAAATGGCCATCGTTGATCTGGAAAGCAAAACAGTTACTCCGGTCAATGGCATTCCCGTCCATGGCGGCGGTTGGTCAAGGGGCGCCTTCCTGGAAGATGGCATCGCTTACCACGATATTGTTACAGCGACTGAAGTAAGGATGTATGCGATCGACATTGAAGCGGCTACCGCTGTGAAAGGAGCGCTTGTCCACGGGGCTACCGTCCCGCTGGTTTATAAAATTGAATATTAAAATCCCGGAAGCTACACCTGCTTGTCTGGCAGGCAACAGGTGTAGCTTCTTTTATTCTTTCAGACGGATGTTGCGGTATTCGACCTTCATCGGCGGGCCGACATGGACCTGCACGCCAATCGAACCGGAGAAACTCCGGTTGATGGCGTCATTGTCGGTCACATCACTCATGAGTATCCGGTTAATGTAATGCTGCATACGGTTACCCCTGACTACAAGATGACATGTATTCCAATCGTCATCGTGAATATACGTGTTAAGCGAGTCAGGTTCACCCAGTAATCCGGTTATTTCAACGCCTTGCCATGCATTATTTTTAATATTGCTTTTCAGTGAGCCCTCAGCTCCGGCATTTTCCCGGGCATTAACAACTACTTTCTGTCCGCGGTAAGCCAGTGTGGTCCGTTTCCGTTCTTCGTAGTTTTGACCGGTATACCGGTTCTGCCCGTCGATATCACACTGGTAACCTTTCAACGCAAAGGGAATAGTGTCGATGGGCTCGCTCCGGTAGTTGATGCCGCTGTTCCCGTTCTTCGAGATCCGGAACTCCAGCTTTAATTCAAAATCTTTTGGCGCTCCTCCTTTCCAGACGATAAAGGTGTTACGGTCAAGAAGGGTCGCCGGCGTGACTTCTCCTGTCAGGCATCCGTTTTCAACGCGCCAGTATGTCGAATCTCCGTCCCAGTTGCTGAGTGTTTTCCCGTCAAATATCGGGATAAACCCTTCATCTGCATCCGCCTGAAGAGATAGTTGCTCGGACTTGGGTTTATTGGCGCTCTTGCAACCAAAAACAACCAAAACGGCCAACAGAAGATAACAAAGCACTGATTTCATACGTTTATATTTTCAATTTATTCAACTACAATTTGCGTATTGCGCGTCGTCACTTTGAGACGCTTGCCAACGGTATGGAATTCGCTTCGCGGATCTCGCAAGCTCGATTCCCTTCGGGGATCTCCGCTGCGCATGTAAACATCAACTCGGGCGGATACCGCGGCTTCCATGCTCGTTTCAAAAAGTTTTTTTTCTTCATACTGAATGTTATGGATTACCTTTTTAATAATCACTAAATAACGAAGAATTATGGACATCAAATTTGAAGGCGGAATAAATTTCGCAGTAAAAATCCCTAAAAGCAAATATGATCAGACTGTGGCTTTCTACCGGGATATTCTGAAACTGGAAGTGGAGGAAAAGCCAATCAGTAATCCAACCGTCTCAAGAACTCATCAGGTCAAATTCGGTAATAACACACTGTGGCTGGACTGCGTTGACAATTACACGCATGCTGAGACGTGGATGGAACTCAATGTTGACGATGTTGAGCAAGCAACCGGTTATCTGCAGGCAAATGGAATAAAAACGTGTGACGAACTTGAAGAATTGCCTGAAAACATGCACTGGATAACTGACCCGGCGGGGACAGTCTTCATCATAAAAAGACGAGATTAAAAATTACTGACAACCGGTTCTGTGGATACGGGTCACGTTATTGTTTCGAGAAAACCCGTTTCAGCAGGTCCGTTACCCGGGCTGCCGGATCTTCCCGGATATCTCTTTCCGTAGCTGCGATTTTAAGAAACAGTCCGTCGAGGGCCTTTCGCGTCAGATAGGCGCTAAGATCGGTTTCAACCGTTTCCAGACTCGCCATCTGCCCGATTGCCGATTTAGCGACCGTGTTCCATTTGCCCGTCAGATCATTCCAGGATTGTTGTGCGGAAAGGTTGCCTACGAGCTTTTCATTGAGCGAACCCTGGATTTTGGGACGATATAAATCAACCAGCGCATCATAGCTGGTTCGTTTCAAATAATCGGTAGCCGCATGGTCACTTCCCTTCAGAATCCCGAAAGCATCTTGTATGCTCATGTTGCGGATGCTGTTCATGATGATGGGGGAAGCTTCTTTGGCAGCATCTGATGCCGCCCGGTTAATACTGGTGACGACCCGGTCAACCAGTTGCTGTCCGCCAGGCAACTTGCTCAGGTTACGGGTGATGACTTCCGCCTCAGGCGGAAGAAATATTTTAACGGCCTGATCTTTCAGGTAACCATCAGCAACGGCCAGCCGGGCTACCGAACTATCCACGCCCACCGAAAGCACCTGCTTCAGCCCGGCTATGACTTCCGACTGGCTTAGCGGGGCCTGGTCGTTATAAACGCTCTTTACCACTTGTTGCATCTCGGCACAGCCTGCCAGCACGAACAGGACCAAGCCCTGAATAAGAATTCCTGCTTTCTTCATTTTTTTTAAAGTTACCCATAAAAATTATTCATCAAACTCCGGCCATACCTCCATTTTTCCGGCTTCCAAAAGCTGTCGTCAATACTGACCTGATTGAAGGACACAGGCGTAACCTGATAAGTCTGGGCACGGGTTAGTCCTACATGTAAAGTTACCGTTAAAAGCAGAAATTCAAGTTTCCTCATGACCTGCTTAAGTTGGTTAAAGTTAATGACTCCAGTGTTTTGCCGGTTTTTATGTGTTAATCGAAAATCTCCTTCTACCTGAATAAAACGGAATAGTCTTTCAGCAATTGCTGCAAAAACTGAACCGGCTTCATTTCAGTTTCCAACGAGAGTTTCTTTTTCATCGAGTTACTCGTTTGCGTGATCATCCTGCCTGCTCTTCCGTAATAGCCACTCTCTTTCCCGAAGGCTAAAACCTCCCGGATAATTTCAATATCACGATCATTAAGCAAACTTGCCTGGCTGAACAGGGCAACTTCATCCGCTCCTTTTTCCTGATCATAGAAAAGATCAGGAAATTTAGGCTTGGTTTTCAATGAAACAACGATCGTATTTGCCGCAATATCGCCAACACGCTGCCCCTTCCCGCTTAATATGATCGATAAAGTTCCAATACTGCCAAACAACATCCAGATATCGACGATTCGCAGCAGCCACCGTAACAAATAAGAGGAAAACGGGACATTTCTGCCTTCACAATGAACAACTTTCAGCTTCATTACTTTTTTACCGAAAGTTTGACCGTGAAAAACCAGTTCCTGCGCCAGTGTAGCGAAAAAAACGGGCAATGAGTATACAAGCCAAAAAGTTTTTTCATACGAAAATACCGACACAAGAATGGCTCCCAGCATTCCATAAACCCCGACCAAAAAAAGGTCGATAAAACTTGCCAGCATCCGCTCTCCCAGTCCTGCTTTGTTTTGCAGTAATACGGTATTTTGCGCTGTGTGAATTTTAATATCTGACATGGCTTAATTATGTCTTCTTTTTACCTTCTTGTAGAAGTATTTTGCTATTTTAGCTACGAAAATAATATTTTCTTTTCGTAAAGAACAGCTTAATATTTGTATTATCAAAAAAGATAAAAAAACCAATTACCTGACGATTCGACACCATCCGGACAAATGAAAGAAATCATTTTTATAAAAAGAAATTCAGGCAAATGGAAAAAAATTGAGGAGTCACTAAGCGGAGGCCTCCATGTGAATCCGGATGAATTGTACGATCTGTATGTCGGACTGAATGATGACTTCTCGTATGCCAATACGTTTTATCCCGATAGTGAAACTGTCCAATACCTGAATAATCTCACAATTCAGGTTCATCAGACAATCTATCGAAATAAAAAGATTGAACGGAAGCGTTTCAGTCATTTCTGGAAAACGGAATATCCGCTGCTCTTTTGGCAAAACCGGAAATACTTCTGGTACGCTTTGGCAATCTTTCTGACAAGTGTTATCATCGGGACCGTCTCAACTGCTGTCGATCTTAATTTTACACGATCTGTTTTAGGCGATCACTACGTAAACAGAACCCTAGAAAATATCGGGAAAGGCGACCCGATGGCCGTTTACAAGCAAGCGAATGAAGTGAATATGTTTTTGGGGATCACGATAAATAATATCCGGGTTGCCTTCTTTGCGTTTGTTGCGGGTGTAATTGTTTCGGTTGGATCCGGATTAATCCTGCTCCAGAACGGGATCATGCTCGGTTGTTTTCAATATTTTTTTTATACATACGGACTGTTGGGCGAATTCTTTCTCACGGTTTACATTCACGGGACTCTTGAACTGTTTTCGATCGTTGTGGCCGGGGCTGCCGGAATGGCTATCGGCAACAGCATTTTATTTCCCGGAACTTACAACCGTGTGGTTTCCTTTCAGCGAGGAGCTGTCACCGGCTTAAAAATGGTTTCGGGTGTGGTGCCCTTATTTATCGTTGCCGGCTTTCTCGAAGGTTTTGTCACCCGCCATACCGGACTTCCAAACGGAATTCGTCTGGCAATTATTTTATTATCATTGACTTTCATTGTCTGGTATTTCTTTCTGTATCCAAAATATTTATCCAGAAAATCAAAACTAACTTAAAAAAAATAAACAGATGAAAAGAGTTTTCATATTCAGAAAGGTCCGGGATTTTGGCTCAGTCATGAACCATTCATTCGATTTTATAAAAGCAGAATACAGGCGGCTGGGAAAAGCGCTCCTGATTTACGTTCTCCCCTTTTTCATTCTGACCGGTATTCTTCTTGTGTTCGTACAAACCTCGATGGTAAGAAACATGGTGAGTGATCTTGACAGCGTTCAACCGGAAGCGAATTTTTTCTCCGGTTTTGACTGGAGAAAAATGAGCATAACTTATCTGTTACAGCTTTTAAATTTCACCGTTTTGTCAACGGTCGTTTTTTCGTTTTTAAATCTTTATTTAAAGAAGGGGCCCGGATTTGAGGTGACTGAATTAAAAACCTCCTTTTTAAAGGTTGGCGGCAAACTCTTACTTGCAAACATAGTGATTGCCATCATGGTCCTATTAGCCAGTATGTTTCTGCTTATTCCCGGCATTTATCTGGGAGTTGTCTTCTCACTGGTTGCTCCAATTCTTGTTTTTGAAGATGCCGGGTTAGGACAAGCCCTAAATCGCAGCTTTGAAATAATTAAAGACAACTGGTGGAAAACATTTGGAATTATTTTCGTTGGCGCTGTGATTGTCTATATTTTCAGTATTATTTTAAGTATTCCGCTGATCATAGCAGTTGCTGCCAAATCATTCCATGTCATGGCAAACCAAACCCAGGCGCAAATTCTTTCACCCGGCTACTTAATTGCTTCAACAATTATATCAATGATTCAAACATTCGCTTATTCGTTGGTGATCATTTTCATCAGCATTCAGTATTTTAGTCTGGTTGAAGAGAAAGAACGTCCGACATTGCAGGCCAAAATTGACAGGCTAACGGAAGAGAATGTCTGATTTCGTACGATACATATCATCTGTGCTGCTCGTTTTTCTTTGCCTGTTACCCTTAAGTCAGCAGGCAGAACCTGAAAAACAGGCTCAACATTCCAAACCGCATTTCGGTGAAGAACGGCTAAGCGGGTACAGGCAGGATAAAGCATTTCGCTATGAGATCAATCCGTACCGCAGGAATACGATCTGGCAGAAAATCAATTACTTTCTGGCCAGGCTGTTCAAAGCAATCTTCAGTGAAAAAGGTGTTGCGCCGTTCCTCGGTTCACTGATCCTGCTGGGGATCATTATTTTTGCAGTAATCAAGCTTTCGGACGGAAAATTTCAGTGGATTTTTGGTAAAGAAAGTAAAAACAAGACCGGGAGGGTGGTTCTGCCTGATGAAGAAATTGGCGGTATCGACTTTACTGTCCTTGCAGATCAGGCCCTGCAGGAGGGCGATTTACGCTTATGCGTACGCTATCATTACCTTTATATTCTGAAAAAGCTGGATGAGAATGCCTTTATACGCTGGAACAAAGACAAAACAAACCGCGATTATCTCCGGGAAATTCAGGTCCCCGGTATCCGCAGTCAATTCCGGATACAAACATTGGCTTTCGACTATGTCTGGTATGGAAAGTTTCCGCTTAGCGACGATCAGTTTCAGAACATTCAATCAGGCTTTGAAAACCTGATTAAATCAATTCAGGATGAAAAGGGAAAGTCAGATGAACGCTAAGCTAAAACAGATCATCGGCATAGCTGCTCTACTCGGGATCCTGATTTATCTGAAAACCCTGGTCCCACCGGAAACCGACTGGACACCAACTTATTCCGGCAGGGATAAGATTCCGTTTGGAACCTGGGTTTTGCAGAATTCTTTTGAAGATTTATTTCCGGGGTCAATTGTAAAAGTTAATACCGAGAGTTTTTATGAACGATGGAACAACGACAGCACAAACTGTAACCTGTTTATTATCACAACTAATTTTAACCCGGACTCGCTTGATCTGGATGTTTTATTTCAAAAAGCAAAAAACGGATCGCAAATACTGATCGCCGGCAGTCGCTGGTCAAAAGAATTAACCAATTCACTCCAAATCGAATTCAAAAACTCACACACGAATATACTGGATTCGGCCACAACATTGCAAAACCGGGATGGAACGGACTGGGGTAAAGAATATCATTTTACAAAACTGATCCAGACAGGTTGGTTCGAACTGCCAGATTCTACTGATGCAATTCCTTTGGGGAAAGGCAATAACCGGATCAATTACGTGCAGGTGCCTTACGGGAAAGGCAGCTTTTTCCTTCACGCACAACCGCAGGTATTCACCAATTACCATTTGCTGTACAACGACCATCATTATTTAGAGGAAGCGCTGGCGTGGCTGCCAAAAAACAACAATCAAATAGAATGGGACGAATATTATAAACCTTTTCGCCGTGAAAGTCATTCGCCTGTAAAAGTCATATTGTCACTGAAGGCTTTACGTGCGGCATACTGGACATTGCTCATTGGTCTGCTGCTGTATATCCTGACCAATATCGGACGTCGTCAACGTCCAATTCCTGTTCTGCCGCCAAAGGCAAACCTTTCGCTCGACTTTGTGCAAACCATCGGGTTCCTGTATTTTAACCAAAAAAATCACAAGGACCTTGCGAAAAAAATATTTATCGTTTTCTCGGAGCATATCCGTTCAAAATATTTCATCCGGATTGAATCAACACCCGCATTTTATCAAAAACTGGCGTTAAAATCTGCTGTCAGTGAACAACTGATCACCCGGATATTTACCCGTCATGAAGCACTCTCGGCTAAAGAACGGGTGTACGAAGATGAGTTGGTCCAATTCAACGGACTAATCGAACTTTTTTACAAAGAAGGCAGAAAACAAAGTAAACAGAAAAACAAAAAATAAGCATGGAAGAAAATCAACTGTTTGAAACACGGACCGACCTGTCGGACATCAGCCAGGCAGCAGGCAGGATAAAGGCAGAATTGGCGAAAGTGATCGTTGGCCAGGAACAAATGATCGACTTGCTGATCCTGGCTGTTTTATCCAATGGGCACACGCTGATTGAAGGCGTTCCCGGAGTTGCCAAAACGCTGGTGGCAAAACTTCTGGCCAAATCGATCGATGCCGGTTTTTCCCGCATCCAGTTCACTCCCGACCTGATGCCATCGGATGTGGTTGGTACATCGATCTACCACATGGGGAAAGCGGAATTTCAATTTAAAAAAGGTCCGGTTTTCTCAAATCTCATTCTGATTGACGAAATCAACCGGGCACCGGCAAAAACACAATCAGCGCTCTTTGAAGTCATGGAGGAGCGTCAGGTGTCGGTTGACGGGATCACCTATCCGTTACAGGCGCCGTTTTTGATTTTTGCAACGCAAAATCCTGTTGAGCACGAAGGAACCTACCGGCTTCCGGAAGCGCAGCTCGATCGTTTCCTGTTTAAAATCAATGTGAACTATCCTTCAGTGGAAGAAGAACAACGAATTCTCGATATCCACGATGCCCGGAAGGACAGGCTGCAAACCGACGACGTCATGCCCGTCGTACAAGCCGGCGAACTCATCGCTTTTCAAAAAAAGATTTTCGATGTAACAATCGATGCAAGCTTGAAAAATTATATTGCCCGGATCGTTTCAAGTACCCGGAACCACCGCGACATTTACCTGGGTGCGTCACCGAGAGCTTCCATTCACATCATGAATGCAGCCAAAGCTGTCGCCGCTGTCAATGGCCGTGATTTTGTGATACCAAGCGACATCAAAGAGATCATCAACCCGGTTCTTTGCCATCGGATCATTCTCTCGCCCGAAAAAGAAATGGAGGGCATTCACACGGAAGAAATCATTCATATGCTGGTTCAAAGCGTTGAAGTACCCCGTTAATTGCATATGTTAAAGATTAACAGAAAAATACATTTTTCAAACCGGTTTTTCGCCGGACTGCTGGCTGTTGTCACGCTGTTTATACTGGCCTACCCGTTCCCGTGGATTTATTTCGTGGCGCAAATTGCATTGCTCAGCCTGATTGGATTCACCCTGACCGATACAGCCTGGCTGGTCATGAGCAAACAAAGCATAACCATCAGGCGCAAAACTCCTGCCCGCCTGTCGCTCGGCGATGAAAATCCCATATCGATAAGCCTGCAAAACACCTTTCCGTTCAGCGTCAGCCTTGATGTGATTGAAGAGCTGCCGTTCGAGTTTCAAAAGCGTGATTTTAATATTTCACACAAACTTGCGCCGGAAGAGGAAAAGATCATCGATTACTTGCTGCGCCCACTGACCCGCGGCGAGTACCGGTTTGGGCAAACGAATGTTTTCGTTTCTACGCCTTTGGGATTTGTTATTCGCACCATCCATGGAAATAACCCTCAGTCCATCCCGGTGTTTCCTTCCTTTATCAGTATGCGCAAATTCGAATTAATGGGAGTATCAAACCGCCTGGAGGAAATCGGGATCAAACGCACGCGCAGGATCGGGCAGCATTCAGAATTCGATCAGGTACGGGAATACGTCCGGGGCGACGATCCACGAACCGTGAACTGGAAAGCCACCGCCAGAAAAAGCGCGCTTATGGTGAACCAATACCAGGACCAGCGCTCACAACAGGTCGTCTCAGTGATTGACATGGGACGCGTAATGGAAATGCCTTTTGAAGGAATGTCGCTGCTGGATTATGCGATCAACGCCAGCCTGATCATCTCGAACATGGCCATGATCAAGCACGACCGGGCCGGACTGATCACCTTCTCTGACCATGTCCATTCACTGATCCCCGCCGAACGGAAAGGCGGGCACTTACAACGGATCATGCAGGGGTTATACAATCAACAGACCGATTTCAACGAATCATCGTACGAGAAACTTTATATAACAATTACACAAAAGCTAAGACAACGCTCGCTTCTGATTCTTTATACCAATTTCGAAGGCCTTCCTTCTTTAAACCGGCAACTTCCCTTTCTGAAAAGAATAGCCGCCCACCATTTGCTGCTCGTGGTGTTTTTTGAAAATACTGAAATCCGCCAGTTGGCGGATCAGGATTCCCATCATCTGGAAGAGGTCTACATTCACGCAATTGCCCGGAAATTCATTCACGACAAAAAAGTGATGGCCAATAAATTGAAGCATGCCGGTATCATGCCGCTATTGACCCCGCCGGAAGGCTTGTCGGTCAACCTGATCAACAAGTACCTGGAAATTAAAGCCCGGGAAATGATTTAAATTCGCTTTTCCCCGGCTGTTTAGGGTAAAGGCGTCACAAACCGGATTTATTCCTGGTTTAGATCGAAAACCTGATGAAGCGATCCTGTGGTGTCATCGAAATACCACATCTTGCCGGGGAAGCACCGTCATAGGTATTGCCGCATGTTGCGCAAACCGAATAAAGGCCCGGAAGTGATTGATCTTTACCGTCTTTCAGCGACTGGATAGCCTGCGCATATAAGGTCTGATGCTTCTTTTCAGTCTGGTAGGCATAATTCAGCGAAATCAATGCCAGTGATACATTCTCTGCCTGCGCTATTTTTATAAAATCAGGATACATGGTGCTGATTTCATAGGATTCACCTTTGAGCGCTTCTTCCAGATTTTCAGCAGTCGATTTTACATTAACCTGAAGATCAAGCTTCGGAATGCTTCCGCCCAATTGCTGCAAAACTGCTTTGTGATTACCCGCGTGGATACTTTCCGCTTTTGAAGCTGCTTCGAAGAGCACGCCAATTTGAGGATGACCTTCTTCGCGGGCTTTTTTGGCAAAAGCCGCATATTTGGCGCTGGCCGTAGATTCGCCGATATAGGCATCCTGCAGGTTGGCTATTGTTTTTTGAGCTGATACGGCTGCCTGCACATTTAGATTTCCTCCAATAAATAAGGTCGCGATTAGAAAAAGATAAACAGTTGTCTTCATATTTTTAATATTTTTAGTCAAAGGTATCACCTGCTGATTTAGGATTATCTAAAGCCTTGCTTAAAATATGGTTAAAACGGAAGATCCGCCGGTTTACGGATCACCATCGGTCCGGTTACTGAATAATCACGGCCCGGCTAGTCACCACATCATTTAACATCCCGTCACATTCCCTTCTTCTGTAAACTATGGTCAGAGACATTCTAAGGATTTACCATTGAACTTGAAAATCCGTTTGCCAGTTTAGCACACCTGTTATATTTTAACGCTCAGCTTTAAGGATGACAATTGTATGAGTTGAAATTTGCTGTAGGTGTCATATCCGTGGGTATATTCATATCCTATACTAATCACCTCCTGCCTTCCCGGATAAAAAAAGATCGATGAAGCCATTATCGGCAGTCGCGTCCTGATTGCTGAATCATTATTTATGATCCGCCTGTAAGTGCCGTCAAGATTAAACTGGACCGCACGGGGCACGATCCAGATATCGAAAAAAAGACGAACAAAAACAGTCGAAAATTTCTCGGTGTGCGCTTTTGTGATCAGGTCTGGTAACCGGTAATATTCGTAGCCGATATAGGGATAATATCTTGCAAGAAAGTTCTTCTCTTTATCCCGGAAAATATACCCCGGTAAAAATTTGTAGTTACTGACCAGCGAAACCTGCGCGGCCAGTTTCATCTCAAATACATCTTCGATAAAATTCCTTCGGACGGATGAACTCCCCTGTATCCAGGGTGCCAGAATCAACCCCTTATTAGGTATGCCACCCGGCAGATCCGGCGATTTTAACCCAAAAGGGATAAACTCAAAGTTCAGACCTCCATCAATCTTATTTTTCAAATCGGTTGAGTCTGTTGACTTATGCCATTCGACTTTCGGATAAAACAGAAGAGATGAACCTGTATTCTTTAACAGTTCCAGTTCAGATAACTTAATACCGAGGTCAAGATGAAAGAAGTCATTGGGTGACCGATGGTTTTCCTGAAAAGCGATGCTTGCAGGTTTATTTTCATTTCTCGAACCATCAAATGTTTTCTGGATACTGAAGTTCTTCTCTTCTAACCAGTTCTTTAACCTGATTATCGTTGAGTCCTGCCCAAAAACCGCCGGGCAAAGGGTTATAAATACCCATAAACACAGCATTCGTTTCATCCGTTTAGTTTTTTGACAATTAGTTCACAGGTCTTTTTTACAGTCATGCCCGCTCCCCTCAACTCAGTAACCCGCACGGTTTCAGCAGGATTCAAATTTTTTACATAGGTTCTTAACGCAAGAGCCAGAAATCCTAACTTTTCGTTATCAAGCTGTAGCGGATGATCCCTGAGGATATATTCATCTTTTATACCGGATGCCGGGATGTTCGCGAAGGAGGCGATGTAGGCAATCACACTCTTTTTTATTTCTTCATTCATACGGTTTTATTTTCAATTTAACGAACAGCAATCTGCGTATCGCACGTCATCACGTTGAGACGCTTACCAACGGCAAGGAACTCCATGTTACTGAAGCTTCATATACTGCCCCTGGTTGTTGTAAAGCAATGAAGAACTGCATGCTAAATTACCGAAAATCCTGAAAAATAAAAAATATTATGCGCAATTTCCTTGTAAGTCATTCTTTTTAATCGCAATAAAGTCTTTATGATGATCGGATCTGCCAAGTTGATCCTCTCCCGGAAAATACATGACCGATCGTATAAAAATAATGCTATTTTTATACGACCAACTAAATAGGAATAAACATGGCGTACCTTCAAATCTTTTTTTTGGTCATATTAACAGGCTTTTCAATCAGCCTGCATTCACAGCCTGCCGAAATTGTCTATCTCTCGGGCAAGGATGCAACCAACACGGTCGCTTGGGATTTTTTTTGCACGGAAGGTCAAAACAGTGGAAAATGGTCTAAAATTGCGGTGCCCTCAAACTGGGAACTGCAGGGGTTTGGAAATTACAACTACGGACACGACTGGAAAAATAAAGCCATTAAACTGGGCGAAGAACATGGCCTGTACAGGCATGAATTCAACGTTCCTTCCGGCTGGAAAGGCAAAACCGTCAACATCGTATTCGACGGATCGATGACCGACACCCATGTAAAAATTAACGGGAAACCTGCAGGTGAGGTCCACCAGGGTGCTTTTTACCGGTTTAAGTACGACATCAGCAAGCTGCTGAAATACGGACAAAGCAATCTGCTGGAAGTGGATGTAGCCAAACGGTCGTCCAATGAATCGGTAAACAAGGCCGAACGCGAAGCCGATTTTTGGATATTCGGCGGGATTTTCCGCCCGGTGTTCCTGGAGGTTCTTCCTGCAGTGCACATGAGCCGCGTGGCAATCGATGCCAGGGCTGATGGCTCATTCAATTCGCTGGTTATGCTGAACAATTCAAAATCGGATTACAGCCTGTTGGTTGATCTGTTCGATCTGAACGGGGACAAGGCGGGGGCAACGATCCAGGCTACCATTAAAAAGGGAAGCTCAGAAAATCAGATCTCCGGAATATTTGAAAATGTAAAACCTTGGAACCCGGAGTGGCCGGCTTTGTATAAAATGAAATTCACGCTGAAAAAAGGAGATGAGATTCTGCATGAAGTGACCGAACGGATTGGCTTCCGGACGGTCGAACTCCGGGCGTACGACGGCATTTACGTGAATGGCGAAAAAGTCGTGTTTAAAGGCGTTTGCCGCCATTCCTTCTGGCCCGAGACCGGCCGGTGCCTGAGCGAGGAGCACCACCTGACCGATATCCGGCTGATGAAGGAGATGAACATGAACGCGGTAAGAATGTCACATTATGTGCCCGACAAACGCTTTCTGGAGCTGTGCGACTCGCTGGGTTTGTTCGTTCTGGATGAAGTAACGGGCTGGCAGGATGGCTACGATACGATCGTGGGCCCCCGGCTGGTCAGGGAAACGGTGTTGAAAGATGAAAATCATCCCTGCGTGGTGGTGTGGGACCACGGAAATGAAGGCGGGTGGAGTTTCCCCAACGAGAAAGGAATTCATGAATACGATATTCAGAAACGGCCCGTAATCTATCCCTGGCTGCTTCGCAACGGGGTGGATACGCATCATTACCCCGATCACGATTACGCGATGGGGCGGTATGTTTTCGGCAACGATCCGTTCATGCCCACAGAATTTCTGCATGGCTTATATGACGGCGGACATGGCGCCGGGCTCGACGATTACTGGCGGAATTACCAGACTTCACCTTTGCATGCGGGCGGTTTCCTCTGGGTGCTGGCTGACGAGGCGGTTTTGCGCACCGATAAGCCCGGGAAAACATACGACAGCGACGGCAATCACGCCCCCGACGGTATTCTGGGCCCGCATCGTGAAAAGGAAGGAAGTTTTTATACCATCCGCGAAATCTGGTCGCCCGTGCAGGTCAGGCCGGTAACGGTAAACCGGGAGTGGAACGGGAAATTGTTCCTGGAGAATAAATTCGTCTACACCAATTTAAAAGATTGCACCTTCAACTGGAAAGCATTCAGCACCGGAACCGATGGAAAGAAAAAGCCGGTGGGTTCAGGAGCGGTTGCAAGTCCCGATGCTTTGCCCGGCGAAACGGCCATGATCCGGGTTGATGCCGGACAGGCTCTTCAACGTGCCGATATCTTCGAGTTTACCGCCATCGACCACCAGGGTCAGGAGCTATACACCTGGAGCTGGCCGGTGGTTCAGCCTGCCGAAAAGGCTGCCGAATACCTGAAGTCGGTACCGCCCGGAACAGGAGCGATCGCCGTTGAAGAAGACGGGAACAGGCTGACCACCACCGTTCAGGACCTGGTCATCACCTTTGACCGGCAAAACGGGCTGCTCCTCTCCGTAAAAAACGCAGGCGGGACCATCTCCCTGAGCGGCGGCCCCGTGCCCGTGGGTGTGGAATCGGACGTGACCGGTACGAAATGGGAGAAGGATCCCGAAGGGAACTTCGTCTTCACTGCCAACCGGTCGGCGTATCCGGAAAAAGTGGTCTGGAAACTCCTGCGCAACGGTCTGTTGATGCTGGAAACAAGCCCCTTTCGCAGCGGTGCAAAAGAAATCGATTTTATCGGGATCAGCTTCAATTACCCGGAAGCAAAATGCAAAGCAGTGAAATGGGTGGGCAGCGGGCCGTACAGAGTCTGGAAAAACCGACTGAAAGGGAGCAATTTCGGGGTCTGGGAAAAAGCATACAACAACACCGTCACAGGCGAGAGTTTCAATGAGATGATTTATCCGGAGTTTAAAGGGTACCACGGAAAGTTGTACCGGGCCACCCTCGAAACGGACGAATCGCCCTTTACCATTATTTCCGAAACGCCGAACCTGTACTTCAGGTTATTCACTCCCGGGAAACCACAACATGTTGCCGGGGGAACTTATCCGCCGTTTCCTTCCGGCGACCTGTCGTTCCTGTACGAGATACCGCCCATCGGGAACAAGTTCAGGCAGGCTGCGCAGATGGGCCCCAAAAGCCAGAAAGGACTGTACGCCGGGCATACCGGCGACGAAGGGTACCCGATCAAACTCTGGTTTGATTTCCGCGATAATCATTAATTTGAATACTTTTACACAGCAACTAACAACCAACCGATATGATTAAGCAAATTATGCTGGTTACAGCCATGGTGGCGATTATCGCATCCTGCGCACAAAAGAGCGCCAAATCACCCGGGCAGATGAGCGACAAGGAGATTGCCTCCTGGTTTGAACAGGGCGACTGGAAACACGGATGGACACCTGTCCCCGACGAAACGGTCAATCAAAAGGAATTTGCAAAACAATACTCTCTGAATCCCGGGCGATGGGATAAGGCTTTTGAATTTCTGGGCACCAAAGACCTTGCCGCCATGGAAACAGGGCGTTATGAGCTGGAAGGTGACGACCTGTTCGTCAATGTAAGCGAATATGCCACGAAAAACATGGAGGAGGTTCAGTATGAGGCACACCGGCAGTATGCCGATATACAGTACCTGGTTACCGGTGCGGAACAGATCGGCGTAGCTCCTCTGGAAAGCAAAGTCCTGACCACGCCATACGACAGCTTGAAAGACGTCGCGTTTTTTGCAGCCGGCGATTCGGCCTTCCGTCCGGCCACCGCCGAAAACTTTTTCATCTTTTTTCCCGATGACGCTCATCGTCCGGGAGTAAAAACGAACGAAAATGCCAGGGTCCGGAAAGTTGTGGTCAAGCTGAGGATTGCGGAATGATGCCGACATGGATCTGCCCCGATTACTTCACCTACATTCTTGACGACCCGGCTGAAGCATTCAAAATCAAAGGAATACAAGATCCATACACCTGCAATTAATTCATTGCCGAATGTGCATGGAAAATGGAAAGGAATTCATTAATTTTATTCACAACCTTGAGTGTCACAATCTAAAACCAAATAAATCGTATATACCATGAGAAAGCTGATTTTTTTTATGATTTGCTGCGCATGTTTTAGCGTTGTTGCTTCCGGACAGGCAAAAAAAGCTAAAGGTTGGCAACCTTTATTTGTAACTGACTTGTCCAATGCCGATTATGATCCGGCCGTATGGTCCGTGGACGGGGACGGAGTGATATCTGCTACAGCCGACCAGGCCATCTGGACGGACAAGGAGTACGAAAACTTTGAACTTGAACTGGAGTTTAAGACAGACAAATGCACCAACAGCGGAGTCGTCATTTATTGCACCGATAAGAAGGACTGGATTCCCAATGCGGTCGAAATCCAGATTTACGATGATTATTGCGATCCTTCAGCGAAGGGAGCCTCTACCGGTTCGTGCGGCGCCGTTTACGGACATCTCGCCCCTTCGGCTTTTCAGGTGGTCAATAAGCCGGGCGAATGGAATAAGATGAAAATCACTGCAGAAGGCAAAAACATTCAGGTTGTGCTGAACGGGAAGAAAATCAACGATATGGATATGAGCCTTTGGACCTCCGGGAAAACAAATCCTGATGGTTCTGAAATCCCTTCCTGGTTACCGAAACCTTACGCCGGATTGCCGACCAAAGGGTATATTGGCTTTCAGGGAAAGCATGGACAGGCGCTGATTTGGTTCAGGAATATCAAAATTAAGCAGCTATGAAGCCAACCCATGTTTCCCGCCGGCAGTTTATCAAGGCATCGGCAGCCACAGCCGGCATGTTTTACGTTGTTCCAAGTTATGCCGTAAGTGGACTGGGACATATCGCTCCAAGCGACAAACTAAACATTGCAGGCATTGGAGTGGGAGGTAAAGGAAGTACCAATCTCCGGAATATGAACACCGAAAATATTGTGGCCCTGTCCGACATCGACTGGCAATACGCCAAGAATTGTTTCGACACCTACCCGAACGCCAAACGCTATGTTGATTTCCGGAAGATGTTTGATGAGATGGGTAAAAACATAGATGCAGTGGTTATTGCCACGCCCGACCATACACATGCCGTATGTGCACTGGTTGCCATGCAGTTGGGAAAGCATGTATACGTACAAAAGCCGCTGACCCATTCGGTCTATGAATCGCGGGTGCTGCTCGAGGCATCCCGGAGGTATGAGGTGGTGACCCAGATGGGCAACGAAGGCCATTCCAGCGACAAGGTCAGTGAAGTATGCGAATGGATCTGGAGCGGAGCCATTGGCGAAGTGACGCATATCGATGCCTGGACCGACCGGCCAATCTGGCCGCAAGGCTTAACCCGGCCCGAAAAGGGAATGTCGGTTCCCGAACACATCAACTGGGAGTTATTTATCGGCCCGGCGCCCTTCCGCCCGTATCACCGGGCTTATCACCCCTGGGACTGGCGCGGATGGTGGGATTTTGGCACGGGAGCCTTGGGCGATATGGCCTGCCATGTGCTGGATGTGCCCTTCGCCGCTATGAAACTGGGGCATCCGTCAGCCGTGGAGGCGTCTTCTACGGCAATCAACAGCGAAAGTGCCCCGGTAGCTTCCACGATCCGGTATGAATTCCCGGCGCGACCGAAAGAAGGCAAATTCAATATGCCGGCGGTAAGTGTTACCTGGTACGATGGCGGACTACTCCCAAAACGTCCCGATTCATTGCCGGATGGAGTAGAAATGGGTGAAGGCGGTAATGGCATTATTTTCCACGGGTCTAAAGGCATTTTAATCTGCGGTAATTACGGCGCCCAATACCGACTGCTGCCGGAAGACAAGTTCAAGGACCTGCCAAAACCAGCCGCCAGTTTGCGACGGGTAGGCATGAGCCACGAAATGGATTTTGTGCGTGCCTGTAAAGAATCGCCGGACAACCGGGTGCTGCCGTTATCAAACTTCGGTTACGCCGGCCCGCTTAACGAGATGGTTGTCATGGGAAACCTGGCCGTCCGCCTGAAAAGCCTCAACAAAAAGCTGCAATGGGATGGTGTAAAGATGCGCATTACCAACCTGACGGACAGCGACGAATTGAAAGTCGCCAATGGTATTCCAAATCAGGAACCGAAAATGATAACGCTTAATGCCATTCAGGCCGCAGAAGAATATATCCGCCACACCTATCACAACGGCTGGACATTGGAAGGATAATACATAATATGAAGAGAAGCCGCGGAGACATCGTTTTACCGGCGATGTCTCCGTAGCTCAAACAACCGGTGAGCAATTCGTTTCATCTCCCGGCTTCTCTTATCCCGCCGGGGTATGCCCGCTTATGCATCGTTTGTTTCATTATTTCCGCCGGACGACCAAAATGGCGCCTGCCAGCACGATCAATGCACCGGCTATGGAAAGCCATGTGAATTTTTCTCCGTCAATCCAGGAAACATTCATCCAGGTAAATAGAGCTATAAACCCGAGGGTGATGATGGGATTCAGGATCAGGATAATACTCACGGTACTTGTGGTGGTATACCTGAGGGCCAGATTCAGCGCCCCATACGAAATCAGCGTATTCAGTCCCAGAAAGATGAGGAGTATCCAAAACCCCCAGTGAAGATGCGCGATTGAATCAAGCTGGATAAACGGCCAGTAAATGATCGCCGCCAAACCAAAAATAAACAGGTTGAGTATCGTCGCAGGAAGCCGCATGACCAACTTCTTCTGGAAAACAGCGTAAATGGTCCAGGCCAAAGCTCCGGTAACCGTAAAAAGCACACCCAAACTGAATTCGTTTTCCGCTCCGGACAATTGGCTCAACTGATGCTTATAAAAGATGATCATGCCGGCCGATGCCAGGGCGAATCCGATTACCTGTTGCCGCGAAACTTTTTCTTTAAAAAAAACAATCCCCGCCAAAACCAACGCCACCGGCCCGAGCTGGATGATAACCTGCGTATTTCCCGGGCCTGCATACTTTACACCCAGCATAAAACCCATGTAGTTCCATGCCAGACTGACTGCAGCCAGAATTAAGATCAGCGGTGGTTTGGCCAATAGTTTCAATTCGGCAGGATTTCGATACAACTGATACGCAAGTAGGCAGGAAAAGGCGACCACAAACCGCAACCAGACAATGGTCGCCGGATCCACAAGGTCCAAGGCTACCTTGAGGGCAATAGCCAGAATACCCCACATAATCGCCGTCAGAATGGCGAAAAAGATCCCTTTCTTGTTGTCTTCCATGTCTTTAATGACGAAAATAATCTGTCGAACCAATGAAAAAGAAAGCGAAAGTAGAATAAAAATTGCCAACATCTTGACAAATCATTAACAAAATTAGATCCCCTGCACCCGGAACAATTGAAGGGCTCTGCTGGTTAATAATACATCTGCGAACGATTTCAGCAAAGCAGATTGAGGTTCTTTAAAATGCACCCATTCTTCGATCAGACATATGGATTTAAAATTAAAAAATAAGACCGCGTTTATAAGCGGTTCAACTGCCGGCATCGGCCTCGCAATTGCAGAAGCGTTGCTAAAAGAAAATGCCGCCGTCATCATTAACGGACGTACCGCCGAAACAGTTAAGCAGGTCGTATCAGATTTAAAACTATTCTATCCGGACAGACTGATATCCGGTATTGCTGCCGATTTCAGCAAAGATGGAGAAGTTGAACATTTATTGGATCAATTGCCTCATGTCGATATTCTGGTCAACAATGTAGGGATTTTTGAAGCAAAACCCTTCTCTGAAATCCCTGATGAAGACTGGTTCCGCTTTTTCAATGTCAATGTGATGAGCGGAGTCCGCTTGTCCCGTCAGGTGATGCCGGGAATGTTCAAACAAAACTGGGGGCGCATCATCTTTATATCCAGCGAATCGGGCATCTTTATACCCGATGAGATGATCCACTACGGAATGACAAAATCGGCCCAGATATCCGTTAGCCGGGGATTAGCAGAATTAACAAAAGGGACCAATGTAACGGTTAACGCTGTTTTACCCGGTCCGACCAGATCAAGAGGCGTTACCGATTTCATTGATGATTTGTCGAAACAGGAAAATATTACTTTTGAAGAGATGGAGGAACGGTTTTTTAAGCACTTCCGCCCGACCTCCCTTATTCAGCGGTTTGCCACCACCGACGAAGTGGCCGGCATGGTGGCTTACCTGGTTAGTCCGCTGGCATCGGCCACCAATGGTGCAGCGATTCGTGTTGAAGGAGGTTTGATCCGCTCCGCCTTCTGACAACCGGTTAATACAGAATCATTTTATTAAAATCAATAAGTTATGAATCAGGAACATATTGCAGGAACAAAGACGGTTAGATCCACTTATAAGATCGGTGAACTGGAAGTGAACCGCCTGGGCTATGGCGGCATGCAGCTAACCGGTCCCGGTGTCTGGGGGGATGCCGATAATCGCGAAACCGCCTTTCAGATTTTGCAGAAAGCCATCGCAGCAGGGGTCAACTTTATCGATACGGCCGACTCGTATGGCCCGCATACCAATGAAAGGCTGATTGCAGAAGCACTATATCCCTATCCGGACGATCTGGTGATCGCCACCAAATCAGGTCTGGAACGGCCTGGCCCGAATATCTGGACCCCAAACGGGAAACCGGAATATATCCGCCAGGCTATTGAAGGCTGCTTATCGCGGCTGAAGGTCGACCAGATCCAGTTATGGCAGTTGCACCGGATTGATCCGAAAGTGCCGGTTCAGGAGACGCTTAAACCTGTTTTTGATGCCGTCAATGAAGGAAAAATCAAATATGTGGGCTTGTCGGAAGTCGGCGTTGACGAGATAAAACAGGTGGAAGAAATTGTACCGGTTGCCTCGGTGCAGAACTTATACAACCTGGGTGACCGTCACTGGGAAGAAGTTGTTGATTATACCGCCACTCGCGGCATTGCATTTATTCCCTGGTTCCCGCTGGCGTCGGGACCTGAAAAACTGGCCGGAAAAATCAAGGCCATCGCTGATAAACACGGAGCTACAACTGCTCAGATTGCGCTGGCCTGGTTGCTGAAACGTTCTGAAAATATCCTGCTGATTCCCGGAACGCGGTCGCTGCAGCACCTGCAAGAAAACCTCCAGGCCGAACAGATCCAACTTACCGACGAGGAATTCGGGATGTTGTCGTAGCATAAAGAAACCCGTCCTTGCAAAAGCAGAACAGTAAGCAAAATGAAAAGATTCCTATATTAGCAGACGTGAACTAAAAGAACTGACCTATGAATAAAGGCAAGCCGAATATTTCGATTGAGCGAAAGAGGTATTCACTTGCTTTTGAAGAATTTTTCCGGTTTTATTATCCCCGCCTAAGAAGGTATGCCCGTTATTTTCTCAGGAATCCGGAAGAAGCTGACGATCTGGTCCAGGAAGTCTTTTTACAGCTTTGGAAAGATCAGAAACAACTGGATCCGGATCGCAATCTACCCTCTTTTACCTTTACCCTCGTTAAAAACAGATGCTTCGACCGCTTGCGGAAACGGGTTGTAGAAGAAAAGTATCTCCTTCATCAGGCAAAGAAGGAATCGGAGGAATTATATCATATCAGTTTTGATGAGACCGGCGAGTTTATTTCGATGGAAGAGCTCTTACACCGGGAACTGAATAAGCTCATCGAAAAAATGCCGTCCAAATGCGGGATTGCCTTTCGGTTAAGGTGGATCGACGGAAAAAAGGTCCGCGAGATCGCAAGGGAAATGAATATCTCCACCACGATGGTCGACAAATACCTGGCAAAAGGCCTCAGCTTCGCCAAAGACAATCTAAAACGTGACCTGTTTGTGCTGCTTTTAATGAAGAGGTGACAGGGTTGCAGGGTAAGATGGTTTTCCACCTTGTCACCTTTCCACCTTGCTACCTTCTTGTGCCTTGTCTCCGTGGGCTTAGCTATTACTCATGACTCGTTACTCGCTACTTTTTCCTCTTTCCGGTTGGTAAAACAAAAGCCCATTTCGTATTATCATCAGAAACAAGATTCAATGAAGGATGAAATAACATACCGGGAGAAAATTCTCCTGTTTCTTCAGGGAAAACTGGCTGAAGCAGAGGAAAGAGAACTTTTGACCTGGATCAAGGCGGGAGGTGAAATCCGGAAGAAGCTATTCCGGGAAGAGCAGAACCGGTTCCGTGAAAAAGTTGTGCAGCAAAAAAATGTGCAAACCGACCGGCAATGGGAAAAACTAAGCATTCAACTGGGAGATTATGCCTTTCTTAATTTACAGTCTGAACGGCAACGATCCATACCGCACAAATGGGTCATGGCAGTTGCAGCAGCCTTCATTTTGGGATTGCTCATTCCATCGGTCTTTTATTTCAGCGGGAAGGATTATCGCCAAAACGGATTACAGGTACAGGAGGTGTCGGTTCCATACGGCGCCCGGACAAGTTTTGTGCTTCCCGATGGTTCCGCAGCCTGGCTGAATTCCGGATCGACCCTTTCATTTCCTGCACATTCCAATGGCGACCGCACCGTCAACCTGAGCGGTGAAGCATACTTTGACGTGGTGAAAAACGGAACCGCTTTTACCGTTTCAACCGTTTACGGGAAGATTGAGGTACTGGGAACCTCGTTCAATGTAAAGGCGTACAGCGACGGCGAATTCGAGTCTACCCTGGTAGAGGGCTCGGTTAAGGTTAATGGCTCCGGAAATCATTCGCTCATATTGATCCCCGGACAACAGGCTTACCTGGATGAGCAGGGTGAATTGAATATCCGAAAGGTGGATACTGAAGTTTTTACTTCATGGAAAGAAGGCAAGCTCATTTTTTACCGGGAACCTTTTGCCAAAATGGCAAAGCGGTTGGAGCAATGGTATAATGTGACCATTGAAGTCAATGATGAAGAAATGAAAGATCTGTGGTTTACAGGCACAATCGAAATGGAAACCTTAAGTGAAGTAATGGATCTGATCAGCAGGACCATGCCCGTTCAGTATGAATATAACCAAAAAGCCAGAACCCTAAGGATTTACAAGAAACTGAAATAAAGGAAAAGGCGGAAAGTCGCGTTTCCCGCCTCTTCTCATGCGTAGTTTAAAGTATTCATTAAACCAGTTCAAATCTATGAAAAAAATGCCATGTAGTGATGGCTGTTGGCCATTGTTTTACCAATCGATCAGAAAAATGAGATTAACGGTTTTTCTATTATGTGTCACGATGATGAGTGGTTTGGCAACGGAAAGTTACTCCCAGGCCACGAAGCTGACGGTTGTTCTGAATAACACGTCGATCGAGAATGTTCTCCGGGAAATTGAGAATCAAAGCGGCTTCCGGTTTTTCTACAACGGACGAATTGATGTGGAAAAGCGGGTTTCTGCCAATTTTGTCGACAAGAACATCCATGAAGTTCTTGACAGTGTTCTGGAAGGCACAACCATTACCTATGAAGTGGTAGGTCGTCAGATTGTTCTTTCTTCGGCGGAGAGGGGATCAGCGATCCAGCAACCCGCACAGGTATCGGGAAAGGTGACTAATCCCGAGGGAGAACCCCTCCCCGGGGTTACGGTTATCGTGAAGGGCACTACCCGCGGAACCACTACCGACCTTGATGGAAATTATGTACTGCCGGGCATTGATCCTGGCGAAACACTTGTATTTTCATTTGTAGGCATGAAATCCCAGGAATTACCGGTTGCAGGCAAAACTCAAATCAACATCACGATGGAAGAAGAAGCCTTCGGACTGGAAGAAGTTGTTGCGATCGGGTATGGCGAAAAGAGAAGGGTTAACATGACCGGCTCGGTGGCTTCAGCCAATTCAGAGGTGTTGGAATCGCGGCCGATCACCAACACGGCTACCGCCATTCAGGGCGTGATGCCGGGACTGATCGTGCAGCGTTCATCCGGCCAGCCGGGAAGTGAAGGCTTTGACCTGAACGTGCGGGGTTTTACCTCGATAAACGGAGGAAATACTCCCCTGATCATGATCGACGGGGTTGCCGGTGACCTTAATTTATTGAATCCGGACGATATCGAATCCATCAGCGTTCTGAAAGATGCGTCAGCCTCGATTTACGGAGCCCGGGCAGCAGGCGGAGTAGTATTGGTAACGACAAAGGGCGGGCAAAAAGGCGCTCCAAAAATAAGTTACAGTACCAATTTTGCTGTTACAGAACTGGCCGGACTGATGAAAACCCCTGATCATTACCAGATGGCGATTATGGACAATGAAGCCAATATCCACAACGGGGCCGCTCCCATGTACACGCCCGACCTGCTTGAAAAAGTCAGGATCGGTGATCCCAACCCGATCCCTCACCCGGTGTATGGCAGCAGCGGCTGGATGTTGTTTTTTACTTCGACCGACTGGAGAAACGCTGTATTTGAAAATGGGTTTCAGCAAAAACATACGGTGAATGTCTCCGGTGGCGGTGAGAATTCATCCTATTACTTGTCCGGAACTTTCTCCGATCAGAAAGGGGTGATCAAATACGGCGACGACAATAACAAGCGTTACAACCTGCGCCTGAACTATGATTATGACTTTACAAAATGGTTAAAGCTTGAATCGAAAGTAGCGTTCGAAAATCAAAACCGCACTGACGTCGGAGGTGTTGGATCGGCCGGAATCATGTATGAAACGATTTTCGGCATGCCCAATCACCCCATCTATACCCAAAGCGGTGAAAAATACTTCGCACAGGGAGGCTGGGGAAATGCCCTGGCACAAGCCAGGGAAGGCGAAACGGCCACCTTCGTGAACCGGAACTTTAACACGAATTTCAAGCTGATCGCGGAGGTCACGAAAGGGCTCAAAATTAATCTGCAGGCAGGCGTCAACGTTGGAACCACCAACAATAAAGACATCGCCAATTCTCATCCCCTGTATGTCTGGGACGAAAGCGCCATTGCATACTACTCCATCGCCAATCCGGACCAGACCTATGTTGATCAGTACAACAGCACCAACACCTACCGGAATTTTACCGGCTATGTTCAGTACAATACAACCTTCAGCGAGAACCATAAATTCGATGTGATGGCAGGGCTATCGCATGAGGAAAATGATTTTGAAGAATTCAGCGCCAGAAGGACCAATTTTATTACAGACGACGGCTGGGAATTAGGCCTGGGATCTACCGATAATATGACAAACGACGGTGGAGGCAATCATTGGGCCATCGAATCGGTATTTTCCAGGATCAGCTATAGCTTCAAAGACAAATATCTGCTTGAAGCGAATCTGCGATATGACGGCAGCTCCCGTTTTGACCGCGATACCCGCTGGGGCCTCTTTCCCGGTATATCGCTTGGATGGAGAGTATCCCAGGAAGAATTTCTGGAAAATCTTGTTTTCATCAATGACTTAAAGCTGCGCGCATCCTATGGTGAAACAGGGAACCAGGAAGGGATCGATTTATATGATTACATCCAGTTGATCAACATTGGGCGCGATTATCCCTATCCATTCGGGTCGGGAGGACGAGACCAGTCGGCCTACCTGGCCAATATCATAGCTCCCGACAGGACTTGGGAAACAGTCGCAGTCAGCAATATCGGGCTCGATGCCACCTTGTTCAATTCCAGTATCGATTTCTCCTTCGATTATTTTATCAAAAAGAACAAAGACATGCTGATTCCGGTCACCTATCCGAGTATGTTGGGCGATATTCCTCCTTACTCAAATGCCGGAGAACTAAAAACACTCGGGTTCGAGACCTCTCTGAAGTACCATAAAACCATGGGTGACTTTGATTGGTCAGTCAGGGTCATGCTGAGCGATGCCAAAAATGAGCTGACCGATTATGGGGGTCAGGATACCTATGTACTGGGGTTGAATGTAAACCGTGAAGGCTATCCGGTTAACAGCTATTTTGCCTATGAATTTGACGGAGTGATCCGTACGCAGGAGGAGCTCGACGCCTATAAACAACTGGGAGGAGTACCCGGCGATATCGGCATAGGGGATGCCCGGTTTAAGGATCTGGATGGTGACGGCAATATCAGCATATACAGCAGTATTCCCGGCAGCGACGGAGACGTAAAAAATGTGGGCAGCACCACACCCCGATATACCTATGGGTTTAACCTGGATTTAAAATGGAAAAATTTTGACCTGGGGGTCTTTGTACAGGGTGTCGGAAAACGAACGCTCTTCCGCGTGGGCGAATATGCCATGCCCTGGAGCGACTGGTGGAGACAACCGCCTCTGTTTTACTTCGGAAATACCTGGAACGAAGACCGTCCGGATGCCAAATATCCACGGCTCAGTCATGGTAACATCCGTTACTGGAATTACCAGGCATCTACTTTACAGGCTATCAACGCTGCCTATCTGAGACTCAAAAACCTGCAGGTGGGCTATACACTTCCTCCATCCCTTTTAAGCAGGATTTATATCAAAAGAGCACGGGTCTACTTCAGCGGATTTGATCTGTTTGAGATTCATAACGTGAAAGGAGGATGGGATCCCGAATCGAGCGAATCCGGTTTCAATTATCCATTCCAGCGTTTATATTCTGTAGGCCTTGATTTAACTTTTTAACTGCCACTACAATGAAAAAAATATTCCGTTTTCTTTTTGCCTTTGCAATGATCCTCACCGGATGTCAAAAAGACCTTGATCTTATTCCCAAAGACCAGATCGCAGATGAAACTTTTTGGCAGACTGCCGCCCAATTTAAGCTGGCCGCCAATGATTTCTATTATAAGTTACAGGAAGCCCCCAACTATACCGACCTGAATTCAGATATAGCGTTTGGTTCAGGATCCAATTCCGTCAGTAATGGTTCTTACCTGGCAGAAGCTAATTCGGACATTTGGGACGGTGCGTGGGAAGGGATTCGCGGCGTTAACTATTTACTTGAAAAATCAAGAGAATATGCCGGTGATGAAGATATTTCCAGATGGGTGGGTGAAGCCTGGTTTTTCCGGGCATACTTTTACTGGAAACTGGTTAGATCGTTCGGAGGTGTTCCGCTGATCACTTCGGTTTTGACGATTGATTCAGAAGATCTGTATAAACCCCGGTCGACCCAGCAGGAAATTATCGATTTTATTATGGCTAACCTGGATTCGGCGGCTGGCTCCTTACCCCTCCAAAGTGAACTCGCAGAGGCTGAACTGGGGCGTGTGACCAGCGGCGCCGCTCTCGCGTTGAAAGCCAGGGCAACGCTTTACCAGGCCAGTTGGGTCAAATTTCATGATTCAGGAGACGCCTCCGCCCTGTATACCGAAGCCATTGAAGCGGCAGGACAGGTAATTTCCTCCAATGAATATCAACTTTACACACAACCAAATAACAGCGGCTATAAATACTTATTCATCCTGCGTGGTGACGATAGCAAGGAGGTAATCCTGGCGCGCAGGTATTACATTGACCGGATCACCCATAACTGGACACGTGAATTGTGGTTTAACTACATGGTTCCTACAAAGAACCTGGCCGATCTGTATCTGGCTACCGACGGACGACCCATTGATGAATCGCCATTATTTGAAGGCTATGCAGAACTCGACAGTGAATTCAGGAACCGGGATCCGCGTATGGCCATGACCTTTATCGTACCGGGATCGACCATTTATGCGGATGGCGGGACCTGGGCAGTCACCTACCCCGGCTTTACAGGGACAAATGCAACCCAGACGGGCTACATGCTCCGGAAATTCCTGGACGAAACCCTCGAAGCCACCCAGTTTCAGGGCAGCTATGATTTCAAGGAATTCAGGTATGCGGAAGTATTGCTGATCCTGGCCGAAGCCTTGCTTGAGAGGGACGGTTCCATTTCGGATGCCAATCTGGACCGGACGATCAATGTGATCAGGACCCGGGTCAATATGCCGGCGCTGACAAACGCTCATGTCACCGGCAACGGGCTTGACATGCGCACAGAGATCAGGCGTGAAAGGACGGTTGAGCTCGCCTTTGAAGGATTCAGGCGTGATGATCTGAGACGGTGGAAAACTGCTGAGACACTTATGCCGCTGGCCATCAAAGGAATCAAATTTGTGGGGACGGAATATGAACAAAGGTATCCTGACCTTCGTATAGGAACTGACATCCAGGTAGATGCGGGCGGATTTATTGTAACTGAAGCAGCCGCGGCTCGCCGGTTCCTGTCCAACAAGCATTATCTGGATCCGCTGCCGCTACAGCAGGTTCAGTTGTCGAAGGGTACGCTGACCCAAAACCCGGAATGGTGAGTAAGCTGTTAGCTATTAGCCATGAGCTGTTAGTACGCTGTTCCGGTGTCCGGTCTCCTTTTTATCGTTTTTCAGTCTTACGACTGACAACTAAGGTCACGGACCTGTTTATTATTTTTGTTATCACTTCTCTTATAGTTTATTAGAAGACAGAAATATGACAACAATTATTGCTTAGTACTTAATTACTTACGACTATTACAAAATGAGGAAATTTTCAATTTTAAGCCTATCACTTTTACTGGCCGGAGCGGTTTGTGCGCAAACCAAAGGCCGGATCGATATTTCAAAGGCCCCGGCCCCGGCCTGGCACTACCAGCCGGAATATACCTTTGATATACCATCCGATCCGGAAGGATGGGCGCACCAGGAAGCCGGATTGCATGCGGCATTCGGATCGACCGGTGAGTTGTACTTGCGCCGGGAGATCCCTTTTGCAGGACAGAAAAATACAGTTTGGGAAGAAACCGGTTGGCGTGGTGAACGGCTAAACGCACAAATCCTGGTTTGGTCGCCCGATACCATCGGACAGGTCCGGGTTCAGGTTAGTGACCTGATAAACGCCGGCGGGCAAAAAATCAGCCACGAGAATATCAAAATCAATCTGGTGCGGTATGTTTTGTCGAACTTCCCTTACGGGGCAGACGGCTTTACATGCGAAACCGGAAGCGATTCCGCGTGGCTGATGCCCGACCGCTTCGAAACCTTCGACCGGTTTGACCTGCCTGGAAAAACGGTAAGGTCGGTATGGATATCGGTCGATGTTCCTCAGGGATCGGAAGCCGGAAATTATACGGGGACTATCGAAGTCAATTCATTGCAGGGGAAAGTAAGCCTGCAAATGAGATTAACCGTGCAAAACCAGGTCTTACCTGTTCCACACGACTGGAAGTTCCGGCTCGACCTGTGGCAAAATCCCTGGGCGGTCGCCTGGTACTACCAGCTTGAACCCTGGTCGGACGAACATAAGGAAATGCTGAAAAAACACCTGAAATTATACGCCGATGCAGGCGGAAAATACATCACCACTTACGCCGTGCATTCCCCCTGGTCCGATAATTCATACATGATCGAAGGCGGGATGATCGACTGGATCAAAACAGCGGAGGGCCGGTGGAAATTCGATTACAGCATTTTTGATCAGTACGTGGAACTGGCCATGGACTGCGGCATTGATGAGGCAATCACCATTTATACCCCCGTACCATGGGGCTACCGCTTCCGCTATAAAGAAGAACCGTCGGGCGACTACATTTATGAATCATGGGAGCCGGCTTCGGCCGGGTTTAAAAACGTCTGGAACGTTTTTCTTGACGATCTGAAAGCCCACCTCACCGAAAAGGCATGGCTGGATAAAACTTATCTGGGCATCAATGAAAACCCGCTTGACATTACGCTGGCAGCCGCAAAGGTGATCAAAGAGCACTCCAAGGACTGGCGGATTACCTATGCCGGCGACTGGCATCCGGAGCTGACATCATTGCTCGATGACTATTCACCGATCATCACCAGCGAACCTAGCCCAAAAGAACTGCAGGAACGTGCAGCAAAGGGATTTACAACTACCTGGTATGTCTGCTGTACGCCTCCAAGACCAAACAACTTTGTGTTTTCTCCGCCGGTCGAAGGCCGGTACATTGGTTGGTACACGGCGGCATATGGTTACGACGGTTTCCTGCGGTGGGCATACGATGCCTGGCCTGCCGACCCGATGCGGGATGCCCGGCATACGCTCTGGCCTGCCGGCGATTGCTTCATGGTTTACCCCGGCGGAAATAGCTGTATCCGGTTTGAAAAGCTGAGAGAAGGGATCTCCGACTTTGAGAAAATACGGATCCTGAAAGAGAAAGCTTCCCGGTCAACCAATCCGAAGGTAAAAACCCTGGTGATATCATTGGATGCACTTCTGGCCAGCTTCACGGCCGAACGGGACTATAAGAAGCGTGACTATGACCCGCAGCAAATGACAGAAGATTTGCGGAAAGGGAACGAACTGATCCGGAAATTGAGTGAAGAACTGAATTAGTCAAGAGTGCATGGGGCATAGCGCATGGAGCATAGAGGAGGAGAACGGAAACCGGAAACGGGAGACCGGAAGAGAGTTATGAATGATGAAAATGATGAAAAGCTAATGGCTAATAGCTAATAGCTAAAAGCTTTCCGACTATGAACATACATCTCACCATTTTGACAGCTTTATTCGCCATGACCGTTTCGGCTCAGCGGGCAGGGGAAGTAACCTGTACGGAATATGACCAGATCGTGCTGACACATCAACTGGTTCCTGCCGGTCCCATTCCCACGGCTTTTGATCCGAACGGCGTCTATCCCTATACCAGCTATTCGGAAACGGCTAACCGTCCTTCTCCCGTCAGTTACCGGTTTGTGTCGCTCGAAAATGATTTCATCAGGGTGGTCATCTGTCCTGATCTCGGCGGAAAAGTCACCTCCATGATCCACAAAGCGTCAGGAAAAGAAGTTTTATATACTCCCGATGTGATCCGGCCCACCCGGATCCTTCCGCGGTTTTATTTTGTAGCCGGAGGTATCGAAGTGAGTTTTCCGATATCCCATTCTCCCACGCAGAACGACAAGGTACTATACAAAACGGACCAAACGGATAACCGGACCTATGTCACCTGCGGCGAACGCGAGCTGCGCTTCGGCATGCAGTGGTCGGTCGAATACTCGCTTGGGCCATCCGACCGCTTCCTGACCCAACGGGTCGTGTTCCACAATCCCGGGAAGCAGGCCTACCCCTGGATGTCGTGGTCCAATGCCGCCCTTCCCTCGGCACCGGATACGGAATTCAGCTTTCCGGAAGGGAAAGTCTTATCGCACGCGTCGGTGATCGACACGATCGACTGGAAAAGCGAAGGCCCCAGGCAGGAAGCAGATATCCACGAGATGACCGGTTATTTCTGGCAAACCCGCAATGCCAATGCCTTTGGCGTTTTCACGCCTTCACTGGGCTCCGGTTTATACCATGTTGCCGACGAAGCCATTGCTCCCGGCATGAAACTGTGGAGCTACGGCAGGGGAAAAGACAGCGTCTGGGCCACCTTAAGCACAGCCGCCCGGACCCCCTATATTGAAATGCAGGGAGGCCCCATCGGCGACCAGTCCGTCAAGCTTCAGCTGAAGCCAAACGAAACCCACCGGCATGTTGAATACTGGTTCCCGGCTGACCAGCCTATGGATATTTACGGGTTAAAAGTGCCCGCCGTAACATTAAGGCCTTTAAAAGAAGTTCCTCTATTTGAATGGGCCAGGCCTCAGGAGGTCGAACCCTGGATCAGACTTGAACAGGCGTATAAGGACAAGGCCATGGTCTCTGACCCGCCTGCACCCGAAGACAATTGCTGGGCCCCTTCGGGCATGGAAGATCTGGACGCCGCCTTCCGGTGGGCCAGTCAAAAAACAGACAAATGGAAGTTCTACTATGGCACCTGGCTCGCCGGCCGCGGCGACACGACTAAAGCCATTGCTGTTCTTTCCCAAAGCCGTGACGGGATATCAAAAGCACTTCTGGCCCGGCTGTACCGGCTTGCCGGAGACAACAGCAAAGCTGTCGAAACCTACCGATCCATCGAGGAATGCTGGCTGCAATTGCACCCGCAGGTCGTGGTGGAACGCGATAAAGCGTTGCGGGCACTTGGTCCGGAAACGCTTTCCGAACGGGCAAAATGGCTAAGCCAGGTCGGTGCCCTGCCGGACGAATGGCTCATTGAACGGCGGGTTCAGTTACTGATTGACCAGGAAAAACCCGCCGAAGCCAAGGAATTACTGCTGTCAACCCATTTTCAGCAAGTGCATCAGGTTTATACCCGTACCAACCTGTGGTTCCGGATCTGTGACCGGCTCAGTGAACCCCGATTTCCCATCCCGGTTCAGCTTGGAGAGGACCGTCTGGCTCAGTTCGGCGCATACCGGGAGTTTGAATGAGTATTATCCGGCAACAGTCCTGTTCAATCCGATATACAGCAAATACACAGCACTTGCCAGGATAACAAGTACCGATCCTGATTGTGAGCCCAAGGTATCAGACATGATGCCCATTAAAAAAGGGATGACGGCACCGCCAAAAACACCTGTAATCATTAATCCTGAAATTTCATTGGCTTTATCAGGACGCTTTTTAAGCGCAATACCAAAAAGTATCGGGAATACATTGGCTATGGTAAATCCAATAATCCCATACAGACCAAAAAGAACAAACTTGTCGCCGGCAAAAATCAATGCCGCCAGCGCCGTTACTGCAATGGCAACATTCAGCTTATAAAAAGCTGAAGATGAAAATTTCGCCAGTAAAAAAGCGCCCATAAAAGCGCCCAGGGTACGCAACGCAAAGTACACTCCTGGACCGTAACCTGCTTCAATTGAATTCAGGCCGGCGCGTTCCATTAGTATCTTTGGAGCTGCCGTGTTTAACCCCACATCAACACCAACAACAAATACAATCCCCAGGAATAAGCGTAAAATGGTTTTGTCTTTCAGAAGTTCTCCCACACTGGCAAAGCTGGCTGATTTTACATCTCCCGAGTCTTCATGAATCGGGGTGAGCAGGAGCCAAATGGTCGACAGCAAGGTGATCACGGCATACACCGGAAAAATGTACTGCCAGTTACCGAACTGCGCAGCGGCAAAAGCAGCAATAAACGGCGCGCTGAACGAAGATATCGCCTTTATAAACTGCCCTGCAGTGAGACTGCTGGTCAGCCGGTCTCCTTTCACCACATTGGTGAGTAAAGGATTCAGCGAGACCTGCAGGATCGTGTTGGCAATCCCGAGCATGGCAAATGCTACCAGCGACATGAAAAATGTATATTCAACGAGCGGAATAAACATGGCGATAATCGTCAGGATGTTACTCAGGATCACCGTCTTTTTTCGACCGATCCGGTTCATTAAAATACCGGTCGGAACAGAAAAAATCAAGAACATGGAGAACAGGGCCACCGGGATCAGGTTGGAGAGGGTGTCCCGGAACGCGGGGCTGTATGCTCCCAACAAATCTTCCTTTACATGTGCCGAAGTAATCCCGACCACATCACAAAAACCCATCACGAAAAACCCAAATAAAACAGGAAGGATCTTTGTACTGTACGTTTTATTTTCCATCGTTTAAAGATTAGCTTTTAGTTATATTTTTGAAATCAGGGGTTGCGTTTCTTTCCAAAACGTTTCGTCCAGCAAACGGGCGCTGCCGGCCATGGCAGCCAGCTCCATCATGTCAGATATCACGATCTCAACATGAATCTGATGCGTTTTTAAAGTTCGTTCCATAGCGGGTCCGAACAAAGGAAAAGCAGCAGCGATGTTGCCTCCGATCACCAGGCAGCCGGCGTCAAATTGACGGAGCAAAGGTGACAAAAAATCACCGATCCTGATACCAAAGTCTTCAAAAAGCCTTTTTGCATGCTCTTCGTACAAAGCCTGATCCGCGATTGCTTTTACGCCATTGACCAATATCCCTGTCCGTGCGGCATATTCTTTTATAAACCACCGGGTCGAAAAATAGTCATCAGCAATGCCATCTCCATAAGGAATATGGTAGACATAACCCATTTCGGGTACCCGGGGCCCTTCAATAACGGGAACTCCTCCGGTTAAAAAAGCCGAGCCGAATCCTGTGCCCAGTGTAACCGCAACCACATTTTTAAATGCTGACGCTTTTCCAAGCCAGCATTCACCCACGGCAAACGACATGGCATCGTTTAAATACCTGAAAGGCATTGTTACAGAAAGATCCAGCAGTTTTCTTAATTCAACGCCGACGTTTATTCCATAAAGAGCCTCATATTTATCGACATGCCTCATCAATGCGATCCCTTCTTTATAATCGAAAGGACCCGGCATGGCAAATCCAATACCCTCAAGATCCCGCCGGTCTGAATGGTCCAGTGTTTTCCCGATGGCTGTGCTCCAGCCGGCCAGAATCTCTTCGGCCGATGCTTTGTTATCAACTTTTTGCTCCGACAGGCTTTCTTTCAGGAGCGCTCCCGTTGACAGATCCACCAGCACGGAGCTGATATGGCTCCCGCCAACGTCAACTCCAACCGCGTATTTTTTCCTCATAGCTGTTCGGTTATTTCATGAACGCGACAACCACCAGGGCTTCCTTTTCTGCCTCATTGCAGATCGTGTAGCTTCCGGCCGCGGCAGGAATTACGATGGTCTCGGCAAAGCTGAAGGTTTGCTTCATCCCGTTTTTCGTCGTAACCGTGATCGATGAACCCTCAACCAGCATCAGCACATTAAATTTTCCATCCGTTTCAATACTCACCTCCGAATGGACCTGATAGCGGTTAATGCGGTATGAATGCCTTTCGTGCGTAGGAAGCTCATAGCATTTCCAGTCTTTCCCTTCCCTAAGCAGGTAAGGCTTTGAAATCAGTTCCCGTTTTACCTTTTCGCCGTTCAGATCGAAATAAAGATTCTTCATCCCGTGGCTGATATTGAGTGGTCTGGGTTTCCCATCCAGATCAGGCCTGACCCAGTCATACATTTTAAAGGTAAAGATATAAGGTGTGCAACTGATCTCGAGTACCAGATTATCGATCCCTGAACCATGGATCGTGCCCGGGGGGATCAGGAACAAATCGTGCCCGTTTGCCGGATGGCGTTGTACAAAACGGGTGATATCAAGCTCTTTCGAATGATTAAAACTATCCCAGAGTGCACTTTCGAATTTCTCCGGATCAATATCTTCCCTGAAACCAAGGTAAACCGACGCATCATTTTTCCTGTCTAGGATGTAGTAAGTCTCTTCCTGGGTGATGTTTTCACCAAACTGTTCTTTTGCATACTCAGGACGGGGATGACACTGCACGGATAAGTTACCTCCGTCGAAGGTGTCAAGAAAATCAAAGCGCAAAGGGAATTCGTCGCCGTATCGCTGCCGGTGTTGTCCCAGAACAGCATCTCCTTCTGCATACATTAAAAAATCGAATGACACCTCCAGTAGAAAAGAAGAGCTCTCGAAGACGATCCCATTCTCAGGAGAGATCAGCTCAAATGACCACGCATAATTACTTGCCTCAGAATTTAATCCCCGGATATGCTCCTTGATCCAGTTACCACCCCAAACACCGGGCTCGAACCACGGGCGGGCGCGGAAAACATTTCTGCCCATTGCTGCCAGTCCCTCGCGCAGCGTGTCGCCTTCCATCCAAATGGCAGGATCCTCGTGCTGCCCGTCGATGATGATATCGATGGCGCCAAGAAGGTCCTTTTTATGCTTATTGAGAACAACCCAGTCCACAAAATAGAACCGTTTGTACATGTATTTCATGTCAGAGGCCTGACTTGCCCCAAGGTTTCTGATGCTCCTGGCTCTTGCCCGGAACTGGAGTTCGTTTTTGGGCAGGTCAATATAGAGGAGCAATCCGTCCCAACCGGCAAGGCTTGCTCCGGGCCCATATATGATTGTGATGCCGGCGGTAGAGTCCTGGCTGATGAGTTCTGCTCTTGAAAGATCATAAAAGTCTTTCAGATGAAGCGTGGTCCGGGTTCCGAAGATCGAGTCGCTGTCGCCCATGAAGGGGCTGATTAACGCATCGATCTCGTCTTCCGGCCTGTACAGATCTTCCATGCTGACCCAACTGCTCCGGATACCCATGTTTTCCAGCTCGCGGCTCAGGTGCTCCCTGAAATCATCGTAAAAGATACCGGCATAGCCATCAATCATCACCATTTTCGAGGATGAGATCCGTTCGGCCAACGACCGGAAGCCCATCGAAATAAGACCGTCGCCCAATGAAAACGCAGGGTAAATATCATAGCTGTTTGTCTCCCCTTCTTCCTTCTGATAAGGCATCCTGTATTGCGTCGAATTTCTTCTCTCCTTTATCGTCCTCTTTTCCATCCTATTAATTTCTTGATTCATTTCACTTCAGTTTTAAATTGGGGACAGACCCCAAATTGATCATCATTTTTCCGCCACGCACAACCTGATCAAATGCCACCGAAGGCGAACCAAGTCTATTACCGTTTAGCTGAAGCGACTGGATATAGCTGTTGACAGAAGAATTACCGGTGGTTTCGATCGTAAATTTCCGGCCGGGATAATAGTCCGGATTCAACCTGATCGTTATGCGGTCAAACAGCGGACTTCCTACCTGAAATTTCGGGTCGGTTTCCGTAAGCCCTTTTAGGTCAAACAAACCGATCGACGACATGACATACCAGGCGCCTAATTGCCCCTGATCTTCATCCTGTCCGTAACCGTAACCATGGATTCCTCCGGTTCCGTAGAATTCATTGCAAATTGCGCGTACCCACTTTTGCGTTAAATCGGGCCTTCCGGAGAAGTTAAACATCCACGAAATATGCAGATTAGGCTGATTGCCATGATTGTATAATGCCTTCAGCCCGGCGAAGGCGTCGATCTCTTTTCCGCCGCCAAAGATGTTTTTCTGCGATTCAATAAAAATGCTGTCGAGCCGGTTATTGAATATTTCCTGGCCCAACATTTTTACCAGTTCTTCCGGTTGATGAGGCACGTAGAACGTATATTGCACTGCATTGCCTTCCTGGAAGCCGCGCCAGGGGGCAAGCGGGTCGAATTCCTGAATGAATTTTCCGTTGGTATCTTTCGGACGGATCAGTTTGGCATCTTCATCGAACAGTAGTTTCCAGCCGTTGGACAAACGGGACAATATCCGGTAATCGTCCTTTTTCCCGAGCTGTTTGGCAAACTGCGCCACGGCGAAGCTGCTGAACGAATACTCAAGGGTATGTGACGCACCAAAACCGGAACCTTCGTCAACGGTTTTCATATCGAAACGCTCTTCGTAGGGGCAGTAGCCGCGTTGCACAAACTGCCGCACATCCATTTTCCCGGCCCCTTCCGGACGGTCCTGCCATACCGCTTCATTTTTCAGGGCCGCGTCCCAGGCTAGGTCGACATCAAAATCGCGGATTCCGCAATTGTATGCCGCCGCGATGGCCAGTCCGGTAAAGTTGGTACCGACACCCGATACGTATTTGCTGTTGGCGATACCATCGCCCAGCCATCCGGCATCTTTATAAACCAATAGCTGGCTTCGGATCCAGTCTGAATAATATTCCGGATAGGCCAATGCCCACAGTTGTGTCAGGTTCCAGAAACCGCCCCAAATGGCATCGGTGTTGTAGTGATGATGAATAGGGTTCCCGTTTTTATCCAGTGCAATTTGCCCCACCTCACCGTTATTTTTCGGGTAGGCACCGTTCACGTCACTGGCCAGCCCCCGCCCCAGCAGGGCGTGATACAAGCCCGTGTAGAATTTTACTTTGTCGGTTTCATTCTTCCCTTCAACGGTAATTCGTCCCAGGTAATTGTTCCATGTTTTGATTGCCGCTTTCCGGGCTTTGTCAAAATCCAGGTTTTTTGCTTCGGTTTCAAGATTCACGCGGGCATTTTCGACCGATGTGTACGAGAGTCCGATCTTAATTTCAACCGGCTCGCTTTGGGCTGTGTGAAAAGTAAAATACATGCCTGCTCCAACTCCTTTTTGCTCTCGCTGTCCCGCACTGATCCGATCTTTCACGAAACTCCCGAACGAATCCGGTTTCTTGCTTAGCTGTGCGGAAAAATACATCCTGACATCTGCGCCTTTCTGGAAGATATTGACATACACGGGCGAAGTGACAACATATCCTTCCACCCTTCCGCCTTCCGTATAAGTAACAAACGCATCCTTAACCTTCCCGCTTTCCCCCTGCTGGTTTCCAATATCGAAAAGAACATGGGCCTGTTTGGTTTCAGGGAAAGTGTAGCGGTGAAATCCGACCCGTTGTGTGGCTGTCAATTCTGCTTTCACCGCATAATCTTTCAGAAAAACGGAATAGTAGCCGGGCACAGCCAATTCATCTTTCTTATCGAATGACGATCGGTATCCGCCCGAAGGATTAGCAAGTTCTCCGGGAACGGTTTGCAGATCCCCCGTTGTCGGAGCAATGACCACCCCACCAATCTGAAACTCATGAAAGCTGGCAAACCCTTCGATCGAGCTGTGCCGGAAATCGTAGCCAACCGCTTGCCAACCCCCCGGGTTTCCCAGGTGAGCATCGGTCGAGGGGGCCAATTTCGCCATACCGAACGGAACGGCGGCAGGCGTATAAAAAAACCAGCGGCAGTGTGCCGTCCCGATGGCCGGATCGACATAACCGACAGGTCGTTGCGCCCATAGAGGGCCTGAAAATGCAACCGCAAAGATCAGGCTGAGAACACCTCGTATTTTCATTTTTATCATTCTTCTTTATATTTTCCCTCTTTCCTGCGGGAATCCCAATCCACTTTTGTTCCTATATTCTATAATATGTGCAAACTTATCAATATTTACAGAAAGAGCAAATCATTATGCTTCATTTTTTAAAACTGATTTCGGTCTCCACTTTAACTGATTCACAGCATAGCCGGTGTTGTGGGACACATGGTTGAGTGAGAATGTAATCCTGTACAAAAAAATCATTCACCTGCGATGGGAATAAGTGAATTTCCATACCTGCAAACAGACTATGTATGGACATACAAAAATCATTCTTTTCCAAAACGATACTTTCGGAGGAGGAAAAACTGTCAATGTTTTGCCGGAGTACATCTGCTTTATCATCACTTCATCTGCATGTTTGTCTCGTGAATATTGTTACATTTGCCCTGTACCGGTATCGTTTAATATAAATATTCACGCAATACGATTGGAGGCAAACAGGCCTTTTGCACGGATGAAGTTTAAAATCGATCATAACAGTTCCACTCCCTTGCATGCCCAGGCGGAAAAGCTGCTGCGGGAGCTGATCGCGGGGGAAGAATACCAAAAAGGAAAGCTACTTCCCACCGAAATGGCTCTTTCAAAACAATTGGGTATTTCCCGCAACACCCTGCGCTATGCACTTGAAAAGCTTGTGAGCGAGGGCTTGCTGGTCAGGAAGAAAGGTTACGGAACAAAAGTGGCACACAAAGGGATTTCGGGACGGGCAAAAAACTGGTTCAGCTTTACCCAGGAAATGAAAGCGCTGGGCGTTACGGCACATAACTTTGAGCTGCATGTAAGCTGGAAGGTGCCCGATCAGGATGTCCTTGATTTCTTTGAACTCAAACCCGGCAGCCGGGTGCTGACTCTGGAGCGGTTGCGCGGCAAAGAAGATTTCCCGTTTGTCTATTTTATCTCGTGGTTTAATCCGGCTATCGGGATGACCGGGAATGAAGACTTCAGCAGACCTTTGTACAAAATGCTGGAAGACCTTCATCAGGTCAGGGCGTCACTTTCGTATGAGGAGGTCAGCGCGGTCAAGGCAACGAGCTTTTTATGTCAGAAGCTGGACATCAGCCATGATGACCCTGTTCTTTTTCGAAAACGGTTTGTGTACGATGAGAACAAGAAGCCGATCGAGTTTAATCTTGGATATTACCGTGGTGACAGCTTTGTCTACACGATTGAAAGCGAGCGAAAATAACCGTTTAACGTTAGGATAAATAAAAAGGCACCGGTGAGCCCGGTGCCGGGAACAAATGCGCAGTCGCAGCACCCAAAAAGATACGCCTGTTATTTTCTCCGGGATCCGGAAGAAGCGGAGTCAGAAATGACCTGTCTTACCTGAGGTAACTCTTTTACGCCCCATTGTTTATTTGGCTGATCGCCCATCTCCAGGATCAGACTACCCCCCTTTAACAACTCGGAGGCCGGGAACCAAAAGTCATCCAGTTTTTTCCCATTCAATGTGGCATTTTGCACATACTTGTTTTTACGCGACGCGTTGAGGGCTTCAATTATAAACTGTCGGCCACGGTTATATCTTTTCCCCAGATCAATGACAATCTTCTCATAAAGAGGGCTTGCTATTTCATAAACCGGCTCGGAACTGCATCCGCCGTCGGTCTGGAAAAGACCGATCGAAGCCATCATAAACCAGGCGCTCATTTGTCCCTGATCTTCATCGCCCAGGTAAGCGTTTGCCAAACCATTGCCGTAATATTTGTCCAAAATGGACCGGCTCCAGCGTTGTGTCAGCCAGGGATGGCCGACCCAGTTAAAGAGGAAGGCAAAGTGCATCGATTGCTGGTTTCCCTGTACCACCGGAAAATCCCAGTACTGATCGTTCGGCGCATTGTACCGCCAGGGTTCGCTGGCGTTAAACCCCCCGTGAAGCCTTTCCACAAAACGCTGCTCTCCCAGAATTTTTGCCAGTCCGGGTACATTCTGAGGAACAAAATAGGTGAGCTGCCAGGCATTCCCTTCCACATAATGGTGGTTGGCGCCCGATCGGAAAGGATCAAAGGGTTCAGTGAACTTCCCGCTGCTGTCGCGCAAATGGGCGTAGCCGTTTTCAGGATTAATCGCATTTCTCCACCATTCTCCCCTCTCGGAAAACGCGACGTAATCGGCTTCTTTTCCCAGTGATTTGGCAAACTGGGCAAGCGTCCAGTCGTCATAGGCATATTCCAGTGTGTTTGAAAATCTTCCTAAATCGGAAGGAACGTATTGATACTTCAGGTACGGCACCAGGTCACGGTTTCCGGCAAAACCTCCTGCCACGGGAGACGCCGGCGTCGTCTGCATCTTCTTTGCCGCCCGGAATGCTTTCTCAGCGTCAAAATCACGGATCCCCATCTGCCAGGCCGATACGATAAGGGGGATCTCGTGTTCCGCGACCATTACGGGAATGTATTCCATACCTGCAGGACCCTTGGCCAGCCAGCCGTTGACGTCGTACATGGCCAGTTGGGAGTTGACCCATTTCGAAGACCACTCGGGCGTTACCAGATTCCAAAACTGATTCAGATTCCAGAACGTATTCCAGAACGCATCACATCCGAGCGCCAGATGGTCAGGATCGGACAAGTGCTGTCTGGTTTCGTCGGGCGCTATCCACTCGCCGTTGACATCGCTCCAGGTATTCCGGCATAACGAACGGTAAAAATTATTGTAGAACCGTACTTTCTCAAGCCGGTCATGGGTAGTGATTTCAACTCTTGAAAGATAGCTGTCCCAGACCTTCAGCTGATTTTCAACAACAGCATTGTAGTCCCACCCGAAAGGTTCAGTGATCTCTTTGGCAAGATTCTCTCCTGCATTTTCAACACTGACCAGTGAGATTCCGGAACGCGCCTGGACTACCCGCGACTTTTTAGTATCGAATTCAACAAAGAAACCAGCGTCTTTAAGATCTTTCCCCTTAATATGTCCGGATTGTACTAAGTCGCCGTTGACCCAGCCGCCTGCTTTTTTGATGGGCTGATCGAACTCAATCACAAAATGAACGGTATATTCCTGGTCTGCATCGTTACTCCAAACCCCAGGTCGTGGTGACAACTGATGGCTTTTCCCTTCAATGCGATAGTCGCTGACCTGGCTGACCTCAACCTCCGGTAACAGGTAATTATATTCGGACGGAATATGCAGATCGATCATGATCCTTCCGTCCTGATTGTTTGGAAAGGTATAACGCTGAAACCCGCAACGTGTTGTTGCGGTCAGCTCAGCCTGTATTTTGGTATCAGGCATATACACCTGATAATAACCCAAAGGCGCTTTTTCAGTCGATTTATCAATCCTTGCGCGGTATCCCGACTCGGGTTCAAACTGATCGCCAACCCGAATCTGCAGTTCGCCGTTTGTCGGCATCATCCCGAGTCCCCCCATGGTCCATTCATGAATATGGCTAAAGCAACCGATGGTTTCGAACGAGGGCTGATAACCGGCCTGCCAGCCTGTATTTTGATTATCCGGACTCAACTTGACCATGCTGAAAGGCATCCACGGACCGGGTGCGATCATCCACCGGGAATGTGCCGTTCCGATCCGGGTATCAACATAACCGGCAGGTGTTTGCAGTTTTGCGGCAGAGCGGCTGACTGTCCCGGTTTCAGCTTCTTTCCCGTTCACCAGTATCCGGTAAGTGCTTTCTTTTCTTTTGGATACGGCCGGCATGGGAACTTCAAACTGGTAACGGGCGGTATCCAGGCTTGTCTCAAAGATCTTCTTCCCATCCAATTCTACTTCCAGCACCAGACTTCCCTACAAATGTTCCACATCAACCAGCAAAGGCTGAACCCGCTTATTTCCTGTCTTTAACTCATAATTTGCAGCTTGCACGGAACGGATAAAAGCCTGATCGGGATGCGCCGTCACGACACCATCAGGCGCTTCCAGCCGGAGGTGGTCGAACACCACCCATGAACCTTCCAGAACGGTAAGGGTCACGCAATTTCCACCTTTTTTCAGTACGTCTTTTTCAATGGGTATTTCAAGGATTTGCTCCTTCGATTTCGGTGACGCTCCTGTTAAAGAAGCGTCTGTTCCGCCTTGAAGCGGAAACTTGGCATCCTGCTTTGAGTTAACGCTGACTTTCAGCAGCGACCGCTGAGGATTTGAGTCGGTCAGATCAATCACCAGTTTCCATTTACCGGAAACCGGAATTTCGTTGATCCCAAATAAGATATTAATCTCGTGGGTCCTCCAGCCGGAAGTGCCGCCGGTACCGCCCCAGGAATCGGCAGGCCCCGGTAAAACATAGGGAAAATCGTTGCGGATGTCTGAAAACCCGACCAGGAAGAAACGATCTTCAAAACCAAAATCCCGGCTTAAAAACTTCCCGTATGCAGACGGACCCAAAGCAAATTCATCCGCCTTATTATCTGCTTCTCCCAACTGCCAGAGGATTTTACCTTGAGCAAAGCCGCCCGCCGTGAAAAGTCCCGTACTACAGCAGATAACCGCTGTGACCACGAGAATTTTAATCTTCTTCATCTTATCGACTTTTATCCGTCTGTTTTATTACGAGCGCTCTCAGCCTTTCATGCCATGCGTCAAGCTGACCTTTCACACTAATTCTTCAGTGAAATCATTTTTATCTTCAGTCAACAAATACACCAACCCCCAGACTGAGCGCAGCTTGCAGATTGCAACTTGGTTAATTGGAATTTTCAGTTAAATGCGGATCTTTGGTTAACCCAAAGTCTGTAAGCAATATACAAAATTAATTATTTCAACGAATCTAAAATCGCTAATTCATCAGATCTGTTAACCCCGGTTCTTTTAATTTTGCAGGCAATTTCAATTTAATTATCTTGGTGGCAGCTTAACTAAATGAATATGGCCGGTTCACGGGCTTTTGACAATCTCAATGAATCCGATAGTCGTCGTTCGGGTGACGAAGGGAATTCCATACCCGGCTCTGATGGGCCCGCCGATCGCTTTAAAGGCAGGGATGACCAATTCATCTGGTCGGCTTTCAGGCAGCATGATGAACTGGCTTTTGCATTCATTTACCAAAAATATTTTCAACAACTGATTAATTACGGCTTCCAGTTTACTCGCGATGTTCAGCTTCTGGAAGACAGCATACAGGACCTTTTTATCGACCTGAAGAAAAACAGGGATCGCCTTACGCCCGTTAATTCATCCATAAAATTCTATCTGTACAAGGCTTTAAAAAGAAGGATCATCGAATATAAAAGGAAAACCGCCGGAACCTCGCCCGACCAAATCAGCGATGGCGGGCAATTTGAAGTGATCCTTCCTTCAGAAGCCATCCTGATTGAAAACGAAATGAAAGAAGAACAAATCGCAAAACTTACCCGGGCTCTTTCCGGTCTCACTGAAAGGCAACGGGAAGCCCTGTTTTATTTATACTATGAAAACCTCTCTTACACGCAAATTCGTGAATTGATGGGAATGAATCATGTCCGCTCGGTGAGGAACCTGATATACAAAGCCATCGCCGTCCTGAAATCGGGCATTAAACTCTTTCTAAGCTTTTGATTCACAGACCTCTTTATTTCTTTCAAAAAATAGTTGATTTTTTTTGATGTCATTTTCATGTTTTCGCCATTCTATGTAAAAGCGGACAGCATGAAGAACCGGAACTACGACCAATATGACATAGAGGATTTTTTGAGTGATGACTATTTCATTCAATGGGTCAGTTCTACTGACCCCGGACCAGACCGGTTTTGGGCTGAATGGAACGAAGCTCATCCGGACCGCAGGGAAATCTTGCAACAAGCAAGAACTTTGGTGCAATCCATCCGTTTCCGTTTACTTCCACCAGATCAGGAGCAGTATGCCCGGGTGTTGAATAAAATTCAGGAAGGAAACTACTCACGCCGCCATTCCGGCATAAAAGCGCTGTTCCCGCAACTGCAAAAAGCAGTTCGATGGAATGCCGCCGCCGTTTTACTGGTCCTTTTGACGATCGGAGGTATGGTTTGGTACTTTTACCCGGGTATCAGGACATCGATGGAACAGACTGAGCTGATCCATCTTGCAACTCAAAACGGAGAGCGAACGGTTTATACTCTGCCCGATGGGAGTCACGTGCATCTGAATGCCGGAAGTAAATTGACTTATCCCGCATCGTTCAAAGGGGAACGTTCTATTGTGCTTGAAGGTGAAGCTTTCTTCGAGGTAGTGAAAGATCCTTCCAAACCGTTTATCGTACATACCAAACAAATTTCAACCACGGTTTTAGGTACCTCTTTCAATATCAAGGCTTATGCCGAAAGTGATGCTGTTACCGTTGCATTGAAAACCGGCAACGTGTCCGTTAAAACTGACCTTGCCGGAAAGTGGGATCAAATCAGTTTGGTTCCCGGAGAAAAGCTTACTTACGACGGGGGAACCGGATTGGCGAATAAAGAAAAATTACATTCGGACGATTTGGCCTGGACAGAGGGCATAATGGTTTTAGATAAAGTCGGTTTCGCCGATTTTGTCCGGATCATTGAACGCTGGTATGGCGCAAAAGTGGAGACGATAGGCAGTCCACGTGAAGACTGGATGATAAACGGCCGCTTTAAAAACAAATCGCTGGCAGTGGTGCTTGAAAGTATCAGTTTTGCCGAAAATATTAACTATACGCTTAAAGACAATCACATTACACTGAACTTCAATAACTAAACAAATAAAAAAAAATGAACACATCTTAACCGCACCGGACAAAAAAGCCGGGGTTTCAAGACCTCCGGCTTTAGAAGTGCATGATTCAATCGCCAAAAAGAATGCATGCGAAACAACTAATCACGTTAAGAATTAATTATTCAAACTTATGGATTTTATTTTATTAAGACAACCGCTATGTGTGCCCAAATTACTGATCCGTGCTTTATTAATTCCTGCCTTTCTGATAGTCTTGCCCGGCAAAAATGCAGTGGCCTCGCGAAACGCTGAAACGATCAGTCAGGTCCGGATCGATCTGAGTGTCACCAATGCCACGGTCCCTGAAATATTTGATCTGATCGAATCAAAGACCGAATATACCTTTGTCTACGACGACCGGATCATCGACCAGGACCTGAAGATCTCCATTGAGAAGAGCAATGCCCGGATCTATGATATCCTCTATGAAATTTCAGCTAAATCGGATCTGAAGTTTAAGCAAATCAACGAAATTATTAACGTTGCCAGGAAAAGCCGGAACGAAAAGGCCAAAGTAGAGATTGGCCGGGACCAGCCGCAACTGATCCGGGTTTCAGGGAAAATAACCTCGGCCGATACCAATGAACCACTTCCTGGTGTCAATGTGATCATCAAAGGCAGTACCAGCGGGACCATCACTGATTTTGACGGTGTCTATCAAATTGATGTTCCCGAAAATGCAGTTCTGGTCTGCAGTTTTATCGGTTACCAGAAACGGGAAATCACTGTCGGGAACCAACAGGTAATCAATATTACGATGGAACCCGACATCACTTCGCTAAATGAGGTGATTGTCGTTGGAGCATCTTTTAAGCAAAGAGATCTGACCGGGGCAACGGTCAATGTCAATGAAGAAACCTTGCGTGAAAGGCCTGTAACCAGTATCAATGAGGCCCTTCAGGGACGTGCGGCCGGTGTTTACATTCAGAATAATCCCCAGCCGGGCGGCCAGACAACCATCAAGGTTCGCGGGAACAATTCCATGCAGTACGGCGCTAACCCGATTTATGTGGTTGACGGTATCGTCATGGACAGCGATTTTAACATGATTAACCTCGATGACGTCGCCTCGATCAATGTGCTGAAAGATGCATCGTCGACTGCTCTTTACGGATCAAGAGGGGCAAACGGGGTTATCGTGATCACAACAAAAAAAGGAACCGGCGGGATCGGCAGAGTGAGCTATGACGGATGGTTTGGGGTACAGGAATTCACCAACGAATCGATCACGCTTGGAGCACGGGATATGTACGACTTAAGGGTCGACGCGCTCGAAAACTCGGCCACGGTTGGCGGCGCTTATTATGCACAGCACCCGGGTGCCACGCGCGAAGACTTCATCAATAATGAACTGCTGGGAGAAGGAAAACTCTGGATTGCCGATTATGAAAAAGAATCCTATCAGAACAATAAAAGCTATGACTGGATCAAAGAGGTTTCAAGGGCTGCCTTACAGCAGAACCATAACCTGAGTTTTTCAGGAGGCAGCGATAAGGGAACCTATTACATGAGCTTTGGCTACACCGATCAGGAAGGGCTCATTGAGAACTCTAATTATCAAAAATACTCAGGCCGCATTAATGCGGAACAGTTCCTGAAACCCTGGATGAAAATAGGTACCAGCACATCCTATACCCGTTCGGAAGAAGTGTTGGTTGATGACAAAGTGTTTGGCGTTGCCCGGGCAGCAAATCCACTGCTGCCCATCGACGATGAATACCTGTATCTGGCCTGGGGCAACAACTGGGACATCAACATGGAAAATCCTTTAAAAACGCTGACCATCGACCGGGACCGCCTGAAAAGCAGGATACTCTCCACCAATTACCTCCGGATCACTCCCCTTGAAGGCATGAACATCCGGACCGCATTTTCGGTCGATGTGGTTGACCAAGAGTATTACGATTACATTCCCTCCAATATTCAGCAGGCTTACCGGGACAGCTACCGCGGAAAGGCGGTCCACAACTTCGACCACTCCCTGAATTACCAGTGGGACAACTCGATTACCTATGACAAGACGGCCAATAAGCACGTTTTTTCCGGATTGCTGAGCATGAGTGTGAGCAAAGACATGTTTAAATATACCAACGTGAGCGCCCGCGATTTTCCAATCGATGACTTTAGCTATTACAACCTGGGCGCTGCATTCGACAAGGAGAATTTCACCCTGGGCTCGGACAGGAGGGCCAATACCCTGATGTCGTTTGTTGGCCGCGGAAACTACGAGTATGACGAAAAATATATGGCTACTGTTACCGCGCGGTACGATGGTTCATCCCGGTTTGCAAAAGGTCATAAATGGGGATTGTTCCCTTCGGTTGCGCTGGCATGGAATCTGGCAAACGAGAATTTCATGAAAAATGCCGGTTTGTTCGACCTGGCCAAGTTCCGTGTCGGATATGGAACTGTCGGAAACCAGGCTATACCCGATTATTCCTTTTACAGTCTTTACAATCCGGCATATTCTGACGGGTCGGTTTATTTTAACTCGACCGGACTGCGGGGAACAAGGAATCTGCAATGGGAAAGCCAGGAACAACTCAACATTGGGTTGGATCTCGGATTCCTGGATAACAAGGTGCAGGCTACCGCCGAATATTTCCACATTGTCAATTCAAACCTGCTGATGAGGCGTTCGTTGTCGCCACTCTCCGGATACAGCCAGGCCATCGAGAATATCGGAGAAATGACCAATAACGGGGTGGAGCTGACCGTCAATGCACAGATCGTCAATAAAAATGACTTTAAGTGGGATGTTTCTTTCAATATATCAGCCGATAAAAATGAGATTACGAAACTGTATGAAGATGTGAATGCGATTTACAGTTACGGGGGCTTTACCGGGACTGACATTCAGCGCGAAGGCAACTTCTTTTTGGGCGAATCGCTGAATACCATTTATATGCTCGAATTTGACCGCATTATACAGGAACAAGACATGGATTATGTGAACAGCCTCGAGCTTCCCGGGAAGACCCTCCAGCCAGGCGACATTCTGCCCAAAGACCAGCAGGCTGAAGGAGAAGACGGTTACGGGGTCATTGACGAGAACGACCGGGTAATCATCGGCAAAAAAGACCCGAAATTCTACGGCGGATTTTCTTCAAAATTCGCGTGGAGAGGACTTTCACTGAATGCCGTATTCACGTATTCATCGGGTGCAAAGGCGGTTAGCGGCTATTATGAAGGACTCATGAGCGGAACAGGTTACGGCGCCGCCCATACCGACATGCTTAACCGTTGGACCCCAACCAACACAAATACCAACGTCCCGCGAGCTACGTATGACAATTCGATCCGTTTTTCCTCGGGAGAAACGTCATGGGGGATCCAGGATGCTTCGTTCCTGAGACTGGCAACACTAACACTGGCTTACGATTTTCCAAAAACACTGGCAAAAAAGGCGGGAATGGAAAATCTGAGGATCTATACAACCGGAAACAATGTTTTCCTTCTCAGCGACTATAAAGGTTATGATCCGGAGAATGGAGACAATTATCCTACGGCCAGGATGTTCGTGTTTGGTATAAACTTCAGTTTCTAAAAACACAGGATCATGAAGAAAATAGCTTATAAGGACACCAAATCAATCTCAAAAAGCATGAAGAAGCAATTCATCAATTTTCTTTTGGCAGCCTCACTATGCATGAGTTCCTGTTCCGGATTCCTGGAAGAAGAACCCCTGACCCAACTGACAGAAGAAGACATCTACGGCAGCGATGCAAAAATCGAACTGCTGCTCTCGGGTCTATACACCCAATGGCGAAATACGAGGCAGGACCGTGGTGCCCTGATCTTTACCCTGGGATCGGACGAGGGGAAACAAGGATCGCAGCAGGTCCATGAGGTTAACGACCAGGCTGCGTTGGATAAATACAACAATGCGCTCAGCGCGACCAACTCAACCCTGGCGGGACAATGGAACAAACGCTGGCCCATTGTCTGGTCGGCTGCCAAGATATACAAATACGCAGGCTCGGCTGAGCTGAAAGCAGAAGGCGCTTTCCTCCGGGCTGCACTAACTTATGAGCTGGCTATGCTTTGGGGAGAAGTTCCGATTATCGATGTCGATCAACTGCTCCAGGAACGGCAACCGCTGACTGATGTCTTCAAATTCATCATTGCCGACCTGGAATATGCCTCAGCGAATATGCCCGAAACCCAGAGCGATAAGAAATTCCCGGTCCGCAATGTGGCAAAAGCACTGCTGGGAAAGGTCTATATGTCGGCGCCTGTTGAAACCGGATTGAGGGACTATGCCAAAGCCGTAGCGTTATTTGACCAGGTCATCCCTCAGTATTCCCTCATCCCGAATTATGCCGACCTGTACAATGCAAGCCTCGACCAAAACACGAGTGAAGTGATCTATGCTTTCCAGTTTGTCAATATTTATCCCGACAACAACATGGTACAGCATCATGCCGGCTCGCGGGCCGTGGCCGATCTGGATGGCAATACCTATTTCGGAGGCTATGATCTCCTGCTCCCAACCGAATACTGCTTTAAGGAAAAATCGCAGGGAGGGGTCTGGGAACCCGGAGATACACGAAAGGAAGCCAGTATCCGTTACGACCTGACGCTGCCCGACGGAAGGGTGCCGCGGCTGACCTGGACGGGACAAACCGATGAGCTCGATCCGCATATCCGTAAATTTGAAGATATCAGGACGCAGGGTAAACAAAACTTCTGGTATTCGGGCGGACTGATCTATTACCTCCGGCTTTCTGATATTCTGTTATCAAAGGCGGAATGCCTCAACGAACAGGGACAAACTGCCGCAGCCGTTCAACTGGTCAACACAACCGTGCGCAGCCGGGCCTTTGGCGGAACATTGCCCCCTCAGTACGCATGGCCGGCCGGCATGTCTCAAAATGACTTCCGGACGCAGATCCTGGACGAACGGATGCGGGAATTATGCTTCGAAGGCTGGAGAAGGATTGACCTGATCCGTACCGGGAAATTCGTTGAGCTGGTGAAGGAACGGAACGTTTGGGCCAGGACTGAAGGCACCATTTCTGATTTCCATATCCGTTACCCGATCCCGGATTCAGAAATCAAACAAAATGAATTCATCGACGAAGAAGATCAAAACCCGGGATATTAATTTCTCACGCCGGAACGCTGTTTCGAAAAGAAAAGAAACCCTGCGTTCTTTGCATCCTGAGTGAGAATAAAAAAGGCATTTTAAGAGTAAGTTTATAATAAGATCAGTAAAAAAGAAGGTGCCCTGCCGGAGAAGTCCAAAGGGCATCTTTCTTTCAGATCTTTTCAGCCTGATGGGAAGATAGGATAATAAATTATACGGATTTCCGAAGAAAAAAGATAAATTGCTACGAAAACAAGAATAAAAATAACAGAATGGAACGAACATGCGCTAACAGCCGAAAACAACTGATCATTAAACTGATACCCCTGGCTGCTTTCTTTTTGACCACCGTGTACTCGAGCGCACAAGTCACAACAATCCCCGTTGAAACCGCAAAAAATGCACTGGTTCTTCAGGTAGATGATAAAAAAGATGTCAAGCTTATCTATTTCGGCGAGAAGCTTTCAGAACCGGCAGGATATGCATTCATACCCGGTCAGTTTAAACAAACATCCGATTATACCGGCTTGTACAATTCCGCTTATACACCATCGGGAACCAGAAATTTACTGGAACCGGCCATTTCTGTCACGCATGCAGACGGAAACCAGTCGCTCGACCTGGCTTACGTAAGCCACGAAACCACATCCATTGACAGCAATATTTCCCTGTTGAAAATTGTACTGCGCGACCGTGTACATCCTTTCGGGGTAAGCCTGTTTTACAAATCATATATCGCTGAAGATGTTATTGAACAATGGGCGGTGATCAGTCATCAGGAAAAAAAGGAAGTGGTCCTCCATAAATTTGCCTCCGCCAACCTGAGCCTGAAAGCCGGTGATTTTTGGCTCACCCAGTTCCACGGCGAATGGGCGAAGGAAATGCAACAGGAAGAATCGAAGCTGACCCATGGCATCAAGGTACTGGACAGCAAACTGGGAACAAGGGCCAATTTATTCCAGCCTTCTGCGTTCATGATCTCGCTGAACAAACCCGCAACCGAAGATGAAGGAACGGTATTGTACGGCGGATTGGAATGGAGCGGCAATTTCAGGATCGACCTGGAACTGGACCCGCAGAATAACCTCCGGATTATTGCCGGGATGAACGATTACGCTTCAGACTATTCCCTGCCTGCAGGTCAGGAATTTGAAACCCCAAAATTTTTATTCCTGCTTTCCAATGAGGGCAAAGGCGAAGCGAGCCGGAAGTTGCACAATTGGGCAAGGAACTACAGGATACTGGACGGGAACGGCAATCGCCTCACCTTGCTGAACAACTGGGAAGCCACTTATTTCGATTTCAATGAACAAAAGCTATTTGAGCTGCTGAAAGACACCAAAAAACTTGGCGTGGATCTTTTCCTGCTCGATGACGGATGGTTTGGCAATGAACATCCCCGGAACAGCGACAACGCCGGACTGGGCGACTGGGACGCAAACAGAAAAAAATTGCCGAATGGCGTTTCATCGCTGGTGAAGGAAGCGTCGGCAAACGGTGTGAAATTCGGGATCTGGATTGAACCGGAAATGGTCAATCCCGCCAGTAATCTTTACCGTGAACATCCTGATTGGGTGATCAAGCAAGCCCAACGTGACGAATATTATTTCAGGAACCAGTTGGTGCTCGATTTGAGTAATCCGGAAGTGCAGGCCTTTGTTTTTGGCGTGGTCGATGACCTTTTCACCAAAAATCCGGCGCTGGCGTATATCAAGTGGGACTGTAATGCAGTCATCTATAATGCGTACTCGTCCTATCTGAAAAAACAATCGCATCTGTATATCGACTACGTCAGAGGGCTTTACAGCGTACTGAAAAAGATCCGCGAAAAATACCCGACGGTGCCCATGATGCTTTGCTCGGGCGGCGGCGGCCGGGTCGATTATGCCGCCCTGCAATACTTTACAGAATTTTGGCCAAGCGATAATACCGATCCGCTGGAACGGGTATTTATGCAGTGGGAATACTCCTATTTCTATCCATCCGTAAGTACATCCTGCCATGTGACCAACTGGGGAAAGCAGCCCATGAAGTATAAGGTGGATGTAGCGATGATGGGCAAGCCTGGCTTTGACATTGTGGTGAGTGAACTTCCTGAAAATGATCTGAAATTTTGCCAGGAGGCGGTGAAAACCTTCAACGAATTAAAAGAGGTCATCTGGCATGGTGACCAGTACCGGCTGGTCGATCCGAAAGAAAATGATTTTGCTTCGATGATGTATGTCGGCGAAACAGGTAATAAGGCCGTCATGTTCAACTACCTGGTCAATAACAGGTACGATATCCGAAGCGAAGCGCCTGTAAAAATGAAAGGGCTGGGTGCTTCAAAAAAATACCGGATCGAAGAAGTCAATCTTTACCCCGGAACAAAATCGACGCTCACCGCGGGACAGGTATTCACAGGCGACTTTTTAATGAAAATCGGTTATAACCCACAGGTAAACACGTCACGAACAAGTGTGATCCTCGTTATTAATGAAGTAAAATAAAAGAAATGACGCTCAAAATAAAAAAAACGGCAGGACTGCATTTGTCTTGCCGGGGAATGTATTTCCTTATCATTGGGATCCTGTTATGCTCATGCGGAGGGAAAAAGGACGACCGGTGGAGCCTGTCTTCACCCGACGGGAAAGTGGCTGCAGAGGTAAAGATGACAGCATCGGGACAGTTAACCTACCGGGTGCTGCTGGCCGGCGGGAACGACTCGACCGAAATCGTTCAGGCCTCACCGCTGGGGATTGTCCGGAAAGATCAGCGGTTCGATACCCTTACGTTTATTTCGGCTGAAGGCGTAAAAACAACCGGCGAATCTTACACGCTTGCAAGCGGCAAAAGATTAAACGAACGGAACCACTACAATGAATTTACCCTGCACCTGAAAAATAGGAAAGGCTCCGGCCTCGACGTCGTATTCCGGGCTTACGATGACGGAATTGCCTTTAAATACGTTTTCCCGGGAAATGACAGCCAAATGTATACCGTACTGAACGAGCTGACCGGTTTTGATCTGCCCGCGGGGAAAGCGTGGATGCAGCCTTACGACAAGCCCACCGCTTATGCTCCGGCCTACGAACGCAACTACGAAGGAGCCATGCCCGTTGGAACCGGTTCGCCTGGGGAAGAAGGCTGGTGTTTCCCGGCGGTATTTGAAATCGGGGGTCATTGGCTGTTGCTTTCCGAATCGAACCTGAAGAGCAATTTTTATGGGTCCCACCTGAACGCAAAGCCAACGGACGGGCTGTACCGGGTCGTTCCGCCGCTTGAAAATGAAGCTTCCGGCTATGCCAGCGCGCATGCCGAATCGACACTCCCCTGGGATATGCCCTGGCGGGTCGTGATTGTGGGCCATCGGCTTGCTGATCTTGTCGAATCCAACCTGGTGAGCCATCTGGCCGATCCTTCCGTGATTGATGATCTTTCATGGATCCAGGCCGGAAGGGCTTCCTGGGCCTGGTGGTCAGGTTATCTGGACGGCACCAGCGACACACCCGAAAAGCTGAAGAAATACATCGATTTTGCACAGGAAATGTCGTGGGAATATTCGCTGATCGATGCCGGCTGGGATTACCGGAAAGGCTTTGATCTGGAAGAAATGGCCCGGTATGCCGACAGCAAAGGAGTAAAACTACTGCTTTGGTACAATTCGGGAGGGCCGATCAACCATGTTGACGCCGGTCCTCGCGATAAAATGTTTGACCGCGAAATCCGCCGCAATGAGATGAAGCGGATTGCCGCTCTGGGTATAAAGGGCGTCAAAATCGACTTCTTCGGAAGCGACAAACAAGCTTTCATGCAGTTATACCATGATATTTTGGAAGATGCCGCCGAATTTAAGCTGCTGGTGAATTTTCACGGCTGTACCATTCCCCGCGGCTGGTCACGAACCTATCCCAACATGATTTCCTACGAAAGTGTGAAAGGGGAAGAAGGCTATATTTATCATGCCGATTATGAAGAAAAGGCTCCTGTTCACTGCGCCATCCTGCCATTTACCCGGAACGTTGTCGGATCAATGGATTATACGCCGGTTGCCTTCTCTGTGCAGCAGGTACCCCACCGCACATCCTATGGCTTTGAGCTGGCCTTGTCGGTTGTGTTCGAGTCTGGCATCCAGCATTTCCCGGACCAGGTAGAAGTATACCGCAAGCTGCCCAAACCGGTCAATGCATTTCTCCGGAGCCTTCCAACAGCCTGGGACGATACTAAACTGGTTAGCGGTTATCCGGGCAGGGACGTTGTCATAGCCCGCCAAAAAGGTGAAAGCTGGTATATGGGTGGGATCAATGCCGAAGACAACGAAAAAGAACTGGAAGTCAGCCTGGACTTTCTGAATCCCGGTGTTAATTATAACGCGACCCTTATTACCGATGGAGCTGACAAAAAGAACTTCACAATTACTACAAAATCACTGACGAGTCAATCCAAAGAACGGGTAAAGGTTTTACCGATTGGCGGATTTGTGATGGAAATTGCACCGGTAAAGAATTAATCCCGGCGTTGATCTACTGGGTTCTACCCGAAAGCCCGGGTATAGAACCCTATTATGAATAATACTCAATTGGAAATAATGTGGATTGCAGGTTGGACTTCATAACTCTATGCGATTTTTGCTAGATTTGTTTCACTATTTTTTTTAAAATGACCGAAACTGAAGCACAACTTGTAGAAAAAATAATAGCGGGCGATGATGTTGCTTTTAAAGTTATCTACAACAAGTATTTCCCTAAGTTGTACTATTTTATTTTTGAATTCATCCAAAAGGATGACATGACAGAAAATATCGTTCACGATACTTTTACTACCTTCTGGGAAAAAAGGCATACGCTGAAAGAGAGCTTAAACCTGAGCTCTTACCTGTACTCCGTTGCAAAAAATAATTGTTTATACAGGCTGAGAGATCAACGTTACCGGAATAAGATTTTTGAAACAGGTTCAATGGACAACCGCGAACTGGAGCAGAATTTGAAAGCACTGGATTCGGTCGATACCTCCATGCTTGTATTTCATGAAATCGAACAGATCATTGAGAAAACCCTGGAAGGTTTACCTCCCCAATGCAAAAAGGTATTCATGCTCAGCCGTTTCGAAGGGAAAAAGAACCGGGAAATTGCTGAAGAACTCAACATTACGGTGAAAGCTGTCGAAGGCGATATTTCGAGAGGATTAAAAGTATTTAAAACGGCCCTGAAAGATTATTTACCATTAGTAACTTATCTTGTCATGCCATAACAGACTGGATCACATCGCCAAAAAATAGCATTTTAAAATAAATTTGATTTTTTTGACATTTCCATGTAGGGTAAACGCTGTTTCGCGCAAATGAATAAGCAGAAGGCACAACATGGAAAACACGGAAAACATTATCAAGTTAATTACGGAAAACCTCGAACCTGACCGCAAAGAGGAAATATTTTCAGAAATTGGTCATGACCCTGAATGCGAAAAGGTCTATAATAAAGTGAAGGTGGCTCATGCCTTTCTGGCATCCGCCAATAAGATGCCGGAATACAAGATAGAGAATTCATACAAAAAACTGCAGAAAAGGATGCGTCCTGAACCTGCTCCCTCCCGGTTTAAAGCTGGCCTTCTTTTGAAATATGCCGCCATCCTGATCCTTATTCTTGGTGCTGTGCCCGCCACATTTTATATCAAAAATCAGTTTGCCGGAAGATCAGCCTTAAAATATACATCGATCATTACAAAAAGCGGAGAGACGTCTCAGATCGTCCTGCCTGACAGCTCGGTGGTCTGGCTGAACTCATGTACCAGTCTGACCTACAACAGCAATTACTCGTTCAATAACCGGGAGTTATCGGTCAAGGGGGAAGCCTACCTAAACGTGAGGAAGAATCGCGAAATCCCGCTGATCATAACCTGTGATGAACTGAAAATAAAGGTTCTCGGAACCAGCTTCAATGTAAAAGCCTATCCTGAAGAGCACAAGATCACCGTTGCGCTGGAATCCGGTTCGGTTGAATTGCTGCACGCAAAAAAAGAATCATTCAGTTATAAACTTAAACCGGGAGAAATAGCACAATATGATACCGAATTAAAAAATGTAACGATCAAAAGAACCACCATTCTGAATTACACCGGATGGAAAGAACAACTATTGGTTTTTAAGGATGCACCGATGGCAGAAGTCATCCGCGTTCTTGAGCGTAAATTCGATGTTGAAATCACCGTCCGGGATCAGGCTGTCTACGAACCTGCTTTTAACGCAACCTTCAGGAATGAGGATCTTACCGAGATTTTGAATTACATTCGCTACTCCTGCCATATCGCATATAAGATCCAAAAAGACAAAACAAACAAAACAAGCATAGAGCTATACCGATGAACTTCATTAACCTAAACAAAAAATGCCTATGAAAAAATAAAAAAATAAAAGGAGATGCCGCCAGCATCCCCTTCTGTAATTTCTATGTGCTTCAGCCTCTCAAACCTGGGCACATACAATTTGAATAGTAAATATCAAATCTTTCCAAATTTATGAAAAAAATCAGTTATTCATGGATTTCCCGTATGAAGTTAATACGGGGATCAAAATTATTTAAAACGATGAGGGCAACTCTATTTGTTATCGTAGTAAGCATGGTCCAGGTTATCGCAGCACCAACCTATTCACAGGAGACCCGGCTGAGCCTGAATCTAAACAATACGTCCATCAGAAATGTCCTGGAGCAAATCGAAGATCAGACCGACTACTACTTTATTTACAATGCCAAAGCGATTGATGTTGACAGGAAAGTCAGCCTGGAACTGGAAAATAAATCAGTCACGGAGATACTGGCTGTTTTATTTGAAGGTACTAATATCGAATATCAGGTTGATAAACGGCAGATTGCTATCTCCAGTACTCCCGTTGTAAACGGCACACAGCAGCACGTATCCGTTTCCGGAAAAGTTACCGATGAATCCGGAAGCCCGCTCCCCGGGGTCACGGTCCTCATTAAAGGAACCACCCTTGGGACCATAACAGGCACAGACGGAAGTTATAGTTTAGCAAATGTTCCCGGTAACGGAACCCTGGTATTCTCGTTTGTTGGGATGAAAACACTTGAGATTCCGGTGGCGAACCAAACGACGGTCAGTGCAAGCCTGGCGGAAGAAACCTTTGGGGTTGATGAAGTTGTCGTTGTCGGTTACGGTGTCCAGAAACGCTCTGACATCACCGGTTCTGTGACTTCCGTTCCCAGGGAACGTCTCTCAAAATTGCCCGTTAATAATGTCATGCAGGCCATCCAGGGTGTTGCAGCCGGTGTCAATATTACCCAATCATCCTCAATTCCGGGCGACCCTCCATCTGTTTTGGTCCGCGGGAAAAACTCCATTTCATCAGCCACGGAACCGTATGTCGTGGTCGATGGGATCCCGTTAAGTAAAACCGGAGGTTCGATCAACGACATCAATCCCAATGATATTGAATCGATGGAGATCCTGAAAGACCCCTCTGCCGTTGCAATCTACGGGGTAAATGGTTCGAACGGAGTAATTCTGATCACCACCAAACGCGGGACCACCGGCAAACCAGTGGTCCGTTACAGCGGTTATGCCGGGGTTGAAGAGATTGCCCATATCCTTGAACCGGGATCCGCAGAACAAATACTGGACAGGTATGCAGAATATGCCCGCATCCAGCAATCAAGCTTATATAACGGGGGACCGGTAAAATATGAATTTGAGTTAGACAATTATACCAACGGGAGAACGACCGACTGGATTGATGCAGTTACCCAAACTGGTATTGTTCAGGATCACAACGTCAGCGTTTCCGGAGGAAATGAATATTCAAGATATTTCATTTCAGGGGACTACCTCAGTCAAAAAGGCGTTGTCAAAGGATATGACTATAAACGATACTCCTTCCGCACAAATGCGGACGTTGATGTGACCGACTATATGACGATAGGAACAAATGTATTCATTGTATCCCATGACCGTGACGGCGGCAGGGCAAACCTCGTGAACGCTGCGGCAATGAGTCCATATGCAAAAATGTATGATGAAAATGGCAACTTAACGCATTACCCGATGTATTCTGAAACCTTGTGGGCAAATCCGTTGCTTCCGACAACACTGGATCCCGAACGCCGTCAGTTCAACATCTCGGTAAACGGATATGCGGAAATGGATTTAGGCAAGATCTGGAAACCCCTGAACGGATTAAAGTACAAATTCAATGGAGGATACAGTTTTGTGCCCTATCGTACAAACGAGTATGAAGGGAAAACGGTGTTTAACATGACCGGATATGGCCGGATTGTAAACCGGGAAACCCAAACGTATACCCTTGAAAACATCCTGACCTATTCCAAAGATATAAACAAGCATCACTTTGATTTAACAGGTTTGTATGCAGCCAAGAACAAATACTACCAGGAAGCAATAGCCACAGGAAATGTTTTTCCAAACGACGATCTCGGCTGGGGGAAACTTGGAGCAGCTTCGACCCAGACGGTCTCCTCGTATGCCGACCGTTACCGGTCACTTTCACAAATGGGCCGGTTGAACTATTCGTACGACAGTCGCTATCTGTTTACGGCAACCGTACGACGCGACGGAGCCTCTGTTTTCGGAGAGAACAACAAATATACGGTCTTCCCTTCATTTGCCCTGGGCTGGAACATTGCAAACGAGAGCTTTATGAAACCATACAATAACGTGCTCAATAATTTAAAACTGCGTCTCTCCTATGGTGAATCCGGGAACGAGGCAATCGGTGTCTATCAGAGCCTGTTTAAAATGGATTCAAACTCCCTGGCGATGGGGGGACAATCGCAAACGTCATTAAAGGCTCAGACCCGGATGGGGAATAAAAACCTTTCGTGGGAATCGACAAAAGGATTTAATACCGGGCTTGATTTTGGACTTTGGAACAACCGGTTGAACGGGTCGCTTGAAGTTTATTCGACAAAGACCTCAGGTATTCTGCTCATCCGGAGCATTCCCCGGGCAACAGGCTATATTGATGTCTACGAGAATATTGGTGAAACAAAAAACACCGGATTTGAATTCACCATTAACTCAAAAAACATCGTCACGGACGACTTTACATGGGCTACAACCCTGGTATTCTCTCGCAATAAAAATAAGATTGTTGACCTTTACGGAGACGGCAAGGACGATCTAGGTAACCGCTGGTTTATCGGACACCCGGTCGGCGTAATTTACGATTATACCGAGGTGGGCGTCTGGCAGGAAGATGAAATTGCTGCCGGCTCGCATACCAACTGGGATCCGACCGCCATGGCAGGAGACGTGAAACTTGCCGACCTCAGTGGTCCCGACGGTACACCTGATGGCAAAATCGATGATAACGACAGGAGCATCCTGGGCCAGACAGATCCAAAGTGGATGGGCGGTTTAACCAATACGTTCAGTTACAAAAATTTTACGCTCAGTATTTTTATCAATACCGTGCAAGGCGCTTTAAGGAATAATGTGCAAATCGGGGCTGCTTCCGACGAACTCGGACGACGTAACGGACCTGCCGAGATCGGATACTGGACACCTGAAAACAAAAGCAACGAATGGCGTTCGCTGGGGAACCACTCCAACAGCCATGGTTACGGATTTCCCCGCGATGCAAGTTTTACCCGTATCAAAGACGTTACTCTAAGCTACAATCTGCCGAAATCAGTAACAACGCAGATCGGGATCGGAGATTTACAGGTTTATGTCAGCGGCCGCAACCTGTACACCTTTACGGACTGGATTGGATGGGACCCTGAAGCCAGGGATTTTGGACGAGGAAGTTCTGATTCCGGCGACTCATCAATTAACTGGGAAATCAACTATCCGGTTGTACGCAGCTTCGTCTTCGGTATTAACTTAACATTGTAAAAAGTCATGAAAAATAAGATTTTATTCATTATTTTCGCTTCTTTTTGTCTATTGACAAGCTCCTGCAAGGACAGTTATCTGGATGAAGACCCTTATTCGTATTACAGCACGGGGCACTCGGATGACGCAACGATTGAAGCACAAATTATCGGCCTCCACCGTACTTATGCAGAACTGTGGGGCTGGAGCAGCAGCCAGGGATTCCTGTCGTGCTGGCAAATCGGGACAGATGTGGCCAGTGCCGGTGCGACGCAAGGCGTGGAAAATCCTTTTTATCAGTATGCCGACCTGAATGCCGAAAATGCAGGTGTGTCCTGGTTGTGGCGAAAATGCTACGACTTTATCAATCATTCAAACCTGATTATCGCAGCCCTGGGTGACGACACCAATAAACCGGCAGTAGCAGAAGCTAAATTCTTCAGGGCATACGCCTACAACACACTGGTCACCCTTTGGAGCGATGTTCCGCTGGTAACAGAGCCCTTAGCCACGCCGAAATTTGATTTCACCCGACAAAGTACGACCGAAGTGGATGCTCTGATTGACGAAGATCTTAGCTATGCTATAGTGAATCTGCCGGACGTAGGTGAGGCCGCGAACGAAAGCCGGATCAACAAGGATATGGCCCGGCAGTTGGCGGCAGAAGCATACTTGCGCATCGGGATGAGAGACAACAGTTATTTTGCCAAAGCAGAAGAGGCTGCAACCGACATTATAAGCACCGGAAAGTACGCCCTGGTCCAGGCGCGTTACGGTAAATTTCTGGGAGAAGGCGGCGACTATTACCGCGATATGTTCCGTAAAGGCAATCAACGCCGTTCTGAGGGAAACACCGAAGCAATCTGGACCTTCGAAATGGAATATACCCGCGATGTTGCCGGCGGTACCGTCGATAACCCGCAACATCGCCGGGTATGGCAGCCTGCGTACCACAAATGGTCAGGTATGGTCAATGCCGATTCGCTGGGTGGTCGCGGCAACGGACGCCTTCGGCTGAGCAATTTTATGAAATACACGGTCTGGAAAGATCTGGATGGCGATATCCGCAACAGCAACTTCAACATACGCCGCACAACAAATTACAACAAAGCCGGTTATAGTGAACAAATTGGGATCAATGCAAAAGGATTCCGCGTAGCAAAGGATTCACCTGCTGCCGTCCGGTTGGTTACAATCAAAACCGGTGACCGCGTAATTCCTTTTGAAGCAGACAGTCTGGAAGTCTGGTATCCGTACTGTACAAAATGGGGAGGATATGATCCCGATGATGACTTCGGATATGCGATCGTGAAAGACTGGCCGGTCATGCGCCTGAGTGAAACTTACCTCCTGCGGGCCGAAGCCAGGTTTCGTCAGAGTAACACATCCGGAGCCGCCGACGACATCAACGTACTGCGGGACCGCGCATTTAAAAAGGCGCGCGAAAAAACCGGCAATCTCCTGCTTGGAAAAGTATCTGGCGGCGATATCACCATCGATTTTATTCTTGATGAGCGGGCACGGGAACTCATCGGTGAGGAGAACCGCCGTATGACACTTGTGCGCACCGGCAAACTCAAAGACCGGATCCCGATGAATGGCGATGCATCGCCTGCAAGCAAAATCATCACGGGCTTTCAGGATTACAATGCCTTATTGCCAATCCCGTTAACCGAAATCCGGCTGAATAAAGATGCCGTACTGGAGCAAAATCCGGGCTACGAAGTCGATTAGCGGTTTCACTAACCGGTCAATCCGCCGAGGGGTAAATGTGTATTACCCCTCGGCGGATTTGTCATGAAAAGTGCGCTGGTAAATTAAATTGACCCGCCCTGACGTTTGCGGTGACGGGTGATATCTCAAACTCCGCGGAAACAAGATTTAATATATCAAGGTCAAAGTCGCCAGCTCTGCTATTTTTTCTATTTTTGCATCCATGATATATGCCTATGTGATCTATAATCTGGAACACCACCGTTTTCATTACGGGGTTTGCTCTGATCTGGAAAAAACAGAACGCGCCCATAATGAGAGAAAAATAGAGGAAACCCGGGATATTACGCCATGGACATTGGTATACCACGAAAAATGTCCTGATAAGCAACAGGCCATCAGGCGTGTGCGTTTTTTCCGGTCACAGTCCGGGCAATATTTTTTAAAAAGAATTTTGCATTTTTAGATTTTAACATTCAATAGTTAATAACCATTTTTAAACAACGCAATAAGCTGATTTTCTTTTTTGTAGTTTTGTCAGGAAATGAATCTTTTAAATTAATGAGTGATGAGAAAACTTTTTATTGGAGCATTTGCAATTGTACTCGCATTTTCAGCATGTAAAACTCAGCAGACCCTGCCCAAGCAAGATACTGCAGCAACGGAAACAGTGAGCAAGGATGAACCCGCAACAAAGGTGTTTTCAGCCCCTGCAACACAACCCGCCTATCAGCAGCCACAACAGGCTGCTCCCAGGTATGAATCATCAACGCCTGTGAGGGCGCAATCCGAATCCTTTACTTATGCAGATCAGGGAGATGCGGGCAAGTATACAGGCAAATTCTTTGTAATTATTGGCAGTTTCAGTTCTATGGACAATGCCAACCGTTACAAACAGGAGCTTACTCCACAGGGTTTTAGTCCGATTGTTTTACGCAGTGAAACAGGATATTACAGGGTATGTGTCAATGCATATACCGATGAAGCTACTGCTCGTCAGCGGATTCAGCAGATCAGGACTGATTATCCTAAATATGCAGATACCTGGTTGTTGATTAAGAAATAAAGATTCTCAATTTTTTTTGAGGAGAAGCTTATTGCTGAACTTCCGGTTCAGCAATAAGCTTTTTTTAATTCTTCAAAGAAAGGTCTTATTTGTTACCGGACTGGCTGGACCTTAAGCAAACAAGCGGCAGCCCGTTCCAGGGTCTCATTGGTTTTAGCAAAACACATCCTCAGGTAACGCTGTTTGGTCTTTTCATGGTAAAAGGCAGAGACAGGCAAAGTTGCCACGCCGTATTGCATGGCCAACCGTTCAGCAAAAACGACATCAGACTCATCCGATAATTTTGAATAATCGAGTAACTGGAAATAACCACCCTGTGCCGGGATAACCTGAAACAAACTTTTCCCAATTAACCGGTTAAAATAATTCCGTTTGCCCTGATAGAGTTCGGAAACATCCTCCGCGGGATAAGAAACAGGCAAATAATCGGCCAGGGCATACTGAAACGGCGTATTGGCATTATAAACCTCGAAATTCTGCACCTTCCGGAATTCCGACATCATTTTCTCCGGACCGAGGCAATAAGCCAGTCCAAAGCCATTAACATTATATAGCGGCCCGAAACCTGAAACGATAAAACTTCTTTCAGCCAGCTTTTCAAAACGGGCTAAACTTTGATGGATCATATTATCGAAAACAATCGCTTCATATGTCTCAACACTTAAAATGATAATGTTGGTCCCGTTTGTCAAACGCTGCAACTGCAACATATCGCTTTCAGAAAAAACACTTCCGGTAGGATTATGGGGCGAACTAATGATGATCATCCGGGTTTTGGAGGTCATCATTCTTCTCAAATCTTCCCAATCGACCTTAAATCCGGGTGCTTTTAGCTGGACATAGACAGGCTTGGCCCCGTTCAGAATGACCGAAGGGATAAAAAATTCACAGGCAGGCTCCAATACCATCACCTCATCATCATCCTTCACGATCGTCGAGATCGCGGTATGAATGGCCTGAATACATCCTGCAGTAACCGTAACTTCGGTCCGGGGATCATAATGGTAACCATAGTCCCGCTTCACCCGGGCCGAAATTGCCTGGCGCAACTTCAATACCCCCTCAACAGGAGCGCTGTTGTTATATTCGGTTTGCAGATATCCTGCTGCCAGTTTGATCAGCTCCGGAGAACAGGGAAAATCAGCCCGGCTGTCAGCAATGTCAATAGCACCACCCTCTTCGATGAGTTTATTCATTGAAGTGATTATACTAACAGCGGTATTTGGTAGTTTAGATTGTATCATGACTTTTTATCAAGAGGCAAATTTATTAAAAAGAGCCGGACAAATTACCTTACTGATCTCAAATTTAAGCAACAAAATTCGGTGCTGTTATTCCAACACTTCTTTTAAAACCGTAAAAGATTTGATTTCTCCAGTCAAATCGAGGTGTATTTTGTAGTATTCTAACAATTTGGACATTAAAACAGTTCGATGTTCGTTCTTAAAAGACAGCTTTTCAAGTTCAGACAAATCGGTCCGGAATAACCCGGAAAATTTCAGCGTTGTCTCTGCGTTCATAAACGAATGATGAGCAGGCTCATCCTGCCTGAATGAAGAGGAAACCAGATCAAAGAAGCGGAAACCCCCGGAACCCGGCATCTGCGGAAAAACACCAAGATAACGGGTCAACCGGAATAAGAATACGATCAAAAAGTTCGCAATCCCTTCGTCTTTCAAATCCAAAAGACAAATGGCATGAAACAGGAAACTGAATAATTCGGGATTGGCTTCCTCTTCCTTCATACATTTCATCAGTATTTCAGCAATAAAAATAGCCTGCGAACTTCTTTTGATATCGAACAGAATACGTGTGAAGGGAACGGCAAGCTGCACATCCCTGATCCTTTGCAGATTCCTCCCCTGTTTATAGGAGATCACCAGATCGAGCAAGAACAAGGGTTGAAACAGGTTAATCACCGATCCGGCTTTTTTGGAACGGATACCATTAACAAGGAATGACAACTGACCATATTTCTCGGTGTAGATAGTCGCAATGACAGACGTATCCGAATAGGGGATATGGTGTAAGAATATGCCTTTGGTACTTTCAAGCACAGCCGCTTATATTTAGCTTAATGATTTAACCAGGCTACAAGTTTCTGAACAGCCCTGGCGCGGTGGCTGACTTCATTTTTTTCATGCAATCCCATTTCGGCAAAGGTTTTTGAATGACCCTCCGGCACAAACACCGGATCGTAGCCAAACCCCTCATTTCCCCTCTTTTCTTCCGGAATCATTCCGATAACAACCCCCTCGAATTGTGTTTCCCGACCGTCTGTCACCAGCGATATGACGGTGCGGAACCTGGCCCTCCGGTTTGTCAGGCCGTTCATTTGCCGGAGAAGCTTATCCATGTTGGCATCCGCATCCTTCATTTCCCCGGCATAGCGCGCAGAGAAAACGCCGGGTTCGCCCTTCAGGGCTTCAACCTCCAGACCGGTATCATCTGCAAAACAGTTATACCCATATTTCCGGTACACATGAAACGCCTTCATCGAGGCATTCCCTTCGAGGGTGGGCGCCGTTTCCGGAATATCTTCCAGACAGCCTATGTCTTCCAGGCTCAGCAGTTTAACCGACTCACCGATGATATGCTGTAGCTCTTTAATTTTATGCCGGTTATTTGTTGCAAAAACAAGTTTGTCCAGGTGTTTTTTACGCATTGTCTCTTCCATCTTCTGCTAATGGTTTACAGCAGTAAAAGTACAAAAAACAAACGAGCATGCCTATTGTGCTGCCGGCCTTGATTTTGCCTTTCTGAATACCCGCAAAGCACGGCGAAGACCGAACAACCGGACTTGATGCTTCCGCAGGTTAATAACAGCGGACTACCTGAACACATAATCCGTTCCGGGCAGGTCGGAGAACGAGTACTCACCCAATGCCTCGGAATAGGCCCGGCGCTCCAACCCGGGAGCCACCGGTGAATGATTTTTCAGATACTCCTCAACAGCATCGTGTACCGTGTAATCCTTGACTTCAACCTCCCTGACGTCGCGCATGCGACAAAGGTTATCGAGCGGATCGCCCGGCCTGACACAGGCGGAAATGCTGTAGTCACGGTCATCCTGCAAGGGTTCATCATTCACGGTGATCGAAATGATCCGCTTTCCCTTTGGCGCCTGGCTGTCAAATTCAACCTTCATGCCTGAATAACGGACCAGCCATCCGCCAAAACGCTCCATCGGAGTCTGTGCGAATACATTATGCATCTCCTTTTCGAGCCATTCCCTGATCTGCTTTCCGTTTGCCACACCTGTTTTCACGGCTTCATTGACAGGAAGCAAATTCCACAGGTTAGCCCGTGTGATCGGCGCTGGTTTACCAGCCTGCGGAACAATGGGATTTCCGAACCTGAAGCCATTTGAGATGGCGATATCAACACCTGTTTTCCAGCGCATGGCGTCGGTAATCATATTATCCACCGGAGTTTCAGCGGTCAGGTAACGGTACAAGGGGACAGAGGTGTAACCAATCACGGTTTCCAGGTGACCGGCGTAAGGCTTTTTAGCCTTTTCCACCAGGTCCTGAATATGTTTGTCGGCCGGATATTTTCCCGGGTCGACATCCATCAGTTCGTAGTCGTCGCCGGCAAGTTTTCCATCAACAAAATGAAGCGTCAGCTTTCCCACAAACGATCCAAAGGCTCCCGGCTCGGTCACCTTGGCATATTTACCCTCAATGGGCTTGCGGATCCGCTCGTGCGTATCATTGCCCAATATATAATCGGCTTCTTTGGCTATTTCCTGGCTTGCCAGATCAACCTGTTTGAATATGCCCAGGTGTGTGATCAGAAACAGCACATCCAGGTTTTGTTCTTGTTTAATCGTGCTGATCAGATCCTCCGTTTGCCGGTCAATCCCGGTAAAATGAATGCCCTTGCTGAAGGAGGGATTTTGCCTGACGGGAACATCCGGATCGTTAATCCCGATAAATCCCAAACGGATACCTTCAATTTCCTTAATCCAATAGGAAGGGAAAAGGTTTTCTTCGGATTGCTCATGCATCATGTTCTGAACAATTACCGGTGTCCGGTAATCCTCCAGCACCTGGATCATTTTATCCTTACCATAAACAACCTCCCAGTTTCCCGGGATCAGCAGGTCATAACCCATATTCCTGACTATTTCAGGGAAGATGGTTCCTTCCGAAAGCGCCGCGTAACCACTTCCCTGAATCAGGTCGCCGCCGTCGACAATAATCGTTCGCTCCGGATTTTTTGCTCGTTCATCGTCAAAAAGGTTTTTGATATGCGCAAGCCCTCCCCGTTCTTTAAAAACGATCTGCCCGTCTTCGCGGAACAGCTCTGTGTGTGAATCCAGCTGCCCGTGGATATCTGCTGTCTGCAGAATCGTGATGCTTACCGTGTCCATCTTGCTCCGGTTTAAAATTCCTGACGTTTGGGAATGGGATTTTTCCGCGCCCACCATCGCCAGGCCTGTTAATAAAATATTAACCAACCTCATAAGCTCACGCTGATATATCCCTTTTTCTGAAGCTCCAGGACATGAAACAACCCGTTATCAACGACTTTCATCTCCGTGGGCAACTGGTTACGGTCAACTTTAAACATATTCAGCGAGAATCCGCAGACCACCAGGGAAACTCCGGCTTCTTTCGCCCGTTTGATGTAAGGCGCCATTTTCTGGTGATCGGTCAGCTCCGTGACCTCTTTCCCGCAAATCAGCGCCTGGAAATCACCTGTATTGCCCTCTTTTTGCTCCAGTTCTTCTGCCGTCATTAAAATAATCTCCAACTGGGGGATTTGCTTGGTCATAACAATATAGTTCTGCTTACTGTTCGAAACCGGGCTTTGAGCCTGTGCATGCATGCCTGCGAAAAGCAGGGCTAATGCTACTGTAATCTGTGTAATTTTCTTCATCTCTGTATTTTAATTCGTTATTGATTTTTAACATAAATGCTGAAGCTGCTCCGAAAGGTATTATTTCACGCCAACGCGCTAAGTTCGCAAAGATCAAATAATTTAAATTCAGATCTTTGTGTCTTTGCCTGAAGTTACAAAAAAGCCGTTTCGGAGTGTGCTCAATCTCTTTTTCATGCTTTTCAATGCAGAACGGGTCCCGCCGGGATCATTTTTATACTGAACGACCGGTCCCGGCCTCTCTCTTTCTATCATTTCTGAAGCGGAGTTAAAACCATCATTGATTATAAAAAAGAGCAGGCTGCCAAACAGGGCCACGTTCTTGAATAAAGGCCCCAGGGTATTGACCTGTCCTATCTGTATGGTAATCGTGATGGGAAGCAATACAGCAACCAGCACAACTGCCGACCATCTGATTTTGAACCCGATTAAAAAAGAAATGCCTGCCGCCACCATGACAATTCCTGTCACGATGACCAGCCAGACCGGTTCGCCGAAGAAATAAGCAAATTCCTTTAAACTGGCCTGCCCGATCCGGGCAGCCGCTTTTTGCGGATTGACTAAATGTCCGTTGATGCCGGCCACAATAAATATCCCGCTTGTCAGCACCCTGAGCAGAGTTACCGACAACTTGTTCACTGACACTTTATGATTCATTTAAAACTTGTTTAATCCTTAATAATCGTTTGAGAGGTACTCACTAAGATCTAAGGAATCTTTTGCTCGTTACATGCCGGGGGCAGCAACCTCTCCTGCAAAAGACGCCGGTCGATTATTTAACAGGATTAAACCTTTGGCGGTGGGGCATATTTCTCGAAATACAACGCAACTGGTGACCTGGGATTAAATGCGTATTCCCTGACAGCGGGTTGCAGAACAGCCTGATTGAGCGGGCGCAGGCCTGAATAAAAATAAGGTGTACAAAGAAGCTTGAGCTGACTGACCTGCTGGTTGCTTTCAGCTTTAAATTTGCTGGTATCCCGGTAGTCCTTTCCCTTCTGACAGTGTTTTACAAAGCTTATTTTATCATTTCCGTCAAACAGGCTCAATCCATTAAAATCAGCGGCGACGAGCTTCATCAGGAAAAATGAGATCATTATAAATGCTATGTATTTTTTTGTCCTCAAAACGTTATTTTTCTGTCAATAAAAACCAGGGCAATATTTATACCATATATTTATCTATATAGCGGTATAACTCAATAACGTCGTTTCAGTAAAAAGGTTCAGTCATGCTCTATCGGCTCCGGACTTGTCCGAAGGTGATATTCATACCCGCTAAGATTCCGGCATTCATGTTATTCAACGGAATGCCCTGCGAATTAATCTTCAGCAGCATCTGGTCGGAACCGATAAAAAAGTTAACGCCTCTGGGGTGAAAATTGAATATCCACCCCAAGGAAGTCGCCAGGTTAGAAACGCCATAATTTACTGAAAAATCGAACCATGCTGTAGGAGCCATGTTGGCCGAAAGCCGGGCTTCGGTCCAAGTGTTAAGCTTGTGAAACCGTGTTGTCCACAGGAAACCTGCCGAAAGCCTCCGGTAAAACGGCAAGGTGTATTCAGCACCCAGGTTCAGGTTGGCTGCAATCATTCTTCTCTCCCCCCCTGTATTCCCCTGGTCGTAGAATTTTGCCAGGTCGCCCAAATCGTCGCCGAGCGCTTCGAGTTGTTCATCAAAATCGTTGGACGATTCCTGATCATTTTCATCCGCATCAATATTCTCAAATCCGTCGAAATAGTAGGGTTCGTTCAGTGTTGCACCACGAAGCATATCCCGCCATGAAATAAAACCAAGATCGGTGAGCGCCCCTGAAATGGCAAGATCCGGGCTTAGCTGGTAGTCAATGCCCATATCTGCAGCCAGCCCCCAACCGTTTAACCCGGAACCGTCTACATCAAATCCTTTAATATGATTGCCCTTTCCATCATCTTCCGTTTTAAAAGAGGCTCCTTTCATTGAACCGAGAATCGTCCCGTTCGCTATGACTTTCCACTGATCCTGAGCCATAGTTACATCGAGTTGCCGGACATGGGCATCAGCGTAAGCGCCGGCAAACAGGATTTTCAATTTTGCGCCTATTATCAGCTTCCGGTTGATTGCATGAGCATGACCAAAGGCCAGTTCTGCGTAACTTTCGGAGATGCTCCGGGCATTACGAATCTGATAATGATTTCCTTCAGGATTATCCATTCCGGTTTTCATAAAATTGAACAGGTCGTAGGGCAGATTGGTGTTCATATTGGAACGCGATACCAGTTCGATGGTATTAAAGCCATTCCACCTGTAAAAACCTGCACCCAGCAGTGTCACATCGGCATTCATCTGCAGCCGGTTTACATCATGAAGTTTATCCAGAAATTCATCCCGCCCAACGGTGGAACTCATAAAAGTCGTCAGTTCATATTCACCCGACGGATCGTCGTACCGATAGATAAAATCGGTAAGTCCCACATTTCCCTGTGCTGCAATCCCTGCATTCCCCAGGCCGGGAACGCTGATGTAATTCCGTTCGCTCATAAAAGCGGGGTTCATGCGGTGACGGGTCGAAACGCCTTCCAAAAACCAGGCCGACCGGAACGGCTGAGCATTGACGGCTGTCGACAGGACGCCGCAAAACAGAACCAGGAGATATCCTTTTATTGCTAATCGCTTCATAATTTCATTTCTGTGTACTGATCGTTCCCGCCTTTATTCATTCAGATCAAGGTTTATTCCGCCGGTGACCTTTATGGTCATTCCGGTAAACCGGATGAACTGATTCGCATTAAGTGGTAAGTCACTTCCCGTCCGGGAGCCGTTTACCGCCGTTATCCGCAGGGCAAGTGCATCCAGGCGGGAAAGATCAGCATCTTTCGATGTAAGGGCTACGATAACAGGCGTTTTACTAACTCCTGTGTCGTTTCCGGCGGCAATCAGGCCGGAGACAGACGCAGTTATACCGGTCATTTCTTGCCTGGCGGCGTTGAGGGGTACAACTTCCAGCTTTAATGACACCGGTATCGAGTTTTCAGCCGTCATCAATACCTGCATATCAACGTTTTTGAGCTTATCAGAAACGTCCGAAAGATCGTCAATCAATCCGTCGATGGTATCCCTGTAATTCACGTGAAGGGTATCAAAATGCATTGGGACCATGATTTCATAAGAGCCACTGATTTGCATGGCCTTTGTCAGGTCAATATGATGCGTTTGCTCCAGATCGGCATGCGCTGTCATCTCTAAAATGATTGAATCAGGAAGTACCTTAAGCAGGTTCGACAGGGTTTCAATCTGAACGGTCTCATATCCTTGCCGTTCAGTCCCCTGGCGCGAAACCAGGAAATTAGTCTGTGTTGCCTGACCATCGACTGTAGCTGCATTCACTTTCAATGTTGTCCGTTCTATCTTTGAGCTTTCAATAACCTGGCCCTGTTTATCTTTGGCATACATATCAATGTTCAGATTAACCGGCATACCGATTGAATTCCGGATGCTAAAACTGATTTGCGGACTATGGACTTCCAGAACGACGTCCTCCTCCTTCAGGAAATCGAGGTCTTCGTCCAGATCCAGCGCCAGTGACTGGCGCACCGGATCGACCTCCGGATCGAGGAGTCCGGTGAATTTCGCTACATACAGCGGATCAACAGTGACTGTTGGAATAAGCTGAATATCATTCAACCCACTAATATCGATACTGGCTTCACCAATTTTAAGCATTCCGGAAATGCTAATCGGAGCGTCCAGGATCAGCCTCTTTTTACCGTCTATCTGCTGCATTCTCAATCCTTCACCGTTATTCATTTTGCTGAAGTCGACGCCGGTTATGGTGAGATCCCGGCTGAAGCCCTCATAAGGACTGAATTCGTCCTTTTCGCCGTCAAGCGTCAATACCCCGTCAACTATGTGATCTTCCTCTGCAAACCGCAGAAAATCCGGAAGGGAAATCCGGAATTCATCAAAAATAAGATTACCTACTCCCTGCGGGAACCCTTCAAACCGAAAAGTGACCTGGTAAGTCGCAGGCATTGTTTCATCCAGCTCAATGGTCCGGATGGCAACGAGTTCGCCCGGCACCTCCGTGTCAACCCGGATGTTGCCGGCTTGCTCCACCTTTGCTGAAATAGTATCCGGGAGAACGACGACCGATCCCGGAGGAAGTCCAAGCTGATCAAGAATTTCCGTGGAGAAGTTAATTGACGCCGGATCCAGGCTTACTTCCTGCACTTCGATGACCACCGGATCGATCTCAATATCGACAGGATCAAGCACATCAGATTCCGTAAGTGCATACCGTCCGGTTTCATCGACAGTCAGCATTCCCGACTCATCGATCAGCTCGCTGAGTTTGACAGAATCAATGCTCCCGATGGGTATGGAAAACGCACTACCTCCTGCGTTTATATCCAACGAAATATTTTCGTTTAAATCATACCTTTCGTCAACGCAAGAAACGAAGGCAGGCAACAACACAATTAAACCCAAAAAGAGTTTAAACACCCGCTTATAAATCATCTTTAAAAAATTAGCTTCATCACCTATTCAACCCTCACTTTAATGCAGACCAACGCATCATCACTGCATTAAACACCACAATAATAGGTCATTCCTTCGGGAACCGCAACTTTAAGTCGATGTTTTAAAAGCAGAAACAGGATATCACTCTGATTTATAAGCAATTTGGTTAACAACGTCTTTGCGGATGATCCCGTCTTCGAGGCGGATAATTCGTTTTCCGTATTGTGCAAACTTTTCATTATGAGTGACCTGAATGATGGTCATTCCTTCCCCGTTCAGGTCCCGGAGCGTTTCCATGATCAACTCGCCCTGGCTGGAGTGAAGGTTTCCGGTGGGTTCATCGGCCAGCAAAAGTTTAGGTTTTCCCACAATGGCACGGGCAATGCCAACCAATTGCTGTTGGCCTCCTGAAAGCTGCTGCGGGAACAGATCTTTTTTTGCGACCATATTAAACCGGTCGAGCAGATCAGCCACCATCGACTGTCGGTCACGGCTTTTTACTCCCTTGTAGATCAGCGGAGTTTCAATGTTCTCATATACAGTCATTTCTTCAATCAGGTGATATGCCTGAAAGATAAAACCCATAAAGTTCCGGTGATAATCCACTTTTGCTTTTTCCTTCAGATCAAGTACCGACTGATCGTAAAGCTCGTATGTCCCCGCCGAAGGCTCATCGAGCAAGCCAATAATATTCAGAAGGGTTGATTTTCCAGACCCGCTGGGTCCCATAATACTTAAAAACTCGCCGTCATTCACTTCAAGGTTGACATCCTTTAATACAAAGGTGCGCTGAAATTTCGAATCGTAAAATTTGTCAATGTTCGCTAACCGGATCATATCGCTGTTTTTATTTTCTTGTTTACTTCAGAAAATATACCAACAATTTAGCAATCTGACAACCAATTGATTAAAAAATATTCAACGATGACAATGTCAAAAAATAATACAACATCTGACAAATAATTTGACAATATCAAATAACTTATGAATTAAAAGCTTGCCTTGATTTGGCAATGACTTCGAAATGATCCGCTGCCCACCCGGCCAGGTTGCGGATATGCGGGAGAAGGCTCCGGCCTGTTTCTGTTAGTTCATATTCAACTTTAGGCGGGATTTGCGGATAAACTTTTCGAGATACTAATCCGTCAGCTTCCAGTGTGCGCAAGGTAACTGTCAGCATCTTTTGAGAAATATCAGGAATTACCCCGCTTAAATCTTTAAAGCGCATCACACCGCCTTCCCCGAGAATGATGATCAACAGTATGGACCACTTATCGCCAAACCGGTCCAGGATATTCCTGACCGGACACTGTTCCTTTAATGAATATTTTTCTAAAAATTTCTCCATTTTTATTCCTTCATAATCAACAATACTAACGTGCAGGTAACTATCTGCATGCAACGTAACCTATTGTATATCTGCAAGCAACCATTTACCTTTGACTCTCCAAAAGTGAGTAATTTTCTATAAGTAATTAAGGTCAAATGAAAAAAATAATGATTACCGGTGCAACCGGAAATTTAGGTCAGCTCGCTCTGCAGTTCTTGCTTCAAAAAGCGCCTGCAGCCTCCCTGTCGGCTATAGCCAGGGATCCTTCAAAACTGGATTCATATAAGAAACAGGGCGTTCATGTGATCAGAGCTGATTATGAAGATAAAGAATCGTTGCTGAAAGCTTTTCAGTCGGTCGACCTCCTCTATTTTATCTCCGGGAGTGACGTTGAAAGAAGGTATCAGCAGCATCAGCATATTGTTGACGCAGCCCGCCAGGCGGGTATCAAACAAGTGGTCTACACCAGTTTTCAGCGCAAGTCGGAATCCACTGATTCACCCATCGCCCCGGTGGCGGGGACACACCTTCAAACAGAGAAATGGCTGAAAGAATCAGGACTAAGCTATACCATTCTGAAGCATGCCCTGTATAGCGAAGTTATTCCGATGTTTGCCGGGCCGGACGTGATTGAAAAAGGAGTGATCTACCTGCCGGCAGGCGGTGGCAAAGTTTCATTTGCGTCCCGGTCGGACATGGCGCAAGCAGCAGCACACATCCTGACAACATCGGGACACGAAAACAAAACTTATGAATTCTCCGGACCCGTATCCTATTCGTTTGGGGATATTGCAAAGATTCTTGGGGATTTAAGCGGCAAGCGAATCATTTATGTATCACCATCGGCCGAAGAGTTCAGAAATACACTTTCCGGCGCTGGCGTGCCTGCGGCAGTTATAGAAGTGGCGGTCATCTTTGGCGAAGGTATTAAACAGGGCGAGTTTGATTTTCCGGATCCGACCCTTGAAAACATGCTTGGACGAAAGGTACAACCGGTTGAGAATTTCCTGAAAACTGTGTATGCTTAACCAACAGCTGCGTCTGCACAAACTTCAGCGAACAGCCTAAACGAATTTATCCGGGCCTCGTGATTGTAAATATGGGAGACAGTCATGACCTCATCAGCCTGCGTCAATTCCAGGAGTCCCTTCAGGTCTGTTTCAATTTTGGTTTTGCCGCCAATTAACGAACAGGCTGTCATTTGCTCCACGGCTGCCTGGTAATAAGCCCAGTTTCCCGGTAGTTGCTCCACGGGCGGCTGAACCAACTGACGGTTGCCTGTAATAACCCCCAGGAAAAGCTGCTGCATGGTTGTTGCCTGCTTAAGCGCCTCCGCATCGGTTTCGCAGGCAACGACATTTACCCCGATCATGACATAAGGTTCGGCCAGTTGCGGAGAGGTTTTGAAGTTTGCACGATAAATAGCAATAGCCTCCAATAACTGCCCCGGAGCAAAATGGCTGGCAAAGGCGTAGGGCAAGCCCATTTCCGCAGCCAGATATGCACTGTCGGTACTGGAGCCCAGAATCCAAAAGGGCACATCGGTTCCTTCTGCCAGAATCGATCTCACAACACCTGTCCTGTTATCTTCTGAAAAATAGCGCTGGAGCTTCCTGACTTCATCGGGAAAATCATGCACGGCTGCATTGCGGTCGGACCGGATTTCACGGGCAGTAACCGGATCCGTGCCGGGAGCCCGGCCCAACCCCAGGTCGATGCGCCCGGGATAGAGAGAAGCCAGCGTCCCGAATTGCTCCGAAACAATCAGCGGGGAATGATTGGGCAGCATAATCCCTCCCGATCCCACGCGGATTGAGCTGGTCCCCTGGGCAATATAGCCAATGATCACAGACGTAGCCGCACTGGCCACGTTGATCATGTTGTGATGTTCAGCCACCCAAAATCGCCGGTAGCCAAATTGCTCAACATGCTGAGCCAGGTCCAGGCTGTTGCGTAAGGCTTCTGCCGGGGTAGATCCCTCAGTAACAGGCGCCAGATCAAGAACTGAAAAAGCAATATCTTTTTGTAATGTCATAGCTGGTTATTTTGAATTAACAGAAACAACCCAACTATGATTTTTGATCAGAACGATACCTTAATTCGCAGTTCGTTCGGTCAGTTCTCTTTCCAAGAGCAGTTTCATCATTGAAGAGTTTCCGCGCGACGGTTTCAGACAAGATGATATTGGAAGGCCTTTTGATAGCCTCGTCTGCAAAGCCTTCAAGAAATGTAAAACCTCCAAAAATTGAAAAAAAGTCATTGTTGACCCAAAGCTCGCGTGCTTCGATTTTTTCGCCGCCATCTTCCCGTTGCAGAGGTGAATCTTCGGAGCTAAAACCCAGGTAGGCTGCGTATTCAATTTGCGGATAGTCCTGCTTAAGGGTTTTTGCAAGCGGACGGTAACAACTGGCCGATTTCACAATCTCATTCCCTTGTTTTGAAAGGGTAAGCACCCGGTAGATTCGCTGATAGCCAGGATGAAACTTCTCGTAGCTTAGCTCATTGAATACCCAGAGATAAATGAGTAAACCAGCCATAATACTGACAGCAAAACCGATGAAAGTAATTGATGAGAGTACCGGCCGTTGGGCCAGATGCCGAATGAAGTATTTCAGGTGCTGTTTCATGAAAGCGTTTATTTATAAATTGCGATCATATAATCTTTTTCATCCGTTCCCTGAAAATGTTGCCAGGAGTCGCCTCCCAATCTCCCGGCTAACGATTTTGGTGTGAAAAAGACATAAGGCTCGCCCTTTTCGGTCACCCTATCCGGCCAAAGGAACGGAAAATCGTCCAGATCATTTTGAATATTCATTTCAGGAGCAGACGGCCACGATAATTTTTTTCCCGGTACAAGGGGCTCTTCATCCAAATAGACAGGGATCAGCTCATTTATTTTCTTGTCGTAAATCACCCGGCTGTATTTTAAGGTCCCGTTCCTGGCCGTATTTGGACAATCGTAGTCTTTTGTATAAGTAACAAACAAGTAACGATCTGTTTCCAAAAATGACTCATGTACCAATTTGTCCTGCAGACTGACGGCCGGATCAACACCCTCAAGTGCCGATTTGATTCCCCGATTTCCAAAATCAAGAATGTACTTGGGGACAAGGCGATTTGGCAGGTTCAACTGATAAATGGTGTCATTAAAGGCTTGCCTGAGATGGAGCATCCCGTTTTGATAATAGATATCGCCGGAATCAACGCCACGATAGGTTGTTTTGTCAAAATTTCTGATGAGATCAAAATCTTTAAACCGGCATAAAGTATCTCCTGATGCAGAAACAACGTCTATAAAATCCATCTGCTTTTCAAGGACCTTCTTGCTTTGGGAAAAAGCAACTGTTCCGGCGCCTAAAAAGTATGGGAAAGGCTTTGAATAGCTGACGCGCGATCCATCCATATCCAAAATAATCATACCTTTCCCTCTCACTGACCGCTTCTTTTCTTTTTCATCAGGCATTTGAACAGTGAGATTTTTATAATCATTGCTATCATCAAAAACGATCAGGCAGGCTTGTGAAGTCGATCTGTTTTCATATTGATAATATAATTGATCATTAAACAAATAAGCCTTCAGCGTCCCTTCAAATTTCACCGGACCGTTACCGGATGAACCAGTACTAATACCGTTTGAATAAAGTGTCAGATTTTTACAAACATACTGCACAAAATGTCCCTGAAGATCGTATTGAATAATGCCACCGAAACGGGATTGAATATAGATATGCTTTCTGCTGACCAGCGCCTCACCGGCAAACTTTCCAAGCAGCGAATCCGGATCCTGTTCCAACCGGATATAATCAATCTTCCGGAATAACCGCGACAGTTTAATCTTTTGAGGGTTTGTCCTGTTCCCAATAATATCAATCCTCACCGGGGGTCTCTCCGGATCAATGCCGCGTTCCTCTTTAAAGCGGAAACCTTTTGAAAGTTTGGACAGGGAGTCGGTCAGTTGCTTTTCCCGATCAATCCGTTCTTTCTCCAGTTGTTGCTCCTGCGTCAGGATTTCTTTGGCAAGTTGATCTTCATCACCTTTAAGACGATTGCGGTGACAGGAAATTGTCAGAATTAATGCCACCGCCAGAAGGATTAAAGCTTTCATCGGTTAGTGATTTCGTGTTACTATTATTTGAAGACTTATCGGTCTAAATAAACGCTTTTCTAACAGCTCTCCCCACGAAAATCGCACTCAACTTTCTGAAAGCAAGAATTTTGCCACTATAGAATCGAGTGTAAATAACTTTGACAGATTATCTAAAATATTTTTTTAACTGTAAATCATTCCTCAAACCGTACATTCACATTTCCGCCGGAAGCACGCATGTATACCGGGATTCCGCCACCGTTCACCGCACCTTTGACGCGGTCTTTTTCGGCTTTTCCTGAGAAATTCTGAAGGTCGATATTCACTTTCCCCGAGCTTAAATCCAGATCCAAGCCAAGTTCGCCACCCTTCCGGATGATGGCATCAATTCCTCCGCCACTGGATTCCAGGTGTAATTCCTTGCTTAAACTCCCAATATTAACACGAACTGATCCTCCGCTGGATTTGGCTTTCACGTACGCGGCATCTCCGTCAACACTGACACCACCCCCGCTGCTGCCCGCATCTACATCGCCGTGAACGTTCGTCAGGTGCACGCCGCCACCCGAGCTGTGCGCAAAAACATTCCCGTGCGCTTCCTCTAAAGTGACACCGCCTCCACTGGAATTCAAGCGAATATCTCCGTGCTGATTCGTCGCATGCACGCCCCCGCCCGATGAACTTGCCTTCGTGGTTCCTGTAACGTTCTCCAGTTTTATTCCGCCTCCGCTGCTTACAAAATCATGTGTACCTTTTACACTTAAAATTTTTAGTCCCCCTCCGCTGGACGAGACGTTGCACGACATTTCCCGGGGCGTCAGGATGGTTAACGAAATTCCCACATTGTTCCACAAACCAAATTTTGTCTTACGCTCGACATTTGCAGTAACGACAGAACCATTTCTTTCAATATCCAGTTCGAAATCTTCCAGAATATCCCGGACCGACGGATCTGAGGGTGATAAAACCCTTCCGTTTTTCCGGATAAATACCTGTACGGTTACTTCCTTCTGATCGTCGGCCCTCACTTCGATTCCTCCGCCGGATGACCGGGCATTCAGTGTACCCGGCTCATTCATGTCAAAGGTCTTTGTTATCGTAGGAGTCTTGTTTTCCTGCGCAATCCCGCTGCATGAAAGCAGTGTGACCAGCATTGCTCCGATGGCGTACATTTTTACATTCATTTGTTTCAAATTAAAAGGTTATTCAATCTCGACCGAATCTATCCTAAAGACGCTGCATTTTATAAATAGTTACTCATACCTTGACTCTTTCTCCCGCTTCGTTCTCTTTATTCATATCAAGCCCTCTGCCTGCCCTTTTCGCTATTCACATTGCCAAGCTCTCTCAAAAAAAATGCCCTTCTGTTAATAATCTCAATATCAACCAATACAGAAAACAGCGGTTCTGATAACGTCTAATTTATTTACACTCCTGGTCTGGTTGATACCTTCGTATGGATCTGTTTAGAAATGGCAGCAATTATTCAGCAAAAACTCAGAAAATCAGATCAGGTAAAAGATGCCCGAGACGGCCAACCCGGCAGCAACCAATGTCACAAAGCTCAAAAGAATGGGTTTTCGCGAGGCCTTGCTGCTTAACGATACTGCATAGATCATCTTCAGAAGGTTGTTGCTGTTGGTGGCATTGATGATGGCCAGTACAACGGTCAGTTGAGTAATTTCATAATGTTGCTGCAGCATGTAAAGCAGAAAAGGATCAACATCAAAAAAACCAATCAAAAAAGCCAGGCCTGTCACTCCTGCGCTGCCGAAACGTTCCATCACATGGTTGGTGATCAGGGCGAAAGCAACAAACAAGATCCCGAAAATAGCGGCAGTACGTAGTTCCAACGGATTTTTACTAACTACGCCGCTTTCTGTTGACATCTTTTCCTTTGCACCTCCACCATTATACTTCAATACCAGGCGAGACAGTCCGTAGGCAACTCCGAACATAAAAAGGAAAGGAATGGTCAACCTCAGGCCGATGTTTTGGTTAAAAACATAGGCCAGCACCAATACCCGAAGGTACATCATACCATTGGCCAACATAATGGCTGAGACAGACTGGATACCCGTTCCTTCTTTCTTCTCTTTCCGTGCTAAAATAACCGTGGTCGTCGTGCTGCTGTATATTCCGCCAAGCACGCCGGTCAGCATAATTCCGGAATCCGGGAAGATGAATTTCTTTACCAGGTAGCTGACATACGAAACTCCCGACACGACCATGATTGCCAGCCACAGTTCGTAGGGTGAAACCGGGATCATTTCCGATATGTCCGCCGAAGGCAGTAAAGGCAAAATGATCCCCGCGAAGGCTATAAATTTGGCCAGCGTGACGAACTCTTCTTCCGAAGCCTTTTGGGAAATTGACTTGAACTGCCCTTTCATTTCCGTTAAAATCAGGATCGCCACCACAAACGAAAGCGCCAGCCAAACCGGCTGTGTAAATACCAGGACGCTCAGGCAGTAGGTGAGCAAAGCCAGAATGGAGGTCGTCAGACCGAAATCCTTCTGTTGCCTGATCTTTAGGAAATACTGGACGCCAATCAGAAGCCCAAGGACCGACAATCCAACCAGAAAAGGCACAAGACCGGCGGGATCGGCGATGTACAACACGTATCCAAGCAGGCCGATAAATGTAAACGTACGATCGGTACCGAACAGCATGCTGTCATCGTCGCCAAGGTGGTGGCGGCGCTGCCCCAGCCCGATCAGTAAAGAAAAAACAAGAACAAGGACAAAATTGACAATTTCCCTGGGAATAAACGGCATGATATCCATGATCAGTATGACTGTTGTTTGCAAAGATATTTTTTCTAGCCGGGTTGTGATAATCTATATCGGGAAAAAATACTATTCATATCGCAGTGCGTCGACCGGATTTCGTGTAGCGGCCTTCCAACTTTGCCAGCTTACGGTGATTAAAGCAATTCCCAAAGCCAGCAAACCAGCCAGGGCAAAGATCCACCAACTCAATTCGGTTTTGTAGGCAAAGCTTCCCAGCCATCTATTCATCGCGTACCAGGCAACCGGAATCGCAATTACAAAAGCAACAGCAATCCACTTCATAAAATCCTGATTGAGAATGGCCAGGATCTCTGAGATTTTGGCGCCGTTCACTTTGCGAATGCCAATCTCTTTAATCCTCTTTTCAGACTGAAGTGTGCTCAGGGCAAATATTCCCAGTGCAGACAAGATCATCGCAATCAGTGAAAAGATACCCGTGATCTTTGACAGCCGCTCTTCTTCTCCATAGGAAGCCTCGTATTTTTCGCTCACTCGTTCGAATTCGAAAGGGATATCCGGGAATAAGTTATCCCATTGTTTCTTTATAAACCCGACCGACTCCGCTTCCTTTTCGGGGTGAAGCCGAACGGCTATATACCCCGGGTAATTGTGGTGAGGTCCAAACTGATAGATCATGGGCTGAATAGGATACTGTAAGGAAGCCACATTGATATCGTTTATCACGCCTACGACCGTTTTTTTATTGTCTTTTGAAATTAGTCCGATCTGCTTCCCTTCGGCAGAATCCCATCCCAGCTTCTTCAGTGCCGTCTCATTGATCAGAACTGCCGATTCCATGTCGGTGGAAAGATCTTCGGAGAAAAATCTCCCCTGTTTCACGTGCAACCCAAAAACTTCGGTAAAATTCTCATCCACATCACATGAAAGCAATTCCAGTCCGTCAGGGAAAGCGCTGTCATCCAGATAGATCTTAAATTTATTCCGAAAGCCAAATCCGGGAATAAATTCAGTCACAGATGCTTTGCTGTATCCGTATTGTCCCTGGTGTTTTTCCAAAGCCGCCGTGAAAAGAGTTGTATTCTTCAGTTTTTCGGCGCGGTTATGCCCCAGAATACCGGCAGGCATGGCAATAAGATTATTCCTGTCAAAGCCCGTCTCATGATGCTGCATGAACGAGATTTGCTTATAAATAAAAAGCTGCGTGATGCCCAGCATGATCGTGATCGCGAACTGCAAGACGACAAAGCCCTTCTGAAAGGTCATTTTATTTCCGGCAACCATCTTATTCTGAAGCAGAACCTTCAGCGGCGATGGCTTCGATAAAACAACAGCGGGATACAGTCCTGCGATCAGCGCCGTAAGGAAACCAAATGCTGCGACCCCACCCCAGAACAGGGGACCCGAAAAATTGACGGCAACGTCCTTTCCGGTTAATTCACTGAAAGAAGGCATAAGCAGGTAAACCCCCGCGAAAGAGAGGATCAGGCTGATCAATACAATGATTGAAATCTCCAGGAAGAAGTCGCCGATCAGTGCAAATGAAGTAGCTCCGTTTACTTTTTTAATCCCTGTTTCAATATTCCTTTTCCCTGCATTTGCAATCGAAATGTTGACAAAATTCAAACAGGCAATAACGAGTATCCCGATAGCTATAGCCGCAAGGATCCACAAATATACCGGATTGACGGCAGGCACAAGATCGTCTTCAAGCGTGGAATTCAGATGGCTCCCTTTGAAACCTGTTACCCGGTAATGATGTCGGTTTTTCATGAAATCAGGATAATACTGCTTTTCGATATTGCTTAATTTTTTCTCAAAATCCTCAGGTGCCCTGTTTCCCCTGAAGGTGACAAACGTATAAAGCCCGAATTCATACCACCGCTGATCCAGGTCCGGATAATACCGGTACCTAAACTGATCGGATAAAAAATAGTCGAAATCGAAAATGGAATTGGAAGGAATATTATCAATGACTGCCGTAATGGTAAAAGGGTGATCCTCAAACTCAAAAGTTTTTCCGACCGCATCTGCATTGCCGAAAAGTTTACCGGCCAGCTTCCTGGTGATGATCGCTTCGTAAGGATCCTGAAAAAGAGTTCCCTGCTGCAGAGGAAAGTTGAATAGTTCGAAAAATTCACGTTCAACAATCGCCCCTTTCAGATCCTTAAATTTTTTCTTTTCAACTTTCAGCTCTTCCCAGGTTCTCATTAGTCCGGTTACCTTGTCAATTTCAGGGTAATCCCTTTTAAGTACGTCCCGAAGCGCGAGAGGTGTTCGCGCTCCGGTGCTACCGTCCTGAATATTTCGTTCAACAATCCGGTAAATCTTGTCAGCATTCGGATTGAAGGTTTCGAATGAAGTTTCAAAATGGATATAAAAAAGGATCATTAAACTGACTGACAGGCCAACAGACAGACCGATCATATTGATCAGGACAAAATTTCTGCCGCCGAACAGGTTGCGGACATTGACCCGTAGAAAATAGCTTAATCGTTCCATTCTTGTTCGTTTAAGACAATCATCGGTTTACTCATACCGCAACGCTTCCACCGGATTGCGGGTAGCAGCCTTCCAGCTTTGCCAGCTTACGGTAAGCAAAGCAATTCCCAAGGCCAGTAGGCCGGCAAGGGCAAAGATCCACCAACTCAGGGTGGTCTTGTAAGCAAAGTTCTCCAGCCAATAGTGCATCGCATAATACGCAATAGGAGTGGCAATGACAAATGCGACTGCGATCCACTGTACAAAATCTTTGTTGAGCATCGCTAATATTTCAGAAACCCTGGCCCCGTTTACTTTGCGGATGCCGATTTCCTTGGTTCTTATTTCTGAAATTAACATGGACATGGAAAAGAGTCCCATACCCGAAATAAGGATGGAAAACAGCGCTAAAACAAATAAAATATTTGACACCTGTATTTCTTTTTCATAAAGTTTGGCAATGTGCTGATCAAGGAAAAGAACATCAGAAACAGCGGTATTGTCAATGTCTTCGGTTGCCTTGGTAATTTTATGTACGGTTTCGGTTAAGGATGTGTTGGCTGATGCCAGTTTTAAAACAATCCGCGACTGGTACGATTCTTCATAGCGAATAGCCAAAGGTTCAATCTCATTATGCAACGAATTATAGTGAAAATCTTTTATCACCCCTATGATCGGCGAGCCATTCAATGATGTACCTGGAATATCATGAATGCCATATTTTTTAATAAACGCCTCATTTACAACATACGACAAGTTGTCTGATGCTATTTTGTCATCGAAGAACCTCCCTTTTTTAATTTCGAAGCCCATCGTTTTGGGATAGTCGGCCCCCGCCATGTTGTGGTTAATGTTAATCAATTCTTCCTCCCCGTTTTTAACAAGCGGTATTCTTAAATTAGAGTAACGTTCATCGCCGGGTATGTGCAGGCTGGTGCTGACTTTTTCAATTTCAGGAATCCGTTTTAATGCTTCCTCAATCCTCTTGATATTTTGTGGCGTATGCTCCGACCGGTTTGCAATTGGCATATAAATAACCGTTCCATCAGCCAGGTTGTTACTACTTTCAGCAAACACAAAATTCATCTGTTTGTATATGGTAAAAACCGAAATTATCAGTGCAATTGAAGCAGCAAACTGGGCAATAGAAAATATATTTCCCAAACTGTTTACCTTTCTGCCCGAATCGTTACTTTCTCTCAATGAACTTGTAATTTTATACGATGTAAATTTTAAAGCCGGGAACCACCCGACCAGCACACCGGTTAAAGCTCCGATTAAAAGCGCAATAAAAAACCAGGAAAGCTTTAAATCAGGTATGGTAATATTCAAATAGCTGCCCAATGTATTTTTTACCGGATAACTTATAAAGAATGCAAATGTCACGGCAATAATGCTCGGTAAAACTGCCTGATAAACCAAAAAGCGGATGTTGTGTGCCCGTGAAGAACCATTTACCGACCTGACCCCAATTTTTTTAATGCTTTCGGATGCCCCGGATAAAATGGTGTTTGCATAGTTCAACAAGGCTATCAGGAGTACAATAGAGACCAGGCTTATCAGCATCAGGGTTATTCTCCGGTTGCCATGTGCACATATACCATCTGGCAAACCGGAAGAAGAATAATAAATTTTGTCCAACCGGTTTAATTGGCAATTTCTGCTGCTCGCCTGTTCTCTATATCCCAATGAATTGAATACGGAAATTAGTCCGTCGCTTATTTTTTGTTGTAGCCGGTCAGCCGGTACAAGTTCATCCGCCTGAATGAAAGTTTGCAATGTACTGTTCATCCAATCCATTGTAACATAACCGGGCATGTTCGAAGCAGGCAAAAGCATGTCGAACCTGATGGATGAATTTTGGGGAATTTCATCCATTACCGCCTTGACAATGAACATCTCTCCTTTGTATTCAATCGATTTCCCGATAGGGTTTTCATTTCCGAATACTCTTCCGGCTAAAGGTTTGGAAAGCGCAACAGAATGTTTATCAGCAGAAAACGATTTTACTTCACCTGATAAAATTCCGAATGAGAACACCGTGAAGAAATCATAATCGACAATCAGTGGGTTATCAATGTTGTATTTTGTTTGATGATATACAATATTTCTCTCTGTCAGGCCACCTTCATCGTTCAAAATCCTTGCTGAACGATCAACTTCCGGTATGTTCTCGTTTACCCATGAACTCATAATCCCCGGGGTATAACACACATTATTCATGTCACGGGTACTCCATTCTACCCGGTATATTGATTTATAGTTTTTATGGAAGCGGTCAAAACTCATTTCCGAAAAAGCATAAACCCCGGCAAGGATAACAAATGTAAAGCCTATTGCCAGCCCCAAAATATTAATAGACGATGTAACAATTTGCTTTTTTAATCCGCGAAAAATTAATTTTATTTCTTGTTTAAACATGACTGTAAAACTTTAACATTTATTCATATCGCAACGCTTCCACCGGGTAGCAGCTTTCCAGCTTTGCCAGCTAACCGTAAGCAGGGCGGCTATCGGGCACATGCAAAATGATCAGCATGGCGCATGCAAAGCCGAAAGCGAGTCCGGCGATATTCAATGCGGTAAAAATACCGTTACTCCTTAAAAAGCAGAAAAGGTCATTTATTTTGAGGATCATAGCTATTAAAATCTTCGTTCATAACTAATTCCCTGCCCTTCTGTGTCCGGGTTCCGGTTCTGCCTCAATCGGAATGCCCAAAATACAAGTTACTGATTTTTAAACAGCTATGAAATAGCCCATACGCACTTTGTAAAAATATTTTACAATGAATGTGGGATTCTTTAACAGGAAGTTTAACGTGACAACTGAACTCGCCATACAAGTTTATGAATTTTGCGATTAAACAAGAGCAGTGGCAAACTTGCTGCATCCTGCCAAACACGGGCAAAAATCTATGAAGCGATTACTTATAGATGGCGGATGTAATCCGAAAAAGTTTAAACATATTCGGAATGTAATCCGAGAAAGTGGTATTTTTTGTCACTAAGCAGAACTGACATAGGTGCATTATGTGAAAACTATCTTGTATCCAACTGTTCCCCTACGACACACTACACGGAAAATATGAAGACGCCCCCTTAATTGCCCTCGCAAATTATGTGTATATTTGTAAGATAAATGTGTATTAATTATGAGAACGAATGTTGTTATTGACGACCAATTAATGCAAAAGGCGCTGAACGTAAGCGGGCTGAAAACAAAAAAAGCAGTGATTGAACACGGGCTGGAATTGGTCATATCGCTGAAAAGTCAGCGTGATATCCGGTCTCTTCGTGGAAAGTTATCCTGGCAGGGCAACTTGGAAGAACTAAGAAAAGAACAATGATACTGGTAGACTCGTCCGTTTGGATTGATTACTTTAATGGTCAGTTGAACTGGCAAACCGATAAGCTCGATCAATTGCTTGGGAGGGAATTGATCATTACCGGGGATATCATTCTTTTGGAAGTACTCCAGGGATTCAATTCGGAAAAGGATTTCAAAACAGCAAAAAAAGCTTTGGAAAAATTACCCTGCTATACGCTGTGTGACCGCAAGCTTGCCGCTGAAGGGGCCAATCATTTCAGATCTTTACGTGTAAAAGGGATAACTGTCAGGAAAGCAATTGACACGATCATTGCGACTTATTGCATTCACCATCATCATACTTTACTCCACTCAGACAGAGATTTTAAGCCGTTCGAAGAATACCTTGGCCTGAACACACTTCAACCGCTGTAGAAACCAGCACCATAGCCTGCTCACACTATCCCTTTTCTGTCTACTCTTTATCTACATATTTAAATCAGCACAACTGTATTATTCATACCTCAACGCTTCCACCGGATTCCGGGTCGCGGCTTTCCAGCTTTGCCAGCTTACGGTGAGCAGGGCAATTCCCAGGGCCAGCAGGCCGGCCAGGGCAAAGATCCACCAGCTCAATTCCGTTTTGTAGGCAAAGTTTTCGAGCCATATATCCATCGCATACCAGGCAACAGGTGTAGCAATCACAAAAGCAATGGCAACCCATTTTACAAAGTCTTTGTTGAGCATGGCCATCACTTCGGCTACGCGGGCGCCATTTACTTTCCGGATGCCGATCTCCTTAGTCCGGCTAACTATGGAAAAGAAGCTGACCGCATAAAGCCCGACACAGGCGATTGCAATTGAGATAGCCGACAGCAACAATAAAAGCTTTTTTGCCTGCTGATCTTTAATATAATGACGGACAACTACCTCGTCGTGAAAAGCATAATCAAGTGGAGCGTCGATATTAAACTCGCGCCATAACTTCTGAACGATCCCGATAACACCGGATACGTCAACATTGCGGATCTTCACGTACACGCCACCACAATTCTCCGCCTGCGTGATTAACAAAGGTTCCACTTGGTGGCGTAAGGAACGGAAGTTAAAGTCTTTAACGATGCCTATCACCTGGCAGGTCTTACCTCCAAAGATCACGTTCTTTCCAATCAGAGGACCTTTCCCGCCGTATTCCCGGACCGCCGATTCGTTTAGAATAACTGCATCGAAATCGGATTTGCGGTCGCGATCGAAAAAACGTCCCTCTTTCATCTTAAACCGGAAGGTATTCAGGAATTCATCATCGACCGGGAACACACTGGGATGAAAATAATTCTCTTCGTCTTCCCTTTCAAAAAATGCCGCGGTCATTGAAAAATCTTCCCCAAAATAAACATCACTGGTTGCCACTGACCCGACCGCCTCATAAGTTTTCAATTTTTCGATGAAACTTTTCCTCGATTGTCCGTTCATTTGCCCCAGATCCAGCATCATCACATTCTCGGGGTCATACCCCCGGTCCTTGCTGATCATGAAATGAATCTGCTTTTGAACAATCACAGTACTGAGAATGATCAGCCCCGATAAAATAAACTGCATGACAAGAAGCCCCTGGCTGCCCCATGAATTCCTCCTGTCAACACGCTCGTTCCTGAACAAGGTCAATACTTTTTTATTCGATACCAGAAAAATATGCAGCAGATTGGAAGTCAATATAAATACCAACAAGATCATGAAAACTGCCACCATAATCTTCAGGACAAGATCACCGCTAAGAACTACATCAAAACCAAGGTAATGAACGAGGGGTCTTCCGGCTGCGAGATAGATAACTCCTGCAAGGACAAACGACACCAGGAAAAAAGCAAAAGTCTCATACAAAAACTGCGATGCGATATCCGCTTTATAAGCACCGACCGTTTTCCGGATACCAACTTCCTTTAATCGCGTCGAAACAGTGGCAACGGTCAGATTCACAAAATTAACCGAAGAGATCAGAAGCACCAAAATCGCCAGGATGACGGCTCCGTAAACATAGAGTTTATCGGATGTGACGGCCGGATCGAATTTGTGTGAACTAAAATGGATGTTCGTCAGCGGTTCACAGGTATAAAAAAGATAAAAGTCGGGCGAATACTTCAAATCGTCCATGTTCTGCGCCTTTGCAGCGTCAATCCGGTCGTCCGAGTTCGCGTAAACAAGTTTGCTGATTTTGAAATTCAATTCACTGACATCCATATCCGGACTGCTGGTTTTGAAATAGGTATAGTAACTCTGCGATCCCCAGCCGATTTCATCCGGATTTGATTTTTGCAACGACTGGATCAGTTGAACACGCAAATGAAAATTGCGGGGAGGATCATCGAAAACGCCGGTGATGATGCAATTCTCCCCTCTCAGTTCGACAACTTTTCCCAACGCGTTCCCGACTGAGCCGAATTGCCTTTCTGCGATGCTTTTAGCAATGACAAGATCATTTTCTGAGGCAAGGGGATTTTCCTGAGTAGCTTTGACCGGTATCCCGAAAAAGGAGAAAAACGCCGGATCGGCGTAAAACAGCTGTCCGTCGGCTACATTTTCGTTTTCATATTTCAGATCTGCCCGGCCGCGTGCCAGCATCCTGACCGACTCGCTTATTTCAGGAATGTTGTTTACCATCGCAGCAGCCTGCTCCGGACTTGTTACTGCATAATCGGCGATTTCTTCGTTCAGCTTTCCCTGCATGAGGCAACGGTAAATCCGCTCACGGTCAGGAACATGCCGGTCAAAGCTCGTTTCATAATAAACATAGCCTACGGCAAACAGAATAACGGCAAATGAAATACTCAGTCCGAAAAGTTTTGCAAAGGTTAACACGCCGTTCTTCCGGGCATTTCTGACAGTCATTTTAAATCTTAAAAAATTCATCGGCTACCTTGTTTTTATTGATCCTTCAAAACCCTTTTGCGGGCCGCATCCGGTTTCCAGGTTAAAAGTCAGCAGGTGATAGCTGATCACCTTCAAGTAAGATGCCTAAAATTCAACTCGCTGATATATAGACAACTACGAAAACTATCCCTACTTATCTTGTAAAAATATTTTACAGAGATGTTGGATTCTTTAACAGGAGTAACTTCGAATACCGATCTCTTTAGTCCATCGAACGATGGAAAAGAAGCGGACTGCATGTTCGTAGCTTATTTATTCATTTTTCGGACTCCTGCCGCCTTATCAACCGGTATTTTCAAACCGTCCATTTTTTCTTCAGAAGTATTATTAAGCAACACAACCGGCATTTCTTTAGCTGTCAGAATATCAACCAAATTCATGTTGATCCCTTTTACATCGTCGAAAACCATGGCTGGACGGAAATCGTCTTCTTTATAGCTGATTTTTACATTCTCCATCTGTATTCCTTCGGCGTGACGCACATACAATCCCCAGGCCGGTAATTCGCTAAACATGGAGAATTCCGGATAATCTGGTTCGCATTCGGGAACGCTTGTAACCGAATCGGGAGCAATACAGGCAATCTCTTTGCTTGCACCTCCCGCATAAGTAATTTCAATATTTTCGAGCAATACATCTTGCACCGGAAAACCAGGAATTCCCACAATCGATGAAGGAAGCAGGTTGAAAGGCAACCACGGATGACCAAAAAACGGATATCCGGAACGACGGGCAGGCATTTTCTCTTTGTCTGGACTATTTACATCAGGTGGCCCTTCCAGCGGATAACCCTGATCGGGTTTGTAAAGTGGAATTTCTGCCTTGACATTGGCTATTCGAATTCCTTTTACAGAGCCAACTTCTGCTTTTTTATTGCGGTGTCCCAAACGGATAAAAACAGCATTCCCTGTATTCGTGGCCGATACATCCTGAATATCAACATTTTCAATATGCCCGCCGTCAACCGATTCGATGGCAATGGCCGACCTGAACGTGTCGAAAACAGTAAGATCGCGCACTTTAATATTTTTAAACCCGCCATACGATGCAGTTCCCATTTTAAACGCGCTGGCGCTCGACCGGATGGTACAATTAGCGATATAAACATTGTCGCAGTATTTCCCGGGGGTTTCCGATTTCAGACAAATACCATCATCTGCTGAATTCACAAAACAATTAATTACTTTTACGTTCGTGCAGTCCGAAATATCAATCCCGTCATTGTTCCAGTACGAGGTGCTCTGAACGTTGATCCCGTCGATGGTCAGATTTGTACAGTTGATGTAGTCCTGCACCCAGCTTGCCGCGTTTTTCATGGTAACCCCTGAAATGTTAACCTGATCACAGCCTTTGAAAATCACCAACATGGGACGAACACCTTCTGATGGCCGGCTTACCTTCCACCTGGGAAGATCGGTGATTGTGCCGGCCCGGAGCCGGCGCATCACGTCGAGCATTAACTCACCGGCTCTCCCGTCGATGACGCCTTCACCGGTGATGGATATATTTCGCTGATTCTGAGCGACCAGAAAAGCCATGGCAATCGGATTATTGTAATCCAAACGGTTTATACTACCCTGCAAACATGCGCCCTGCTCAAGATGAAGGATGACATCTGACTTTAGGATTAACACTCCGGAAACAAAATTTCCGGGAGGAATCACAACTTTTCCGCCACCATTAGCCGAAGCTTCATCAATGGCTTTCTGGATAAAACTTGCGTTATTTATCTTTCCATCGGCTTTGGCCCCATACGAGGTGATCAAATATTCGTTCTGCTGACAAAAACTGCTCAACGTAAAAACGATACAAGCAGTGATCAATGTTAATCTCTTCATGATTTGTATTTACTTTTGCACTAAAACTTACTTAATTTGCCACTCGTTCTCAATGTCTTCCAACGATAGACCTTTTGTTTCAGATCGTTGTCAACGTCTATGCCATGATGGGCTTTGCACGCGCCACAAGCGGCACATGAATACATAAATCCTCTCCTGAAAACTTTCGTTGGGCTACTTTTAGTTAAATTCATGGTTGTTAGTCTTATAATTTTATTGTACTCGGATCGTCAAGATTTCATAGGGTTTAACCGATACGTCAATACTTCCGTCGTCATTTAAAGAGAGTGCTTTTTCATCGTATTCGAGCATATCAGTCAGGGTTACTTTGCTGAATGGCTTGAACCCGGTAAGCCTGGCTTTGGCAAATTTGCCTTCGGTTTCGTAAAAGCGAACAATGGAACCGTTTCCGTCTTCTGCTTTTTTTAAGGTTGAAACCACGATGTTTTCAGGTGAAATTTTCAGAAAACTTTGAGAGGCGGGCAGGGTAGCTGTTGTTGCTGAAGTTTTTCCGGAGAATGCTGTGAGCGGATTGTTGAATGCCAATCCTTCCTTTTGGGCATACCGCCAGTTGCCGTTGTGCAGGTAAAGCGCCATGCGGTAGCTGTGCGATCCTTCCTGGGTAAACGAATATCCGGGGTTCCATCCAAAGCTTTCGCGGGTAGAAAGTAACACATGTTGAACCACCGGGTAATCAACCGGATTGGCAGTTTCGTCGCGGAACAGGTGGACGGTCATGTCGGATGCAAACAGGCAACCACTGCCTTTGTAGGTTCCGGTCGAAACGTCAACCCAGTTTACCGCCTCACGGAATGGCAGGTTATTCCGGGCATAATTAGCCGGGTAGAACTGACATTCATAATTATCGGGCAGCCAGGAATAGTCAATGTTGTCACGGTCCATTTCAACCCGTCCGAACGGAACATCGTAAGTGGCGCTGAAGGTTTTATCCATGTTCAAGGGAAAAACGATGCGCAGTTCTTTGGCCTTCTCGCCGGTCCAGTTAAGCACATCGGCTTCAATCGTTAGTTCGCCTGTTTCCTTGTGAAGGATGAATCGCTCGCGAAGGATGAAGTACTTCATTTCAGCTTCTTTCTCAACGATGTGGCGCAATGGACTTTCAACAGCACGAATGGTTTTGAACTCGTGCATACTGGTTTTATCGAAATCGTCCATGGTAGCAGGCTCCTGGTTTTCCCAGGCCACTGTTGGTGCTCCCATCTGGATGACTTCGCCGCCAAAGAATTTTTCGGTTTTCAGGATCTCCTGTTTTTTGACTTTATCGTACATGGAACTGACCCCGCCTGATCCGAATTTCACCCGAATCAGATCGTTCTCAATTGAATCGCCCTTAATTTCAGTGTATCCTTGCGGAAACGCTTTCGCGTCGCCTGCATAATAGGTTTTGTAGCCCACAGACGGGATACCGGTCGCCATCAGACCTAGTTCCAGTTCATGTTTTTCGGGTGAATGATTGATCAGCTCGCAGGTGATTTCATTGCCTGACGCATCTTTTAACTCAAGTCCTTTCCATGTTGCCGGATAAGTAATTTTGCAGGTTACAAATCCGTTTCGGGTCCAGCTACTCTGATTGTAAACAACCACCGGAATTTGTGCCGCGGTTCCCTGAGGAATACGGCTTAGCAGTTGTGACTCAGCCTCGCGGGCAAGTGATTCGCCAACCTTCAGTGATTTGGCATACGAATCGACACAAACCTGGTCGCCCAAAATTCCGCGATTACCGCCCCAACCATGATCGGGCCAGCAGTTCGCCAGCCAACCTTCGTCGAATTTGTCCTTAAGATAGCTAACCGCAGGATCAATTGCATTCAGATTAGCGAATAAGCCTTCCGCTTTAATCAGGGTATTGTGTCCTTTTCGTCCCATCAGCAAACCTTCGCGATGGCCGGGTTCGTCATAGTATGCCCACGACAGCGGGTAGTCGCCCTTTACCGTTTCGATGTTCAGCTCAGTTTTTCCAAAGAAATCCTTTAAGGCCTCATTGGGTTCGACAAACTTCATTTTAGGGGGGTTGATCTGCTTATCGGGGGCATTTTTATAGTACGTATTCCACTTTTCAGCGAATTGTGTCATCACTTCGTTTTGCATTTTTACAAACGGGATCAGTTCGGGGCAAGGAGGAAGATAGTCGGAATTAAAATCGTACAACACCGATTTTGGCAATTGGCGCGGCTCATAGAGATATTTCCGTTCATTCAGAAATTTCAGGTATCCAACTTTATTGTTGGGATTGATCATGCGCGATTCGGCCCCATAGCGGAAAGCAAACATGTTGATGTAAGTTCCGTCAAGCCCTTGCCAATAATAAAATCCCCAGGGGAAACGCCCCTGAATCATGTAGTCGATACCGCATTTTTTCAGCACCTGGGGCAGTTGATAGGTGAATCCCGGAACATCCGTATTGATATAAAAATGAGTGTCGCAACCGGGGAATGTCTCTTTCAGCCAACGGCGGCCATAGTAAAACTGGCGCACCAGTTTCTCCTGTCCCACATGGGCCTGAAGATTTTGAATGTAGCTTGCGCCAAACGTAAAACGTTTTTCACGAATGCGTTGGATCATCTCTTCTTTCCGCTCGGGATGGCGCGCCAGGAACTCCTTCAGGTATTCAACAGATTCCATCGTGTATTTGAACTCCGGGTTAGCTTTCATCAGATCCAAAGCCGGTGCAATCAGAACATCCGAACGGTAATCAGCCGTAATCGCCTGCGTATTGAGCCAGCCCAGGTCATTGTGGTTGGTGGCAATAATGCTCAGTTCACCCCCGTCAAAGTAGTTTTTGTCATAAGGTTTCAACACAAACGTTTTGGTTTTGGGAAAATGGTTCGTGGCATCTTTGATCCGGCAGGAAAGATTGCTTTCTGCAAATGGCGCCGGAATCCATATTTCCTGGGTCGTGACCGAGTTTGCGGGAATGCTTTCGAGCGCAATCGTTCCGAATTTTTTTTCCTGATGTGTCAGAACCAGTTGGGCATTTTCAACGTCTCGGCCGTTGTTTACAATCTCCAGTTTCGCTGCCTGTACCGGCTGGCCATCGCGGATGTCATACATATCGGAAGTTTCAATCCTGAAGCTGGTTTGGTGTGCTTCGGCAAACGCTTTTAATTTGCAAAGTCCGGTCCGGTCAATGCCCGACCCCTTCCATACTTCTTCAATTGTAAATCTGATCGAGTTGGTTCGGATAGCGTTTGGCAAACTGATAATCTGAAAATATTCGCCAATACGGAGTTCTGCTTCTGTTCCGGTCCCATCAGCAAATGATATTTTTACTCTTTGGGGGATCAGGTAATCGCCCCGTTTGGCATCTGGTTCAAGTGTCATGTCATATCCCCACGATTTTGTGATTACCCACAACTCTTTAATCGTTTGAGGCTTTTCCCATTTGATGCTCACCCAGGCTCCTTCAATTTCGTTGTCGGTTTCCCAACGCGACTGAAGTGCTTCCCGTCCCAGGTTAAGCGCCCTGCCACGTGATGGCGGGTTGGGGTTGGCCGATGAAGCCTCATACGTTACCCCAAAATCGGCTGTAACAAGGTTGGGATTCTGTGCCTGAAGCAGGCAGAAACATCCGAAGAGAAAGAATAGTGTATAAAAAAATTGTCTGGTACTCATAATATGTTTGGTATGCGGCTATCCTTTGGGGATGAATCTGAAAATGCAGTCCGGAAACCTAACTCCCGTCGTTGATCACAGCGGATTCCAACATGGTATATCGGTCTATATTCTATCATTCCACTCTATGTTTTATCACTAGTGTCCAATAAATTTTCAATAACTAATACTTAAAGGCAAATTCAAGTTGAGCGGCTTGTTCATATATATCATCAATGTCCCCGGAGGTCAGGAAAAGATCTCTGATGTTCGTTTTGTC
>Ga0074195_1000320_pt1 | contig 104394 bp, 45 predicted proteins | sample EPASupsiteHSE623_FD_64525 | JGI IMG/M metagenome (GOLD analysis project Ga0074195, IMG submission 64525) | Bioremediated contaminated groundwater from EPA Superfund site, New Mexico - Sample HSE6-23 | ecosystem: Environmental > Aquatic > Deep subsurface > Groundwater > Contaminated ... | reverse complement strand
TATTCTTAGTTTGCTTAACAATAGCGCTGATCACCTTTAGGACAGCAGAATTAAAGTCTTTTCCTGTCGAGGTAACCTTCTTGATCTCGGCAGAGACATAATCCAGGCTCTCTGCGATAATCGTGTTGATTACGGCAATCGGAGTAGAGATATTCTGCGAAGAACCTACTGCCCGGAATTCAAATTTCTCCCCGGTAAAGGCAAAAGGCGAGGTGCGATTCCTGTCGGTTGAATCTTTGTTGAATTTTGGAAGGCGGGCAATCCCTAAATCAATAATATCGCGCTTGGAGACTTTTGACTTAACACCCTTTTCAATCATATTCAAGATATTAGTTAGCTGCCCTCCCAGGAAAACACTGATAATCGCCGGAGGAGCTTCGTTAGCGCCTAAGCGGTGTTCATTACCGGCGAGAGCTACTGAAGCACGCAAGAGATCCGCGTGCAGATAAACTGCCCGTAAAACAACAGCTAATACCGCTAAGAATTGCAAATTGTCTTCCGGGGTCTGGCCGGGGTTGAGTAAATTGTTGCCTTTATCATCAGCTAAAGACCAGTTCACATGCTTACCGCTGCCGTTTATACCGGCAAAAGGTTTTTCATGTAAAAGACAGACCATATCATGCCTCAAAGCTACCTTTTTCATCAACTCCATAAGCAGCTGGTTATGATCTGTCGATATGTTTGATTCTTCAAAAATAGGAGCAAATTCATATTGATGCGGAGCGACTTCATTATGCCGGGTCATAAGAGGAATACCTAGTTTATATGCCTCTTGCGCTACTTCAAACATAAAGTTAACTACCCGCTCCTTAATAGTACCGAAGTATTGATCTTCCAGCTGCTGCCCCTTGGATGACGGAGCACCGATTAAAGTACGGCCGGCCATAATTAAATCCTGGCGCAGATTATAATAATTTTTATCAATTAGAAAATACTCCTGCTCCGGACCACAGGTGGAGAATACCTTCTTGACGTCTTTGTGGCCAAAGAGTTTAAGTAGGCCCACAGCAGCTTTATTCAATGCTTCTTCGGAACGCAAAAGAGGAAGTTTTTTGTCTAAGGCCTCGCCATGATAAGAAATAAATATACTGGGGATACATAAGGTTTTGCCGAGTTTGCTTTCAACGATAAAAGCCGGGCTGGAAGGATCCCAGGCAGTGTAACCGCGGGCCTCAAAGGTAGCACGTATCCCTCCTGAAGGGAAACTTGAGGCATCCGGTTCACCCTGGATAAGCTTGTTGCCGGAGAACTTCTCGATTACTTTACCGGGAGCGATGATATTGATGAAACTATCATGCTTCTCAGCAGTAAGTCCGGTCATCGGTTGAAACCAATGGGTATAGTAAGTGGCGCCTTTAGACATGGCCCAATTCTTCATTGCATCGGCAATCTCATTGGCCTGAGATAAAGTTATGGTCTTGCCTTCAGACATCCAGAGCTTAAATGCCTCAAAAGTAGCCTTTGAGATATGCTTTTGCATAGTCTCTAATTTAAAGGTATTCTCCCCAAAGTAGGTAGAAACCTTTTTCGACGCAGTAACTTTATCTAATTCTATACTCTTAATTTTAAATAAAACTTTTTGTCTTATACTCATCCCATACCCCCTTGCGTATTATGAAATACCGAACTTAATCTTTCCTGGCCTTGATATCTTTTGCCAGGATAATCGCCTCTGCCACTTCGCGCATAGATTTACGCATATTCATACTCTGCTTTTGAATTAAACGATAGGCCTCTGAAGGCGCAATATTTGCATCCTGAGAAAGGATATCTTTTGCCCGCTCAACCAATTTACGCGTCGTCAATGCCTCTTCGGCAGAACGCGCGCGCAGGTCCAACTCCGCGTTTTCAATGGCAATCGCCGCCTGATTAGCCAGGGCAGCTAAAAGATCTAATTCGCTCTTGGAAAACTTATGTTTCTTAGAAGTATAACAGTTCAGTACTCCGATAACCCTTCCCTTTACTGCCAGCGGCACACAGGCCAAAGAGCACAACCCTTCCTTTTTAGCTACATCCTGATTTAAGTACCGGCTATCCCCTTTAACATCAAGGACACAAATCGGCTTATTGTCTTTAGCGACTACACCGGCTATTCCTCCGCCTAAGAGTATATTCGGCTTTTTATTGTAGGCTTCGGATATTGACTGGGTAGCCTTAACCACCAATTCTTTTTTATCAGGATCAAGCAGCATTAAAGAAGAAATCTTGGAATTCATCACTTCAGCAGTAACCTGAACCACCAGCCGCAACAGCTCCTCCAGATACATACCTGAAGTAATCAGATTAGCAACTTTAGAGATTGCCTCAATCTGTTTTACATAAACCTGAAAGTTATCTTTTTTCTTAGCTGGCATTATTTTGTCTACAAAGACAACAACCGCGCTATTCTCGCTAAGCGCGGGGTGTCCTTTTCTCCAAAAAACTTTTAATCCGGGATAAGGCTTCTTTTAAATTCTCAAAGCTGGAGGCATAAGATATCCTGATATAACCTTCAGAGCATGAACCGAAAGCCGTACCCGGAACAACCGCCACTTTTTCTTCTTCCAGTAATTTACGCGAGAAATCCATAGACGACAATCCTGTGCATTTTATTGAAGGGAAAATATAAAAAGCTCCCTGCGGCCGCGAACATTTTAGCCCTAAGGAATTCAATTCTGTAGTCATAAGTTGCCGCCTGCGGTCATATTCACGCTTCATCTGTTCAACTGAACGCTTACCGCTGGCCAAAGCCTCCGCAGCCGCCATCTGGCTGGTAATCGGCACGCACATAATCGTATACTGATGGATTTTAGTCATTGCCGCGATAATTTCTTTCGGACCACAGACATAACCCACGCGCCAGCCGGTCATAGCAAAAGATTTAGAAAAACCGTTGAAATAAACCGTATTTTTCTTAGCGCCCGGCAACGAGGGAAAAGCAGTGTGCCCAAAATCATAAGTCAGGTCGCCGTAAACTTCATCGCTAATACAAAGTATTTTATGTTTTAATAAAACCTTATTGATTTCCTCAAGTTCCCTGCGCCGGTAAGAAACACCTGTAGGATTAGTCGGATAGTTAAGCACAATCGCCTTGACTTTCTTATCTATATGCTTTTTTATAAGTTCAGGCGTAACCTTAAAACCGTCTTTTGAAGTATCGATATAAACCGGTACTCCTCCTGCCAATTCGGTAACCGGGCCATATGAAACATAACTCGGCACTGGAACCAATACCTTATCCCCGGGATTAATAAGCGCCCTGAGCACTAAATCAATTCCCTCGCTTACCCCCACGGTAATCAGTATTTCCTCATCAGGACAATAATCCAGACCGAATTTATTTTTTAGATACCGATGCAGCCCTAAGCGCAATTTATAAAGCCCTTTATTAGAAGTATAACTGGTAAATCCCTGCTCCAGGGAATAAATCCCCGCCTCACGGATCTGCCAAGGGGTAACAAAATCCGGCTCCCCTACCCCTAACGATATAACATCCTTCATCCCCAGCACTAAATCAAAGAATGCCCGGATTCCGGATGGCTGCATTTTTTCTACAACTTTCGATATTTCCATTTTAGCTTAATATGATATTGCGATCCTTTTATTCTCGTCTGACTTGTGTTTTAAAATCACCCCGTCCTCTTTGTATTTCTTCAACAAGAAATGCGTCGCGGTACCACGCACATGCTCCATACAAGAAAGCTTCTCGGCTACAAAATTAGAAACCGTATGCAGGTTCTTTCCTTCCACAACCACCAGTAAATCGTATGTCCCGCTGATTAAATAACAGCTGGTTACCTCAGGGAATGAATAAATGCGCTCGGCAATTTTATCAAAACCCAGGTCTTTCTGGGGAACAATGTTTACCTCAATTAAAGCCCTGACCTCAGACTCATTATCCTTAATCAAATCTTTGTTGATTACTGCTTTATATTTTAAGATCGCGCCTTCTTTTTCATATTTCCGGATTAATTTTTTTACCTCATCCGGCTTCTTGCGGATCATTTTTGCGATATCTTCTACGCTTGCCCGGCCGTCTTTCTCTAAAATTTCCAATATCTCATCCATTTTTCCCCCTTTATTGAATGCGGCAAATTTCGGCGCCTTTTCTTTTATGCTCTGAACTCTTATACATTTTCTTTATTTTAATAACCTTAGCACTGGCAGATGCCTGCTTTTTTTTATTGCAAAATTTATCTAAAATATCATCCAGTTCATTATAAGTTATACCCATCTCCCCTTCATCAGTCTGACCCTGCCAAAGCCCGGCTGTAGGAGGCTTAATAATAATCCCCTGCGGTATTTCTAATTCTTGAGCAAGTTTGCGCACCTGGCGTTTGAATAAATCCGCAATCGGCAATATATCCACTCCGCCATCCCCGTATTTAGTAAAATAACCTACCATAAGTTCGGATTTATTCCCTGTGCCGCAGACCAGATAATTCAGCTTATTGGCAAAATAATAGAGCGTACTCATACGCAGGCGGGGTTTAAGGTTGCCTAAGGCCAGTCCTCCGGCAGATGGTAAGATTTTCAAGAAACTATTATATACACTGGAGAGATCAACCAACTTTGACTTAAGTCCAAGCTTGACAGCTACCAGCTTAGCATCTCTTAAATCCTGAGGATTACTGTTACAGGGCATAAAAAGCACAAGCAGCTTATTTTTTCCTACAGCCTTTTTACATAAAGCGGCAACTACTGCGGAATCTATTCCTCCGGAAAGCCCTAAAACAATACCTTTAGCTCCAGAGAGCTTAACCTGACCTTTAATCCAGGAAACAATCTTATTTTTCATGTATTTAAAACACTTTTTTGCCTAATCTGAGGGTAATGAAGAGATTATATACCACTAAACAGCGAGGGTCAAGGATATATATTAGCTGGCTATTCTAATTCTTCAGGATGATGTTTAACTACCTTAGCTTCAACCATATAAATTACATCTTCTGCGATATTGGTAGTATGGTCACAGATACGCTCCAGGTATCTGGCAATAAGTAATAATGCCACAGCCCGCTCTGCGGTCTTAGGATCGCGCGCCAGATATTCATTAATCAGCTCATCCTGCACCAGGTTACGCAGCCTGTCTGCCTGAGCATCTGCCAAAACTACTTTTCTGGCCAGCTGGGCATCTCTTTTGATAAACGCGTCGATGGCATCACGCACCATATCCTGGGAGACCTGGGAAAGCTTAGGGATATCCACTAATGGTTTAAGAAGCGGCTTTTCCATCAATTCTAACGATCTTTGCGCAATATCCACAGCTATGTCAGCAATACGTTCAAGCTCCGCATTAATCTTCATACCGGTAGCAATATACCTTAAATCCCCGGCCATTGGCTGATAAAGGGCAATAAGATCAATGCACTTTTCATCTATCGCCAGCTCCAAATCATCAATCTTTTTATCGGTATTGATAACATCCTGGGCCAGGTATTTATCGCGGTTCTTCAGCGATTCGATAGATTTAAAGATTGACTCTTGAGCAAATACAGCCATCCTTAAAATATCCTTGTGCAATTCTTTTAATTCTTCATCTAAATGTCTTAACATTTGAGCACCTCCAGTTTTTATCCGGCGAAATCCCGTGAGTGCATCAAAATTATTAAATATAATTTTGATGCGTTTACGAACGGGAGAGCACCTCCTAATTAACCATATCTTCCGGTAATATAATCTTCGGTCCTTTTATCTTTTGGACTGGTAAAGATATCCTGCGTCTTGCCAAACTCAACCAGCTCTCCCAGTAACATAAAACCCGTGTCATCAGATACGCGCGCTGCCTGCTGCATATTATGCGTAACAATTATAATTGTGTAATTATTCTTTAACTCCCGCATCAGCTCTTCAATCCGGCTGGTTGCCTGGGGGTCAAGCGTAGAACAGGGCTCATCCATAAGCAGGATTTCAGGCCTAACCGCAATAAGCCTGGCAACACAAAGCCTCTGTTTCTGCTCCAGCGAGAGCGAGAGCGCGGATTTCTTAAGTTTATCTTTTAACTCATCCCATAAAAGAACGGATTTTAAACTATCCTCAACTATCTCATCAAGTTTAGCCCGGTTCAATCCTTCGCTATGCACCTTTTGTCCGAAAACGATATTCTCGTAAATGGACAATGGGAATGGATTAGGCCTCTGAAAAACCATCCCCACTTTTTTACGCAATTGCACTAAATCTGTTTTATCGGAAACAATATTTTCCGCGTCAATAACCACTTCCCCTTTAACCCGCACGCCCTCAATAAGGTCATTCATCCGATTAAACACCCTAAGCAGCGTAGACTTGCCGCATCCTGAAGGGCCGATCATGGCAGTGATTTTTCTTTCGCCAAAATGCGCCTTTACATTAATAAGCGCCTGAAAATCACCATACCATAAATTTAAGTTATCTACTTTAATATCCGCCATTATCCAAATTCCCCTCTGATATAACCATCTGTCCGCTTATCGCTGGGCGCGGTAAATATCTTTTCCGTCTTATCCAATTCCACAAGCTCACCCGACAAAAAGAAGGCAGTACGGTCTCCAACCCTGGCTGCCTGTTTTACATTATTGGTAACCAAAACTATAGTGTAATCTTTCTTCAACTTAAGCATTGCCTCTTCAACTTTAGCGGTCGATATAGGATCAAGCCCGGAACAAGGTTCATCAAATAAAATAACCTCAGGGTTAACTGCCAGGGTCCTGGCGATACAAAGGCGCTGCTGCTGGCCGCCGGATAATTTAAAGGCTGAAACATTCAATCTGTCTTTAACCTCATCCCAGAGATACGCCTGCTTAAGCGAATGCTCAACAATTGCTGAAATTTTCTGATGCTTTTTCTCGCCATGCATCTTCACACCATAAGCTATATTCTCAAAGATAGATAAAGGCAAGGGTAAGGGCAAAGCAAAAACCATGCCCACCTTCTTGCGCAAAACCTCAATATCTATTTTCCTTATGTCTTCCTGATCAAGCTCCAGCCAACCGCTCATTTTAAAACCGGGATTTAAATCATTCAGGCGGTTAAGCATGCGCAGAAAAGAAGTTTTTCCGCTATTAGACGGACCGATTATACTTAAAATCTCATTTGCCTTAACCTCAATATTCACGCCTCTTAAGGCATGAATCTGGCCAAACCAGATATTCAAGTTTTTAGCATTGAACTTTACCATTTCTTATTCTTTCTAAAATTATAACGGATAATTATAGCTACCAGGTTGATAAACAAAACCAAAGATAAAAGGACCAATGCCGTGCCATAGCGCACTTTTTCCTCAACATTAGGCACCTGCGTAGAAATAACATACAAGTGATACGGAAGCGCCATTGCCTGGTCAAAAATAGATTTGGGAAGCCGCGGCAGATAAAAAGCCGCTACAGTAAAAAGTATTGGTGCACTCTCTCCTGCTGCCCTGCCAAACCCAAGGATTGTCCCAGTCAAAATCCCGGGGATAGCATTGGGTAAAACTATATGCCTTATGGTCTGCCACTTACTTGCACCAAGCGAAAGACTCACCTCCCGGAATGACTGCGGGACACTTTCCAATGCCTCGCGCGAAGTAGTAATAATTATCGGCAGTATCATAATCCCTAAAGTAAGTGAACCGGATAAAATGGATGCTCCGAATTTTAAGAAAATGACAAACAGTGCCAGGCCAAACAAGCCGTAAACAACCGAAGGCACTCCGGCAAGATTAACAATAGCTAACTTAATTATCCGGTTAAGCAGGTTATCTTTAGCGTATTCGCTTAAATAAATTGCCGCCAACAATCCAATGGGCAAGGCAAAAATTATTGCCCCAAAAACCAGATAAAATGTCCCGATAATCGCCGGAAAAATCCCGCCGGCACGCATACCCTGACGCGGGATATCCGTTAAAAACTGCCAGTTGATCGCCGGGATACCCTTCTGGACAATAATTACCACGATCAAACCTACCGGCACGACAATTAAAAGTGTCGCCAGGAATAGAAAAAAGAATGCGATTTTTTGTGACCTTTGAGTATTACGCATCAATGCCTCTTATGCAAAAATAAATCCGCGGTAACATTAATAATAAAACTTATTACGAATAAAACTATACCGATGGCAAAAAGCGCGAAATAATGTTCACTCCCCACTACCGCCTCCCCCATTTCAGCGGCAATAGTAGCGGTTAAAGTACGTACCGGCACAAGGATGCTTTGCGGAATAACCGCGGCATTGCCTGTAATCATCATTACTGCCATAGTTTCACCAATAACCCTGCCTATGCCAAGCATTACCGCAGCGACAATCCCTGAAGAGGCAGCCGGGAGCAAAACCCGGTAAATCGTCTGCCAATGTGTAGCCCCTAAAGCAAACGCCCCTTCTTTATAGCTTTTAGGCACTGAATAAAGTGCGTCCTCAGCAATTGAAACTATTGTGGGCATGGCCATAAAAGCCAAAATTATCGAACCTGATAAAGCAGTTAAACCTGTAGGCAAATTAAACACGGTCTTTACCCAAGGTACAAGAGTTACCATCCCAATAAACCCAAGGACTACGCTGGGAATAGCAGCTAATAATTCTATGCCGGCTTTTAAAACCTCTTTAATTTTTGAAGGGGCAATTTCAGCGATATAGACTGCGCAGGCTATACCTATAGGTATAGAAATTATCGCAGCCCCGAGAGTAACCATAAGCGAACCACATATTAACGGTAATATCCCGAGTTGCGCCGGCTCGGAAATAGGATACCAACTCTTGCCCATAAGAAAATCAAATGGACTGACATATTTAAATACAGCCAAGCCTTCTTTGGTCAAAAACAAAAAAATTAAAACTACAAAAAATATAGAAGCTAACCCGCAAATAAAAATTAACTTCTCAATAATGAATTCTTTTAACTTACGCATATTAAGTTATTTTTTTACCGGGACAAAATCAGTCTTCACTACAATCTCCTGGCCTTCCCTAGAGAGGGTATAATCAACGAATTTCTTAATTAGGCCTTGAGGTTGATTATTGGTATATAAATAAAGCGGTCTGGATATAGGGTATTTACCGCTTAAAACATTCTCTATGCTCGGTGAAACATATTCAGATTTCTCATCCCTGGCTACAGCAATGGTCTTTTGCTTATTGGAGATATAACCCATGCCATAATAACCAATGGCAGATGGATTAGCCGCTACTTCATCAGCAATTGCCTGGGAAGAAGAGAGCATCAAGGCAGAAGGCGCAAATTCCTCTTTGCCGCTTGCGTTATTACTCCTTAACACATGCTCCTTGAAATAAACATGGGTTCCGGAATTAACTTCCCGCGAAAGGACAACTATCCTTGCCTCCTTGCCTCCCACCTCTTTCCAATTAGATATCCTGCCGGTAAAAATACCCGCCAGCTGCTCAAGGGTAAGCTTATCTACCGGATTAGCCGGACTAATTACTACAGCCAAGCCGTCTAAGGCTACTTTTATTTCAAAAGGATTAATCCCTTTTTGTTTTGCCAAAGCAATCTCTTTATCCTTGATATTTCTTGAGCTCATCGCAATATCGCAGCTTCCGCTGATCAAACTGGATAACCCTGTTCCGGAACCGCCGCCGGTTACTGCCACAAAATCCCCTGAATTTTCTTCCATATATTTCTCCGCCCAGGACTGAGCGAGATTAACCATGGTATCTGAACCTTTGATCTGGATAGAATTGTCATCTTTAGCGGCAAACGCTGAAGCCGTGGACAAAAACAAAACTAAAATAAATACCGCCTTCTTAAACATTATTCCTCCTTTAATAAAATGCTAGAACAATAATTTGAATTTAGTCCCCAGGACATTCGCTGCTGTCCACAGGTTGCTGTTTTTTGAACTTTGTAACAAATAATAAATTTCACCCTTTAGGTTCTTGGTAATAGTCATACCCAACCCGGCAAAAAATCGGTTCTGGTTTAATCTCTGACCATCATCAAAAAGAATGAAAATTTCATCCGCCAGATACGGTTGGATTTCAAACCTAGTAAACTTCCAGGGTAGCCTTACCGTAAATTTATTGCGGTATCTCCAGGTGTCATCCTTATAGTCAAAATGATTATACTCCAGTCGGGAGCGATCATCAAATTTAAATCCCTCAAAATCCCATAACAGGATCGCGCTAATATAGGGTTCATTCTCTACTAAAAACTTACCCCTGGATTTAAATAAGACATGCCGGTAACCTGCGCCAACAACCAGATATTTCTGCAGGCTATAAAAGAACCCAAGATCATAGTGCTGATAATAAAACTCCTTGGCGCTTCCTCCCCAGCGAAACTCCTCTTCCAGAACTATTTTTGCGTCTTCGTTTACCTTAAATTCTTCTATATCTGTATTCCAAACCTGAAAATCACCATCTTTATAAGCATAAAGATCAGCTGATAATAACAAGGTCAGAGCACAGGCCATAAAAACTATTCGTTTCATTTTCCACTTTCTCCGGAAATGCCTATTTTCAGGTAAAACAGGCGGGGCAAAGTTTTATTATTATATTATATTTTATTGGCTAAGTAAATAGCTAATCAAGGTCAGCCCGCACAAAATAACCGGAATTCCTTCATCGGCTGCATCTAATAACCTTGCACTATCGGTAAATTTAGATATAATTATGCTTGGTATTTACACAGGAGAAAATTATGAAACAAATTGTAATTTTAACTATCTCAACAGCATTATTGATATCATTAAATACAGTTATTAATGATTCTTTCGCTCAAAACGCCAATCCTACCTATCGCGAAGGTATAGAATATGCCTCAGAAGGAAGGTTTAAGGATGCGGCGGATTGGTTTAAGGATAATTTAAAAAACAATAAATCAGATGCTACTTCAATTAGCTCACTTGCCGTGATTAATGATTTAAATAATGGAAAAATTACCAATGCCTACGCCAGGTCTTTTTTTACTGGATTGGATTTTCTGCAAAAGGGAAAAACTGACGAAGGGCTTAAAGAGCTTGAAATGGATATAAAATCCAACCCTGAATATCCTAAAGCATATAATGTTATTGGTATAGTTTATGCCTCATTAGGTGAAAAATCGGAATCCATCAGTTATTTTCAAAAAGCTATAGAAATAAATCCTCAATATAGCCAGGCGTGTTTCAACCTCGCCGCATTGTACCATTCATCAGCCCAGCTGGAAGATGCGCTTAAATACTACGAGAAAGTGATATCTTTGGAACCAAATTCCTGCGATGCGATAATTAATACAGCTGCGATTTATATTTCCCAAGGGAAATATCCTGAAGCAATTAAATACTATCAGAATGCCATTAAGCTGGATAAGAATAACCCCGAAACGTATTATAGTCTTGCCTTGGCTTATTTTATGTCTGATCAATTCATAAAGTTCAGAGAAAACCTTCTTAAGGCCCAGGAATTGTATCAACAAAAAGGAGACACTAAAGGCCTTGAGAAAGTGGCAGAATATATGAATAAGATAAAGGAAATTGAAAGCAAGCTTAGACGCACCAAGTAAGGAATCCCCCCGGATAATTCACAAGAATTCCCATCCCCTAATAATCTTTTACAAAATCTTTAAACTCAAACAGAAGATTAATTTAAAGGCCGCAGAAAAAATTTACAAAGAGTTTACATCGGCTTAAGCCCTTCTTAACATAATCAGTATATGCTTATTGCAGGAAATGGCTAATGTTAAAAAATTGCAATGAGCACAAATATGTCAACGAATCAGGCCCCCTTTAAACGTAAATCTTCCCCCTCCCCGATCAAGGTCGTTGCTTTCTTATTATGCTTTATTCTGGCATTTGAACAATCCGGCTTCACCCAGGTAGTTGAGCAGCTAGATATTTCCAATACCATTGGCAATTTTCTCAATCCATTTCCTGCTCTTCCTTTTTATTCGCCGCAACTTAGGTATATTTCTTATGACAAGCTGAACCAGTCTTTTAAAATTATTTTAAGTAAAGCAAACTCAAGCAAAAACGATAGCGCTGAATTATCAGAATCATTCCGCCAACCACTCAAGTATTTTTACATAGGTCTGGCCATACCGAATGAAGGCTTCTGGGTAAACCTGGGGCTGGATTCGCCAAATGAAGTTATTGATGATTATCTGGTCGATACTGACTTGGGAAAAATCCTGATGGAGGCGGATTTAGAACTAAAGAAAGACTTGGCGCGCGCCACCTTTCCATCCACCCCCGAAGGCAAAGAATATTGGAATAGAATTTATAATAAAATTGAAGAGGTCTACGGATTTGACCTGGGGCATACCCAGATCTCCATTAATACAAAAATTTGGATAACTCCGGGAGAAGTTGTTGTTTGCGAAGACAAAAATAGCGCATATGTTTATAAAGCAGGATTAAATGTTTCAACCGAAACAGCATATTTAAGTAATAAACAGGAATATAGAATTGGGGATAAACGGGCCAGAATAATAAATGAGTATTCATCAGAATTAATCCGGGAGTTAATTTTGCCTAAGATTTCCAAAGAGGTAAATACCGGAGAAAAATACGCCCCCCTGCGGCAGGCTTATTGTTCTTTAATCCTGGCGCAATGGTTTAAACGTAAGTTTTATGGTACTGGCGGACTGTATCCTTATTTGATAGACCGGAGAAATTTAACGGGCCTTACCTCAAATAAACAATGGTCTAAAGATATCTACTTTAAAGAATATCAGAAATCTTATTTGGAGAAAGAATATGATTTACAGGTTCAGGTTTTTAATTTATTTGGCCGGGCGGTAAGGACATATTCAAGCGGCGGGGTTGATTTTACGGGGATTTTTAACGCTACAGATACTGCGCGGATTAATGTTATTTCAACTAGCTCCTTCTCCCCTCCTTCAACTGGCCAGGAGATATCTTTTAAGGTTCAGGGACACACTCTCCAGGATCCATATTTTGACCAGGGCATCCCGATAGCCCCCATCCAGGATACAATTTCTCCGCTAAACACTAAACAAAAGAAAGAAATAAGCGAAAACGAGATTGATAAAGTATTAGAAAACTTGAGATCTTCATCGGCAAAATACATCCAGAAGCTACTTAATTCCAAACGCATAGATGTAAAAGAAAGAATAAGGTTTATCGCAAACGAGCTTGACCTCGATATCTTAAACGGCAAAGGCGTAAGCCTCCTTGTCAGGAATCCGGAAACCCTGCGTAAAAACAGGGAATTTCTAAAAAGCTTGGGCTTGCCGGTTAACATAACCAATCTAAAATCATCAAAACTATCGTTTGTGACAAAAGAGTTTGAGCAGATTACAAAATACCCCCGGTGGCAGCAACTAACCAATGAAGAGAAACTATCTGTTGTCAGCTATCTTTTTAACGTATACAAATTGAAATCTTCCCAAATTACAAAAGATGAAGATTGGAATAAACTCCTGGAACGATTTAACCTGCAAAATACATCCATTAATTACTCCCCTCAGTCAATAGATTTTATCCAGCAACACGAATTGACAAAGTTCAGAAAAAACGGCAATATCCTATTCATTAAAAACAGGATTTCCAAAATAAAGGAAATTGTCGAAGCATCCGGGTTAAAAATTACCGGACTTTTAGATACAACAAAAACTCAGGAAGGATTCGAATTATATACTCCAAAACCAGATACTTATGAAAGCCGAGATAACGGACTGGCGGCAATACAGAATGTTCTTAATAACTACGCTGACAAAGACGCAATGAATTCAGTACCGATAGCGCAGCAACAGGTGGAAAACAAGGTTTCAGAGAACAGATTAAAAGAATTGCAGTCGAACCAAAATCCTCAAGCCCCACCAGCCGCCAATATAAAACCTCAGAAACGTTTAGACCACCCTGGAGAAAATTACCCCGGAACAAAACAAACAACAGTTCCTGCGCCTGCCTCCGAAAATAACACTGCAGCAGCTAACCCGGTTAACGCCAGAGAATCCGAAGAAAACCCTGAACTTTTAAGATTAAAAGAACTGGAAGCAATTATGGACGCGGATATTGCCCCAGAACAAATACATATGGTGTTAAACGCACTCAGCAATTATAACTATACCGCTGATCACTATAAGGCTGCCAGGCAAATTGCCAGGCACATTAAACCTACCAACTTCTTAGAATTAAGGCACATAGCTGATACAACCGAACCATTCGCAAGCAACAAAGACCTAAGACATATTTTGGATCTCATAGCGCTGGAAAGGCCGACAGAGTTAAACGTAGGAATATCGCGCAGTTTCGCCAAAATACATGATTGGGAAGAAATGCTCAAACGAAGGAATCTGACTGAAACCGATATTGCCGAACTAGCGGAGTATTGCGAAAAAATATACCATGTTTTACCGCTGCATTTAACACAGGAAACCGGTGATACCCTTGGAACTATATACAAAAGGATAAATTCTGTCCATTACTTGATCCAGAAAACAATCAATTGTTTAATTGAACAAAAAGTGCAGAACAAGGCCAAATATGCCGAAAGCGTAGAAAGATTACTTAAGTGGGGGCATTATTTTTCTGACTATTTAGGCGCCTTAAGCTGTTTATCAGCCTTAAATATTGCTAAAGGTTATATCGTTGATATTGAAAAGGCAAACGGTAATAACAACAACGGAAACGGAAAAACAAATTATAAGATAAAATACAGCCTATGGCATAAGATTACTGCTGTCCCTTATATCGCATGGAGCGCTACTAAAAATCTGAATGAGCTAATAGACCGGATTAATACTACAGGAAATAAACATACGCCGGAAGAATACTATAAGCTTTTGACCCCTACCAGGATAGGCCCGGCAACCTCATGGGTAACAAGAAAACATATTAGCCTGGTTATAAGTTTCTTTTTGACCGCAGTAAATCTTAATATTAACATTTTTAACGGTTTTAATTTTTGGGCGGCTGTTAATACAATTATAGGATTTCTGATTACCCCCCTGATCCATTATGCATTTGCAATGATTGGAAATTACAGCACAAAAAGAGATTTAAAGAAACTCCATCACTCTATTACAGTATTGAAAAAAAGATGGGACGCTCATAAACAAGAGGAACCCGTTAATAATGCCTCTATCATAGAGGAACGTCCTGCTTCAAAAGAAGCAATAGTTACCAGGCAAGATATCGAAATAATTGCCAGACTTGCTGATTCATTAGAGATAAAACCGGTTAAAATACCAAAAATAAGCGAAGAACTCGCAAACCTCTTTGACCCAGAGAAGTTCAATAAGCTTGTTTTTATGATTATACCAGAAGCTCAAATGTTTACCCGGGAACATATAAAAATTAATGGCCCGGTAAAACTGGAAAATACTATTTTTGTCGGTGATGAATATCTGAAAAATAGTGATTTTAAGACAATCCTGGCTGATATTGCCTACGAACAGATAGCGCATCTCTCAATTGACCCAGAAACTAAACCTGTGCCAGGCTCCACAGAAAAAATGGATAAAGCGAATATCGCGGATAAACCGCTTGATAATAGCCTGGAACAAGAAATATCCGAAATAAACAGATTGATCAGATCAGGGATTATCCCCAACAGCGAACGGATAAAGGAATGCCTGAAGAAAACAACTGCCTCCAATCAAAAGGATTATCTTGATCAGTTGAATAATTGTCTGGCTGCTATTTTTATGCTGGAAGAAGAATATTCACAGCCCTGCAATACTGAACTTGTTAATACATTACGTTCAGTAGTCTCAAATAAATTAAAATAAATCTTTGCTCCAGCAAAAAATTGTCGTGTAAAAAATGGAGGTCCATATGTTTAAACTAAAAGATGCAATAGAGATCGATAACACAATCAATGAGATTGAAGATTTACTCCATAATCTTTTTAAGGAATGGCTGCTTGATTTAAATCCTCAAGAAAAAGAAATATGGCTTTGGAATGCGATGGTAGGGATGGCTAAAATTAAACAAAGAAGAAGCATAAACGAGAAGGTGTCTTGCGGATGAGAGGTAATATGCGCGCTGGAGTCATTGATATTGGTTCCAGATCAATAAAGTTAATCATTGGAGAGGCAACCGGAGAAGGCATTAACATACTTGAATCATTAAAGAATGTTGTTCCGATCGCAAACGATACATTCTCTAAGAATAGGATCTCCCAGGAAACCATAAACCAAACTGTCAATTTTATTAATAAATACAAAAGTCTGCTTACGGAATACGAAGTCTCTGAGCTTAAGGTTATTGCCACAACTGCAGTACGCGAAGCAAAAAATGCGGATATATTCTGCGATTCCATATTACGGAAAACCGGCTTAATCGTTGATATACTCAGCGTCGGCGATATAGTCTACTATATTGATGCCTATCTAACTTATAAACTCAAGGAAAACTACCCCATACATTCAAGGAACCTGCTAATCGCCGAACTCGGCTCAGCAAGCCTGGATATCTCAATAATGGAACAAGGATTTACGCTGCTGCACACAGGCCTGCCCTTGGGGATACTGCGGCTCAAACAACTCATGTCTTCATTAAACGGGAATATGGAACAAGTGTTCGAAGGAACAACCGAGTATATCGAGAATGAATTTAATTATTTTGAGAATTCCCTGCCCAAGTTGGCAATCAACGACATTATACTTGTTGATGAGAACTACTCTTCTTTCCTTCAGAATATCCTTAAAACTAGACACTTCCCTGGAGAATTCTTCCAGATTACCAGCGAAGAATCACAACAAATACTCAAGAACCTAGCGGATAAAAACCCCCGGGAGATTATCCGGGACTATAAAATACCCATTGAAACTGCAGATACCATAACTGCCTATGCAATTATCCTGAATATATTCTTTACCTTGACCAACAATAGCCAAATTTACATACTTGAAACTTCACTGGCTGAAGCGGTGTTAGCAAACATTTTACTTGAACTTGAACTATCAAAAAAATACAACAAGACTAACCAGCTTATTTCTATTGCAAAAAATACCTGCGCTAAGTTTAAGGTGGACTTAAAACATGCACAATGCGTTGCGGAAATATCCGAGATGCTTTTTTCAGGCCTGAAAGAACAGTTGGGGCTTAAAAAAGACTGTCTAATCCACCTCCTGCTTGCCGCCTGGCTGCACGATATTGGCATGTTTATCCATAACCGCTCACACCACAAGCACACTGAATATATAATTAATTCCCTGAATCTTTCCCGGCTCACTGCGGAAGAAGTAAAAATGATCGCTTGCATCGCCCGCTATCATCGCAAGGCACTTCCTAATGAAACTCACCTGCTTTATAATTCATTACCCCGGGATAAACAAATAATTGTTCAAAAACTAAGCTCACTATTAAGAATAGCTAATGCGCTTGACCGTTCGCATAAACAAAAGGTTAAGAAGGTCGAGGTAAAAATTAACCCAAGACAGGATATCCAGCTGCAGGTTTACGCTGAAGGAAATCTAACCCTTGAATCAGAAGATTTCCAAAACAAAAATAATTTATTTGAAGAAATTACCGGAAATAAAATAAACTTAACGTTAAAAAACTAAAGATATGGATATAAATAACCCAGACATAAAGAGTATTTTTATTCCCCGGGACTTAAGTTGGCTGGCTTTTAACAACCGCGTACTTCAAGAAGCAGAAGATCTCAATAACCCCCTGCTTGAAAGGATTGGATTTCTAGCAATTTTTGTAAACAACCTCGATGAATTTCATATGGTTAGGGTTGCCGGGCTTAAAAGATTAATCGACTCCGGGTATAACCGTAAAGACAGTTTTGGAATTATACCGCAGGAGCTTTATCCACAAATAAAATCGGCTGTCAAAGAAGCAATAGAAACCCTGTATTCTAATTACGCAAAGATTAAAGTTGAGCTTGAAGAAAATAAAATCTTTATCAAAAAATTCCCCGAGCTTAATCCTGAGCAAAAAAAATTCGCCAACCGTTATTTCGATACAAATATTTTTCCACTTATTACCCCAATGGCTATAGACCAAGGCCACCCCTTTCCTGTTCTATCTTCAAAAACAATTGTTTTCGCCGTTAAACTGCTAAGGGAAGAAAAAAACTACACAGCCTTAATTACCATACCCAAGGTCATTTCAAGAACTCTGCGATTACCGAGTGATAAAAATGAACATGCCTTTATCCTTATCGAAGAAATTATCCGCGAACATCTGAAGGATTTCTTTAAGGGTTACGAAATAACCGCTCACGCCTTATTTAGGGTTATCCGGGACAGCGAATTAACTATTGACGAAGAGTATGCTCCGGACCTGCTGAAAGCGATTGAAAACGAAGTAAAGAAAAGACCCAAAGCAAAAGTGGTATGCTTGGAAATGGAAAAGGAGTCTAATCCTCAACTACAGGAAATTATTTGCCAAGAGATGGACTTTGCAAAAGATGAGATATCCTTTATTGAAAAAGATATGGATCTTTCATTTCTTTTCGAAATCAGCGCTCAAACGATCAAACCCCAACTTAATTATCCTGCGTTCATTCCGGAAAAGATTGAATACGAGAATATACTAGAGAAAATAAAAGAAAACGATTTTATCCTGCACCTCCCCTATCAATCCTTCAGGCCTACCTTGGAATTATTGCAACAGGCAGCTAAAGACCCTCAAGTATTAGGAATAAAGATGACCCTCTACCGGACTAATGATGATTCCGGCATAATTAAAGCCTTAAAAGAAGCGACAAAGAACAAAAAACAGGTGACTATCCTGGTAGAAATAAAAGCGCGTTTTGATGAAGAAAGGAATATTAACTGGGCCAAAGAGCTGGAAGAAGCCGGCTGCCATGTTATTTACGGATTGCCCGGGATGAAAACACACTCCAAAATGACGCTAATTGTACGTAAAGAAGAGCATATCCGGCGCTATGTGCACCTTTCAACTGGAAATTATAATGAAAAAACCTCTGGGATCTATACCGATATCGGATATTTTACCGCCAATGATGATTTCGCCCGCGATATCAGTAACCTGTTTAATGTAATTACCGGCTATTCTCTTCCTTCGCGCTGGAAACGCATAGTTACTTCTCCTGACGATATGCGTGAATATTTTATGGAACTTATTGACCGGGAGATCCAATTACACAAAAACTATAAGAACGGTTTAATCTTCATCAAGATGAACTCGCTGGAGGATACTAAAATAATCAAGAAACTCTATACGGCTTCCTGCGCAGGCGTAAAAATCAGAATTATCGTCAGAGGGATCTGCTGCCTCATACCGGGAATTCCTGAATTAAGCGAGAATATTAAAGTAAAAAGTATTGTTGGAAGATTCCTGGAGCATTCCCGTATTTATATATTCAACAACAATGCCGACCCACAATTCTTCCTCTCCTCTGCCGACTGGATGTCTAGAAATTTTGACCGCAGGATTGAGTTGCTCTTTGAAATCCATAAACAGGAAATCAAAGAACAGCTGCGTTTTATTATGGATACCTACTGGCATGACACAGCCAAATCTAGGGTTTTAAACCAAGACGGGGAATATTCAAGGGTCTCCTCAGCGGAGGGTAGATTTAACGCTCAAGAAGTCCTCATAAAACATTACACCGCATGAAACAACCCAACTTCGCTCAGCAAACAATATTAAATAATCTGGAGGATTTCCTAATTCAAAAGGAAGGAATAATTCTCAATCGAAACCCTGATGCCCTGCATCGTATGCGCGTATCTGGACGCAGGCTGCGCATCAGCCTCTGGTCTTTCAAGCTTTTTTTCCCTGATCAAGAATATAATAAAATGCAAAACGAAATCCGTAAGATTTGCAAACCTTTAAACCGGGCGCGGGACTTAGATACGCAGATTGCCATACTTTTAAAATTAAAAGCTCAAGAATATATCATTAGGCATTTTAAAGAACAGCGCGTTAAACTACAACCGCGGATCTCCCAAGATTTAGCAAAAATAGACAAACTTCATTTAAGAGAAAGGATAAATGAACGCCTCAAAAACTCAAAAGTATTATTCAATAATCCAGCCTTAATAAAAACCGGGAAGGAAAAAATTAACAAAAGACTGAAGGAATTACTCTGGCGTACTGATTACGCTTATTGCCCAAAAGATTTAACTAAGCTGCATTCTTTACGTATCGCCGCCAAACATCTGCGCTACACCCTTGAGTTGTTCCAGCCCATATACGCAAAAAGATTAAACAGTTTTATATCTAATTCCCGTTCAATTCAAAAAACCCTCGGGGATATGCGCAACTACTTAATTTTATCTGAATCCCCTGTTTTGAATAATCATTCGCTTAAAATCCGGCTTATCTCTCTGGGAAACAAATCCTACGCAAAATTTAAAAAGATCTGGGAAAATCAACCAACCTGGAGAAATTTTATTGGATTAAATACCGCAGGTAAGCGCAACTGCACCTAATATTGTCGCGTTATCTTCAAGCTGAGAAACAACTACATCACACTTGCCTAATTTCGAAAAAAACTTATCTTTCGCCAGGCGCTCCTGGACTAAAGGCAAGATAAAATCCCCACACGCCCCGATTACCCCTCCTCCTAAGACAATAATCTGAGGATCAAATATATGCCTCAATGATACACAGGCATCCCCAACAGTAAGCGCTGCCCGTTTCATCACTTCGGTTATCAAAGGATCATTCCTGCTTATCGCCTTAGCAAGAATTTTACTTTTAATGATTTTGCTGCCGGGAGGAAGCAATGTTCTTAAAACCGATCTTCTCCCCTTTCGCAATTCTTTGCGTATGTCCCGTTCAATTGCCCAGCGGCCAACATATGCTTCAAGACATCCATAATTACCGCAACTACATTTTGGTCCTTTTGAATTTATAAGCATATGCCCGATTTCTGCGGCAGCGCCATGGTTACCCAAAAGTAACTTATCATCCACAATTACTCCCGCGCCTAAACCAGTGCCCATAAAAATACCGACTATATCTTTATAACCTTGCGCTGCGCCAAGCCATCTTTCTCCCAAAACACCCAAATTCACATCGTTACCCGCCACTACGGGAACCCGGAACCTCCTCTTAATCACTTTGCAGATATCAATTCCGGATAGCGATATATTCGGAGCATTAATCACAACTCCCCGCTGATCAACAATACCGGGAACCCCCAAACCAATACCCTTGAGCAGCCTTGCCTTAACACCTTCATCTTCAAGCAATTCCTGGATAAGGCTAAAAATTACAGATATTATCTTCTTCCGGCTTAAATTCACCGGTAAGGAAATCTTCTTTCGATGCAGTATCTTACCAGAACCTTCTACCAGGCCAGCGGAAATCTTAGTACCGCCAATGTCAACACCAACCCATAATTTATGTTTCATGAAAAATCCGGGTTAAAAGCTTTTCTATTTCATTTGCGCTTGAGATATCCTGCGCCTTGCGGAATAACTCTCTTGCCAAAACAAAACTTTCTTTTGCGTTCTGAAGATCTCCGGAAAGATAATATGCATTCCCCAATAATCCATACACCTCAGGATCATCCGGTTTAATATTAAGAATACTCTCAAATGCAACTATAGCCTGGTGGAAATTATCCAGGGAATAATAACAAACACCCAGATTGTATAACACATCTATATTATCAGGATCAGTCTCAAGTACCCGTTTAAAATAAGGAATTGCCTGCTTATAATCATTGCACAACATATTAAATAGGCCGTTGAATAAATCCAACGCATCCGTTCGGTTAATTTTCCCCGCATCAAGGTCATCAAGCAAGCTTAGCGCTGCAGGAATATTATAATCATCCCCACTCTTTAGAAGCCCAGAGTTAAATTCTTGCCTGGCCTGAAGAAAATCACCCCTTACCGCAGCTTCCAGTCCTTTCTTAAAATAATCTTTCGTAAGAAGTTCAACGCTCTTCTTCTCTGTCTCAGGATAAGCGCCGCTTTTAACTGGCGCAGACTTTTCAATCTTAGCTATATATTTCTTCTGATAGTACAGAGGATTACCATTAAAATCAATTTTGATATAATCCGTATTTTCTTCAAGGATACCCGCCTCGAGCACTTTACCTGACTTTAAATAAATTGTATCTGCCCGGGCAGTAACATAGAGAAAAACTAAATTCAGAGCTATAAGTAAAGCTTTTAGCATATTTTTATCTTCTTTACTGGTCTAATTTCTCAATATGGTGCTTAACTACTATTGCCTCAACCATATAGATAACATCTTCGGCAATGTTTGTAGCGTGGTCACAGATACGCTCCAGGTGGCGGGCAACTAAAAGCAGGGGGATGGCCCGAGGTATAGTTTCCTTATTTTTAGAGATATAATCATTAAGCAGCTCTTGTTGCACTGAATTACGTAAATCATCAGCCTCCTTATCACACAAAATAACCTGCTTGGCTAAATCCACATCTTTTTTTATGAATGAACCTATAGCATCACGGGTCATTTTCTGCGCCAGTAGTGTTAACTTAGGAATATCCACTAATGGCTTTAGCAAAGGCTTATCCGCCAACTCCAACACACGCTGCGATATATCCACAGCCAAATCGGCCATTCTTTCTAAATCAGTAGAGATTTTCATCGCCATGGTAATAAAACGCAAATCTACAGCCATAGGCTGCCTTAAAGCCAACAGGTCCAGGCACTCTTCATCAATCTTCAGTTCACTTTCATCAATAAATTTATCATCAGTAATTACTTTTTCTGCCTTATCCTTGTCCAACTTCTTGAGCGCCTCTACAGAATCAATGATCGCTTCTTCTACTAAATCCCCCATCTGAAGGATATTGCCTTTTAAATCCGCCAATTCCGTATCAAAATGCCTCTCCATATTAAACCTCTCTAATTAGCGATTCTACTTTCTCCTTAATCAGATCTCGTATTTTCCTAAAAAATTCTTCGCCTTTTCCCTTAGGATCTTCAATCTCCCAATCAATATGCTCTTTAGCCGGAACAAATGGACAAATATCCCTACATCCCATTGTAATAACATAATCAAAGTCTTTTACTGTCAAATCATTAAACCCTTTCGATTTTACGGCTGAGATATCTATGCCTATTTCCCGCATAACTTTAATCGCATCAGGATTAACCTTGCCACTTGGTTTTGACCCAGCGCTATATGACTCAAGCTTTACACCACCTAATGCTTTTGCAAATCCTTCAGCAATCTGGCTGCGGCAAGAATTCTCTACGCAAACAAAAAGTACTTTCTTCATTTTAACCAAACCTTCCTGTAATATAGGCTTCTGTCTTCTTATTCTTTGGCGCGGTAAAAATATCCTGGGTTTTTCCAAATTCCACCAACTCACCCAATAGAAAAAAACCCGTATAATCAGAAACTCGCGCTGCCTGCTGCATATTGTGCGTAACAATAACAATAGAATAATCTTTTTTTAACTCCAGTATAAGCTCCTCTATCTTCGCGGTTGATATCGGGTCAAGGCTGGCGCATGGCTCATCGAATAGAATAACTTCTGTTTCCACGGCCAAACACCTGGCAATACACAAGCGCTGTTGTTGGCCTCCGGATAATTTTAAGGCGCTGTCATTAAGTCTGTCCTTCACTTCCCCCCAGATAACCGCTTTTTTCAGGGAATCCTCAACCTTATGTTCAATAAATGCCCTGTCCTTTATGCCGTTAACCCTTAGACCATAACTAATGTTTTCAAATATGCTTTTTGGAAAAGGGTTGGGCTTTTGGAAAACCATCCCCACCCTCCTTCTAATATCCACAGCATCAACCAATGGGCTGTTGATTTCTAAATCATCAAGGAATATCTCACCGTTAAGAGTAGTATGCAGAACAAGTTCATTCATCCGGTTAAATAAACGAATAAAGGTAGATTTACCGCACCCTGATGGCCCGATCATTGCCGTAACTTGATTAGCATAAACATCAAGGCTGACATTCTTTAGCGCCTGGGTTTTACCATAAAAGAAATCCACGTTTTTTGCCTGCATCTTTATCTTATTATCCATAAGAACTCCTCTGTCTTTGCCGCAAAATAATAGCAAATCCTGAAATAAATAAAACCAGCAATAAAAGCACCAAGCTACATCCATAGGCAATCGCTCTTTGCTTATCCGGATGCGCTCCTTCAGTCATCAGTGCATAAATATGATACGGTAAAGCCATCACTTCAGAAAATATGGATTTAGGATAACCACGGGTATAGAAAGCCGCAGCAGTAAATAAAATTGGCGCGGTCTCTCCAGCCACCCTGCCAATACTTAAGATAACGCCAGTAAGGATCCCGGGCAAAGCTGTGGGCAAAACAATATTCTTAATCGTTTCCCATTTCGTTGCGCCCAGAGACAATGAAGCCTCTCTGATTGACTGTGGAACAGCTAAGAGCGCTTCCTGTGCCGATGAAATAATCATGGGCAAGGCAAGAATTCCTAAAGTAAGGCTTCCGGAAATAATAGAAACCCCAAAACCAAAGAATTTAACAAATACCGCCAGGCCAAACAAGCCAAATACAACCGAAGGCACACCAGCCAAATTGTTTATACTGATCCTAATGATATTTACCACGACACTTTTAGGTGAATACTCACAAAGATAGATAGCACAGGCAAGCCCAAGCGGCAAAGCAAACAAAATTGAGCCAAAAGTAATATAAAATGTACCCACAATTACCGGAGCAATGCCTCCTTTAGTCATTGCCGAATACGGCACCTTTGTAAGAAAATCCCAATTCAACACGCCAAACCCGCGCGCAGTAATAAAATATATGATTGAGCCCAGGGCCAAAAGGGTAATAACCATACAGAGGAATAAACCAAAAAACCCCAAACTTTGCGAAAATTCTTTTTTCATCCGCTTAGCCCCAATTTTATCCTAAAGCGCCGACTGATTAACTCAGCGACGATATTAAACAAAAACGTAATTACAAATAATACGAGTGCAATAGCAAAGAGCGCATGATAATGGCTGCCGCCCATAGGCGCTTCCCCCATCTCTGCAGCAATTGCCGCAGTCATCGGCCGCACCGGCTCTAAGAAAGTATGCGGGATAACCGCCGCGCCACCAGCAACCATTAATACAGTCATCGTCTCTCCAATTGCCCGGCTCATGCCCAAGATGATAGCAGTGGATATTCCTGAGCCTGCCGCCGGAATCACTACCCTAGTCAGAGTTTGCCAGCGTGTTGCGCCCACGGCAAAAGACGCCTCACGAAATGCATTCGGAACATAATTTAACGCATCTTCCGCAATACTGCATACTGTAGGAGTAGCCATAATTCCCAAAATAATACTGGCATTTAAAGCAGTTAACCCTGTAGGCAAGTGGAATGTCTTTTGTAAAAAAGGAGTAAGCACAACCATACCGAAAAATCCAAAAACTACCGAAGGAATACTCGCTAACAACTCGATAATTGGTTTCAATACGGCTTTTTGAGCCGGGCCTGCCAATTCATTCAGATAAAGGGCACTGCCTACTCCTAAGGGCAGACAAACCATAACCGCTCCCAAAGTAACCCAGGTAGAGGCTAAAATTAAAGGTAAAATTCCAAATTCTGCCGGGTTATAGGTAGGATACCAGGAACGGCCAAAAATAAATTTAAAAAAACTTACCTTTTGGAATATCGGCAGGCCTTCTTTAACCAACACCAGTACAATACCTACCAGAAAGAAAAGCGAAGCAAAAGCGAGGATGGTAAAAATCCATTTATACAGTTTTTCCTTAAAACGCAGTATATTCATATTTGTAGTGATGGCACGGTGGATTTATCCTACCGTGCCATCTCAGGATTAACAAGTAAACGCTTTATTTCTTATCTCTCAACCCCACAAAACCTTCTTCTTCAACTAATTTCTGACCTTCGTCGCTTAGGATAAAATCAATATATCCCTTTACTAAACCCTGAGGCTTTCCATCAGTGTACATGAAAAGCGGACGGGTAACCGGGTATTTACCGGAGACAACCGTATCTTTCGAAGGCATAACCCCGTTTATTTCAATTCCTTTTACCGCGGACGAAAGAAATCCTAATCCTACATAACCTATAGCTCCCGGCGTGCCGCTAACAATAGTTGCCACTGCCTGATTAGATGCCTGCATTAAAGCATCGGAACGGGTCTTATTTCCTCCCAATACTAACGTAAGAAAAGCCTCAAATGTTCCGCTGGAAGTATCGCGGGAGACTACCACGATCTTCTCATTGCTTCCCCCTAACTCTGACCAGTTAGAAATAACCCCCATAAAAATATCTTTTACCTGTTTTTTACTTAATTTACTGACCTGGTTTTGCGGATTGACAATAACTGCCAGGCCATCCATAGCAACTATATTAGCTGTAGCGTCAACACCGTTAGTTACTGCCTTATCTAATTCCGTATCCTTAATCGGACGGCTAGATGCAGCAATATTGCAGTTTTTATCTAATAGCGAAGCAATACCCACTCCCGAACCGCCGCCGCGCACTGAAATATTGTCTCCGGGGTTCCTATCCATATAAACTTCTGCCGCTTTTTGGGCGATAGGAAGCACAGTAGTTGAACCTTCGACAACAATTTTCTCGGCGTAACAGGGAAGGACAATACCTAAAACCAGCGCTCCTGATATTATTAACTTTGCAAACTTCATTTTCTTTCCTCCTTTAATGTTTAAAGAAATTCCTGCTGCTTTAGCAACAGGCTCAGGTAATTATTAGAACTTCATATTAAAATCAGCCTGGGCCAAGGTTTCAGGCTTCTTCCCGCTCGCACCGTTTATGCCATTAATACCCCATGAACGATAAACATCAAAGCTGATCCAGACATTCTTACCTAAACCATAGCTAAGAGATCCTTCATGGCTTCTAATACCGGTTTTGCCGCTATAGCGGTCAGAATCCGGCAATATATCAAGCACTGCATCTTTGCCGAGCATAGCATATACATATCTAAACTGCCAATCTCCCCACTTCTCGATTTTCTCATTACCCAGTTGGAACCCGGCTGAAAAACCGGTATTCTTATCTGAAACATCCAGGTTATTTACATATTCGCCGAAAAACTTTAAAGACTCAACATTCAATCCCAGCGTCTTAAAAGGCTGCATAATCTTGAACTCTAATGCCGGATTAAGCATAGTGTAATTATAGGCATAGTTACCGGTAGTAGCAGGGGAACTGCTATTATAATTATATTTGGTGTTATAACCTTTATCATAGCTGGAAGGAGCCTGGTCTTTCACATCAAAAGAAGAATAAGAAACAGCGCCTTTTAATGAAAAGGTATCATTAAATTGATAATTTGCTCCAGGTTGGACAAGAAACGCTGAAGCACCGGAAGTAGAAGTAGAATCTGTTTGGACGACTAAGAACCCGCCATTCATAAATACTGAAGCACGAGGGTTTAAAGTCTTTTTGAGACCAAAGGCAGCGCCTTCAGGAGTTATATCTGTATCCCAGACTAAATCCGTCGGCTCCCAAAATACATCTCCGGGAAGCATCTTGCCGCCGGTAAGCTGCAACCAGGGAAACGGGGTATATTTGCCGTAAGCATAATCCAATATAATCTGTTTTTTGGAATTATAATCACCAAAGGAAATATTCGTGGAACGCGGATCTCCGCTACCGGTGGCTATACCAATCCCAGCCATAACTTTATCGTTTATCTTACTTTCCATTCCCAGCCGCATACGCACGCGGCCGATATTTACATCTTTTTGGATATCATTACCGTTTTTCTCGTGTTGATTCTGGTACCTTAATCTCAAATCACCTTTAAACTTGATATTCTGTACCCAAGCCGGCAGAGAAGAGAATTTTCCTTGGGCAATTTCTTTCTTTACCTGTTCCTGAGTTTCAGTCTTTACCTGCTGCGCTTCTGCCCCGGTCAAAACCCCCTTTTCCACCAATTTCTGCAACAATAGATCAATTTCTCCTGCGTATGAAGCCTGGACACCTACGCTCATCAAACAGAAAATTCCCAACATCACTGCGATTAACAACTTTTTCATCACAACTCCTCCTTTTCTTAATTAACCTTCCACACATAACTTGCGTATTTGACGCAAATTCAATTCCACCTCTCTTAGTGAATCACTGGCGCATTCACCATCAAGCCTTTCTTCCTCTATATTGTCTAAGATACTACTCAACCTGCCTAGCTGAGATCTAAGGTTACTGGCTAAAAAATCCTTGCGGATAGGCGACATAGTATTCATTTTTTTATTCCCTCCTTTCAAACTTTAGATATCTTACATTGCTGACATTAATTACAAATTAAGCGTTTGTAAAATCCATGTAAAATAAACTTAACCTTTTTTTACTAAATATTCCCTGTCCAATGACTCGCTTATCTCATTTACTGCACCCAGAAGGCTGGCAAGGTTAAAAGGCTTGGTTAAATAACAATCTGCCCCCAATAAATGCGCATACAACTTATCCTGTTCATGGCATTTGGCGCTAACTACCACTATAAATGACTTGGCATACCTAAGGTCGCTCTTGATCTCTTTGCAGATGTCGAAACCATCTATTCCCGGCAGCATAATATCTAAGATAATAATATTAAAAACTTCCTCTTTAATCTTTTGCATGGCGCTGGCACCATCAAAGGACTGCTTAACCACAAAACCTTCTTTGCTTAAATTATATGCAATAAAGCTGCTGATATCCCTGTCATCTTCCACAATGATAATCTTTTTATTGTTAACCATAGAGTTCTCCTTGCCCAGAAGGGCACACCCGCACAATACCTTATAAGCGTGGGGTGTTATTCATACTGCGCATAGAATTTATCCAGGCTTTCAGATTCTTCGTCGATAATCCTACGCAACAATATAATTAAAGATTTGGCTGTTTCTAATATCTTATTGATCATGGCCTAAGTATAAAACAGGAGGGTTAAATCCGCTTCAAGGGAAGGTAAAATCCAGGTAAAGCTTTAAAAGGTATATCTAAACCAAAAGGCACCCTGAATAGAGCGCCTTTAATCCTTCTTACCATGTCTAACTCTAAATACTAAATAAGATTGGGGATAGTAAACCAGAATTTGGAACCGAGGCCTTCCACGCTCTCAACGCCAACAGAACCGGAATGCAGCTCTATGATATGCTTAACAATGGAAAGCCCGAGGCCAGTGCCTCCAAGCTCGCGCGAGCGCGCCTTGTCTACGCGGTAAAAACGTTCAAAAATACGTGGGATATCTTTTGCCGGGATACCCGAACCAGAATCCTCAACAACGATCTTTATTTTATCCGCAAGCTGTTCGGAATAAATCCGCACAAAACCTTTATCTTTATTATATTTAATGGCATTACTAATAAAATTAACCAGGACCTGCTCAATTTTACTTTTATCAGCCAAAATCTCCAAACCCGGGGGTAAATCGAATTTAACCTCTATCCCTCTTTTCTTTGTTTGAGATTTAAATCCCATTACAACCTCATTAACCAACCCGGCTAAAACAAACTTATCCTTATTAAGCACAATCTCTTTAGATTCGATATGCGAAAGATCTAACAGATCATTAATCAAAGTATTTAACCTATCTGTATGATTATCAATTATTTTCAGGAAATTAATGCTATTTTCCTTATCCTCCATCGCCCCTTCAAGCAAAGTCTCCACAAAACCCTTAATAGAAGTAAGCGGGGTCTTTAATTCATGCGAAACATTAGCCACAAAATCCCGGCGCATAGTCTCAAGGAGTCTTATCTCGGTAATATCATGAATAACCAAAAGACAGCCATTAATTATCCCCGACTTAAAAAGTGGCGAGGCGTTAACTTGGAATACTTTTTGCATCGGCCACACAAGAACCAGTTCCCTGGAAACAACTTCGCCTATTTTCAAAACTTGCGCGATAATCTCAGCAATATCATTATTAGGGAATGCTTCCAGGAAAAATATTCCTAACACATTTTTTTTAGAAATGTTAAATATATTCTCAGCTGTAGGATTGAGCGAAAGCACCCTTGAATCTGCATCAACTAAAATCACACCCTCTACCATACTGTTTAATATGGTATGCATACGAATGTTTTCATCTTCTAAGTTATTAATTCGCTTATTAAGTAGTTCTATGGCGGAATTTAAATCGGAGATGGTTTTCTTTAGGCCGGCATTAAACAATTTCATTCCTCTGCTTCAAAACGATAACCATAATTCTTGACTGTTATAATGCGTTTAGATTCAGTCTTTAACTTCTTGCGCAACGTCCTTACGTGCACATCCACTGTACGCGTCTGGATCTCCATAGCATGGTCATAACCCCAGATAGAATCCAAGAGATAATCACGGGATAGAACCCTCCCCCTTGCTTTAAGCAGGGTTTTCAAGAGTTCAAACTCTTTTGCCGTAAGTTCAACCGGCTTATCTTTAACACTTACAGATATTTTAGCAAAATCTATCCTTAGATCACCTGATTGAAACACTTCAGGAAGTTTTTCTTTCTCAGTTGCCCGGCGCAATACCGCTTTTATGCGCGCGATAAGCTCACGCGGGCTGAATGGCTTGGTAATATAATCGTCAGCTCCTAACTCTAAGCCCACCACTTTATCTGACTCCTGGCTTTTGGCGGTAAGCATAATTATAGGGATAGAAGCGGTTTTAGTCTCTTTTTTTAAAGTTTTGCATACCTCCAAGCCATCTATTCCCGGAAGCATTAAATCTAAAAGAATAAGATCCGGGTATTCACGTAAAGCCAAATCCAAGGCATCTTCACCGTCGCGGGCAGCAATAACCTTAAAACCTTCTTTTTTAAGGTTGTACTCGAGCATCTTAATAATGTCCTTCTCGTCTTCAACAATCAGGATTTTTTCTTTCACCCCGCACCTTCTTTCTTGCCCTTGCACACATTCACGCAAATACCGCAAACATAAGAATCAACCTGGCGCTGTTTCTGAAATTCCCTGAGCTTCTCAAAACACTTGGCATGTTCAAACTTAGCTGGATCATCTTTTATAGCTTGCGCCGGACATATTTTAACACAAAGCCGGCATAAACCGCAATCTTCTTTTACCGGCTGATCCGGCTCAAGCGGCATATCTGTTAGAACGGTCACCAGACGAAATTGGCTACCAAACTCTTTATTCACCAGAAGATTGTTTCTTCCAATCCAACCTAGTCCTGCCAAAACCCCTAATTTCCTATGCGAGGCGTGCGCGCTCATCTTTCCCCAGTCAATAATCTGCGAAGTAGGAATACCTAAACTAAGATACCCTTTTTTCTGTATGTAATTACCCACTCTCAAGGCTACCTGGTCTAAAAACATATTCACCATCCGGTAATGATGAAAATACATCCTCGTGGGAACCTGTTCTATTTCATCCAAAGCAGCCCGCGAGATCCGCATGCCCAGGCAGACCGCGCGATCCATTTTCGCTAAGACTTTAGGTGAAATTAAAAATTCCTTTTTTATATTTTTTATATCAGCTACGCCAAAAAGGTCAATTTCTAAAGAAAGGCAGTAATTTTTAAGCTCAAACTTGTTATTTTCCATTGATCTTCCTAAGATAAACCATAAGCAGCGAAATTGCTGCGGGAGTAACTCCGGAAATCCGCGAAGCCTGGCCCAGGTTAAGCGGTTTAAACTTGGACAGCTTCTCCCTTATCTCACGGGATATCCCGGATAAATTATCATAATCAAAATCAAGCGGCAGCCTGATTTTCTCAAGATGTTTAAAACGCTCTACATCTTTAAACTGCCTTTGAATGAAGCCTGAATATTTTACCTCTATTTCAATTTGCTGCCAAGCAGATTCGGGTATGCCGGTTTTTAACTTATGCATTGCTTTTAAATCCTTAATGCTTATTTGCGGCCGTTTTAATAACTTCTCTAAACTTACTATCCGTGTAAGCTCGGCAGAATCAAGTTGAATTAATTTAGCGTTGACTTTTTTATCCGGCCTGATTCGCGTCTTTCTTAAAAAAACTAACCCTTCTTTTATCCCCTTTTGTTTATTTTCGACTTTGCGGTAAACTGCCGCGCTCAATAGGCCTAAATCAAAACCCGTCTTGCTTAAACGTAAATCCGCGTTATCCTCACGTAAGATAAGCCGGTACTCCACCCGGGAGGTAAACATGCGATATGGCTCAAGAGTTCCTTTAGTAGTTAAATCGTCAATCAATACGCCAATATAACTGCTGGCGCGGTCTAAAATAAACGGTTCTTTATTCTGAAGACGCAAAGCGGCATTAACACCTGCAACCAACCCTTGCGCTGCTGCCTCCTCATAACCCGTAGTACCGTTGATTTGACCAGCCAGATAAAGATTCTTAATCAGCTTTGTTTCCAGGCTAGGATAAAGCTGGGTGGGTTCAACTACGGTATGTTCAATACCATAACCAAAACGGATAACCTTGGTATTTTCTAGTCCTGCTATAGAATTTAAAATCTTAACCTGTGTATCTTCGGGCAGACTGGTTGAAAGGCCATTAGGGTAAACCTCGTGAACGTCTAAACCCTCAGGCTCTAAAAACACCTGATGCCTTTCCTTGTCACTGAATTTAACGATTTTATCTTCTATCGAAGGACAATACCTGACTCCGGTGGCTTTGATTTTACCGGAATAAAGCGGAGAGCGGTCCAAATTAGCGAGGATAATTTCGTGCGTCTTTTTATTAGTATAGGTTATATAACAGGGAATTTGTTTCTGCTTGAGTTTGGCAGTAGAAAATGAAAAGGGCTTGGGAATAGCATCACCATCCTGCCGGATAAGATTAGAGAAATCTATTGATTTTTTATCCAGGCGCGGGCAAGTACCGGTCTTAAAACGCAGCAGGTTTAAACCTAAATTCTTTAAATTATCCGCCAGGCCAATACTGGCGCGCTCATTAATTCTGCCGCCGCTAAAATGCCTTAATCCTACATGAATCAGGCCGTCTAAAAATGTCCCCGGACAAATAACCACACATTTAGCGTAAATCTCCGCCTTATCCGTGACTACGCCAGAAACCTTTCCGTCCTTAACGATTAATTCCTTTACCTCTGCTTCTTTTATCGCAAGATTTTTCTGCCGTTTTATCAATTTTTGCATATAGCGGCCATATCTATGCATATCAATCTGGGCACGAGACGACTGCGCAGCAGCGCCCTTGGAAGAATTAAGGATACGCAGTTGTATTGCGCAGGCATCCGCTGCTTTTCCCATAGCGCCGCCTAAAGCATCAATCTCTTTTACCAGCTGCCCTTTACCCACGCCTCCAATAGCCGGGTTACAACTCATTTTACCGATAGAATTAATATCAAGAGTAAGCATTAGGGTTTTTACACCCAGGCGGGCACAAGCAAGAGATGCCTCGATGCCGGCATGGCCGGCACCGATAACAATCACATCAAAATTGTTCATGGAGATTTTTTAAAGGAAACTAAATTAACACTTAGAGTAACCGCAGGCATGGCATTTAACGCAGCCTTCCTCATGGCGCAGGGCGCCTCCGCAATCAGGACAAACCCCGACAATATTTACTTGTTCATTTAAATCCGAGGTCTGCAATTGATCATCGTGCGAATGCTTCATGGGAATAGTTATTGATTCTGCCTCAAGCCTTGCGGGCACCTGTGTATTAACCAGGCGACGCTCTACAACCCGGGCAATAGCATCAGCGCAAGAAAATATCCTCTGGCCTTTTTCCCAGGAAGGAGACGGACAGCGGATATTGCGTAACTGTTCAATAATTGATTTTACTTCAATACCGGCGCGAAAGGCAAGAGAAACTAACCTGCCGGTTGCCTCAAGCTGACTAGCAGCGCAGCCGCCGGCCTTACCCATCTGGGTAAATAACTCAAAGGGCTTGCCGTCTTCATCAACATTGATGGTTACATAAAGATTGCCGCAACCTGTGGATACCTTAGTTGTCGTACCGATAATTACTTCCGGCCGGGGCCGCGGGGCAATCTCTTTCTTAGTCTCTTGTGTAAGTTTTACTTCTTGTTTTTCTTTGGGTTTACCAACATTTAAAACCTGTTCTTCCCGGCTATTATCACGATAAATAGTAGTACCCTTGCAATTTAAATCAAATGCCAGGATATAAGCCTTACGCACATCTTCAATAGTCGCTTCGTTAGGAAAATTAATCGTCTTGCTTGTTGCATTATGCACGTATTTCTGAAAAGCCGCCTGCATACGTATATGCCACTCCGGAGAAATATCATGCGAAGTAACAAATACCCGGCGCACATCTTCAGGAATCTCTTTAATATCTCTGATTGATGCGCTCTCGGCAATCTTTTCCATGAGCTTGGTGCTATAAAATCCTCTTTCCCGAGCCACCTGCTCAAACAACGGCTCAACCTCAACCAGCTTATCATTATCCATAACCTTACGGTAATAGGATATCGCAAACAACGGCTCAATTCCCGATGAACAAGGCCCGGCAATAATGCTTATTGTACCCGTCGGGGCAATAGTTGTCAGCGTAGCATTACGCATCCTGGTCGAGCCATCTTTCCTGTCATAGATGCTTCCTTTAAAAGCCGGGAATACGCCTTTTGTTTTTCCCAACTCCAGAGATTTTTTATTCGCCTCATTCAGGATAAAACCCATTACTTTTTCCGCTAAGGCCACGGCCTCGGCGCTATTATAGGAAATATTCAGGCGGATCAACAAACTTGCCCAGCCCATCACGCCTAAACCTATCTTCCGGGTAGCCTTGGTAGCTTTCTCGATTTCCGGCAAGGGAAACCTGTTTACATCAATTAAATTATCCAAAAAATGCACTGCTAGGGCTGTTACTTCTTTAAGCCTATCCCAATCTATTTCGCAACCTGAATCAGTCTTAATACACATCTGGTCTAAATTTATCGAACCTAAATCACAAGACTCAAAAGGCAATAAAGGCTGTTCTCCGCAAGGATTAGTACTCTCAACCTTTCCTAATTTCGGAGTAGGGTTATATTGATTAATCCGGTCAATAAAGATAATCCCCGGTTCGCCGTTCTTATGCGCCTGCTTGACAATTAGATCAAACACCTCTTTGGCATTAATTTTCTGCACCGGCTTATGCGTGTGCGGGTCAATCAAATCATATTCCTCACCGCGGGTAAGCCTGAACATAAATTCATCGGTAATAGCGACGGAAATATTAAAATTATTGATTTGATTATTGTTTTCCTTGCAGGTAATAAATTCCATTATATCCGGATGGTCAACGCGCAGGATGCCCATATTGGCTCCGCGGCGGGTGCCGCCCTGCTTGACTGCCTCGGTTGCCGCATCATAAACACGCATAAATGAAATCGGCCCGCTGGCAACGCCTCCGGTAGTTTTAACTACCGCATTTTTCGGACGCAGACGGGAAAAATTAAAACCTGTCCCACCGCCGGACTTATGAATCAGACTGGTAACTTTTAATGTTTCAAAAATTGATTCCATTGAATCTTCAATCGGGAGAGTAAAACAAGCGGAAAGCTGGCCTAATTCTTTTCCCGCGTTCATCAAACACGGGGAGTTCGGCAAAAACTCTAAATTTGTCATAATTTTAAAAAATGAGTCCTGGAGTTTTTTTACTTCCTGATCGGTCTTGCCGTATTGTTTATCCGCAATAGCGATAGCGCTGGCAACACGCGTAAACATCTGTTCCGGAGTTTCGATAAGCTTGCCCTCTTCGTCCTTACGCAGGTACCTGCGTTCAAGAACTTTAATGGCATTAGGAGATAGCTTTAAATCCATTTTTCACCTCGGTTAAATAAGGAAGGTTAATTTCAAATCACTCCGAGCAATATAACAAAAGGAGTCTTAGTTGTCAACAAAAAAAATTACAATATATAGTGTAAGTACATATTGGAATATACAATAGATTGTATTAAGAGCTTATCCGCCGGAAAAAGGTTTGCAGGATTCCCGGATAACTAATTCTGCAGGAAGCAGAATTTTTTTTGGCGCATTTTTCTTTAAAGCAATCAGGCGGTTCAATTCTTTAACGCTCTCTTCGGCCATACGGATTAACGGCTGACGTACAGTAGTCAGGGCAACCGGTCCATAGAGGCCAGAGGGATTATCATCGAAACCGACAATCGATAAATCTCCCGGTATATTCTTACCCAGCTCGCGGGCAACTGCCATTACTTCAAGGGCCATCGAGTCAGAGGCAACAAAGACAGCAGTTGCCGGATCAGCAGCCTTAATTAAACTTTCTGCTGCGCTGCGAGCCTGACCACGGGAATAATCGGTATGGAATATATAATCTTCCCTCAGTTTAATATTATTCTTCTCTAATGCCCGTTTATACCCTTCCAGGCGCTTTGCCGCTGCCTGAGTCATTACATCGCCCGTAATATGGGCTATTTTCTTATGGCCTAATTCAATCAGGTAATTAACCGCATTTTCCGCACCTCCGCAATTATCTACGGCAATGCAGGAAACATCCAGATCTTCCACATAATAATTGATAACTACGGTGGGAATGCCTTTTGCCAGGCTGTCTTCAAGCTGGGCGCGGTTTCCGATAATATCGGAAAAAATCATCCCGCCTACGCCGCGCAAAGATAAAGCTGAACGCGCGTCAGTCAGGTGCAGAAGCAGGTCCAGTTTTAATGTCTCACACATCGTGCCAACGCCACGGATAATCTCTAAGGCGTAGAAGGAATAAAAAACACCTTCATACCGCGGGATAACTAAAGCCACAACATTGCTTTTACCGGTAGCCAGGCGCTGGGCAAAAATAGACGGCTGGAATTTTAATTCCTTAACTACATTCATTACTTTAATACGGTTTTTTTCCTTAACTGTTCCTACTTTATTAATTACCCTAGAAACAGTAGTAATGGATACACCGCTCTCCCGGGCAACATCCAAAATAGAAATATTTTTAGAAGGAAGTTTTTTAGTCCGTGTCATTTATCTGAAGGGAAGCTACTTAATACTGTCTCCGATTCTAAAGGCTGTGCTCTTTTTCCTTATATCACAGGCAGAAATATTACCTCTTACCTGGATCACTGCAATTAAACCTATAGATTTTCCGTCGCGGTAAACGCTAAAGGAATCCCCGATCTTAACCCCGGCGGAAGAACCTGCGTCTATAACCACAAAATTACTGTCCGGATTTACTGCCAGGATCCTGCCGGAAAAATCAACCGATTCCTTTTTTTCATTACTGTCAGAGGGCAGAGAACGCACGACTATCGCCGGCAGCTCCACTGACTGTTTAGGCCTATCTTCTGCCGAAGAAAGAGAAGCCTTCCCGCTTCTTACCTGATCCAGGCCGTCTTTAAGAGAATCAATTTGAGAAACCCGGTCCGCAAGCATTTCTTCCATTTCGTTCAAACGCTTCTCAACCGTAGATTTGCCTTCCTGAAGTTCATTGATCTTTTTCTCTAACGCCGCCTTACGGCTGTTCAAACTCTTTAGTTGCCTGATCAAAACTGTATTCTCACCCTTAATTATTTTGAGGTTATCCTGAATCTTGGATTTGTCATTTTTCTCCCTGACCACATCTTGGGCTAAACTATCCAAAAGCTTCTGATTATAATCAAGCTGCCTCAAGAGATCAGCCTTTTCATTAGTTAAGCTTTTTATGTCCGTCTCTAAAGCACCTTTATCTCTTTGCAAGGCTTCATTGTTAATCTGCAGGCTTCTTAATTCCCCGCGGATGCTGGATAGCTGCATTTCTAAATCTGTCTTTGCCTTAAGCACCCCCGCCCAATAAGCATCAGCCGTATTCGTACTAGGCGCAACAGCCTCTTCCTGCTTAACAACAACTATTTCCCGAGGCTTAGCCTTGCTCTGTTGTTCCAATTTAGTTACTAGCTCATCCCTGGTGCGGCTGACCTGTTCAAATTTTTGCAGCAGGTCAATGAGTTCCTGGGAAGCCTTATCCCGGTCACTTTTAAGAGACGCCAATTTCTTTTGGTTCTCTTTAAGATCCCCTTCGAGTTTATTTATTTTTCCGGTAAGAGCTGTGTTCTCGCTCTTTAAATCATTGCGTTCCCGGGTAAGCATCTGCTGTGAGCTAGTTGCCTGGATAAAAAGAAAAAGGCAGACCAAAGAAAAACCTGCCAGGCCGATAATAATAAATTTTATTTTATGCTCCATTTATCCCCCTGTTATGGCTTTGCTTCTGCGCGGAAGCGCGCACCGGCCTATCCGATAAGGCCGGGTGAAGGAAAGCGACAGTTGCCTTCCATCCTATAATTGGGCGAAAACTCTTTCTAAAACCAGGCTTGCCGCACCCATAGCCACGGCATTCTCTCTCAATTGAGAATAAACAATTTTTAAGTCTTTGGTTGATTCCCGAAAAGCCCAATCCATAACTGTAGATCTGACCTTATTCAAAAAATTCTCACCGGATTCCTCAAAACCCCCTCCAATAACCACTATCTGGGGATTAAGCAGGTTCACCAAATAGGCAATTTTAATACCTAATCTTTTGGCCGCTTTATCTAAAGCTAGAACGGCCACTTCATTGTTTGCCCGACTGGCGATAAAAATACTCTTTAAATCCGCGTCCTCCGGCTTAGTTGAAGTAATCCGGAAAAATTCATCTGCCTGTTCTTTGGAACGAAGCAAAGTAGTTTTCACATCATTGACTACGCCTAAATCCATATCCCAGCGTTTAACCAAACAAGGCTGGTTATCTGAACAGGCAAGTGACTCCTGCTCTCTATAGTTATACACCGAGACCTCTCCGGCATACCCCTGCGAACCACGGTAGAGTTCTCCGTTAATCATCATTCCACATCCAACCCCGGAGAACATATAGAGGACATTTTTATATCCATCTTTTAAATCCAGCCAGTGTTCGCCAAAGCAGGCGCTAGTGGCATCATTCTCGATCAGGGTTGGCAGGTTAAATTCTTTTTCCATCAAAGACTTTAAGGACAGGTCTACTGAGGCATAAGTATAATAATTATCCATTTTCTGCGGCCAATGGATAGAACTGTCTTTTTTATTGATTAAACCAGCAACGCCAATCCCGATGCCTTTTATGTTATCGGCATAGCCTTTAGAGCGCCGCAAGATCTCGCGTACGATTTCCAAAAGGCATTCGGAAACTTCTTTTACTGATGTCTGCGGCCGGGCGATTTGAGTCTTAGTGATGATATTGCCTTTTAAATTTACGAGCAGGCCAACCATATTCATCAGGTTCAACCCAACGCCTACGGCAAAACCGGCACGAGGATTTAAATCTAATAAGACAGGCCTGCGGCCGCCTTCGGATACATCCAGTTCTTTTTCATAAACCAGTTTTCCCTTGATGAAATCATCAATATAATTGGAGATGGTCACTACGTTTATGCCCATTCCCTGCGAAATATCCGACCGGCTTATCGGCCCCTGTTTCCTGAGAATATCAAATATCTCAATGTTGCGTTTTTCTTTCTCGCTAAAAACTTCTTTTTGTAAATCTAATGTGTGCATGGGATAAATTTACCTTCCCCGATGGAAAAATGTAGAAAATATTACTTTCTTTATACTACTAAAAAAGGTATAAGTCAAGTATTTTCAATATAATCAGTTAATTTTATGGTTCTCGTTAAGGGAATTCCAACCGAACAGCAGATTAATAGACATCCACCATAATAAACGAAGAGTCAGTTATCCCTGCCGGAGATACTATAACCGTATTTATCTCTTTTGTCCCGGACTCTGGATAAGCGCCTTCAAAGACCGCATCAGTTGCTATGGGAGCAGCGCCCCCTAAGTTGCCTGACCAGAGATACTGAACCTCAACCTGATTACAACCGCTTTCCGGCAGATTAGCTAAAACAGAAACCTCAACTTTCTGGTTTTTTTCTAATATAAAACTGGAGACTTTTAATTCAGAACTTCCCATTTCAATTGGAGTATTTTCCTTTTTCAGCGTTGAATCCAGAAAAGTCTTCAGATTATAACTAAGCTGTTTATTCTCCTCAATCTCCTTGAGCCTGTCTTGCGCAAGTGTTTTGATTCCGTTATGGCTATCACCGGAATTTTTTAGCAACGCGTCATAATAACCCTTGGCCTTAGTTAAGTCACCCTCCCATTGCGCCAATAGCCCTAACTGATAAAAACTGGAAATTACCTGAGGGCTAAATGTGGTTTTAACAGTAAGTTTTTCAAAATTTTCCCTGGCTTTCGGGATATCCGCCAAGGCGTAAGCACTAATCATGGCATTCTTATAAACAGCTTCATCAAAATGCCGGGTAGCCGGATAAAGTTGAGTCAATTGAGAATAAAACTCACCGGCTTTTTTATAATCCCTGGATTTCTCTAAATTAAGCGCCCGCAGGTAGATTGATTCCTCGTTAAAACTATTTTTCTGACCCAGCCCATCTATCTTCTCATAAATTTTCTCCGCGTAGGCCATATCATATAAACCTGTTGCCTTATAAATGGAGCCCTCCCCTGAGGTTCCAGGAGTAGGCGAAATACTTGAGCGGCCATTATCCGGCCGCGAAAGTACGAATAGGCCGGCAATTTCGAATAGTTCCGGAACTAGTTTTTCAGGCGCCAGATTCTTAGAGATTCTTTCAATATAAATATCATAAACGGTTTCAGCTAACTCTAGATTACCTTCTTTATAAAACCCCGCGCCTACGCTTTTTAACTCAGCATCGCTGATTTTACCTGAAGCAAGCTTATTGACATAAAGTTTATAAATTACGCGCGCTCCCGGTTTTTCATCGGAGGCTAAAAGCTTATCCGCGATATCTTTGATCAAAGCAGGATCATCTGCTGCTTTGGCATAGGCGCCAACATCTGCCGTAAGTTCGTCCAATCCCTGTTCCCCAAAGGTATTCTGTTGATCACGGTAAAACTGCCAAAGCAAGAGCTGCCCCTTAAGCCTTAAAGGACTACTGGTATCGGTTTCGGAAATAACCTTCTTGGCGTTCTCCAATATCTGGTCGCGATAAGTATTACCGTTGGCAAAATAATCGTCCCACAATTGTTTTTCCTCCAGGTATTTAAGCTGGCTGTAACGGGTAAACGCCTTATAATAATCAATACAACCCGGGGAGAGCTTATCTTTGTTGCTGCTTAAAAAATCAACAAATTCATTATAACGGTTGTCCTTAAAATAATCTGACTTTAATTCTTCAAGGTTTCCGCAAGAAAAAACTCCGGGAGTGGCATTTTCTGCGCAGACCCCGGAAAAATAAGGCAACCAAAAAATCACACTAAAAATAAACACCGCTAATTTTAAATTTTTAAACATGGATCTTTCCTCCTAACGATTCTTCTTGCCGTGCGCTTTTTTCAGCACCGGATGTTTCCAGAATTCCCTGATTACATAATATGCCTTACGCGGGATACGCTGATTCAGTCCGCCTTCTGTCTGATCCCCTAAGGCGACTATGCCAAACCATTCTTCATTCATGTTCATATTGCCTGGGGCACGGATATCAAAATAATAACTGCCGTTAGACCATCCGCTTTCAGTATCATGCGCCTTCCAGGTCTCAGGACTATCCTGGGAATGCTTCCACCATTCATCCGTCCATTCAAAAACCGTGCCTCCGATACAATTTCCCGATCCGGCTTTATTGTTGGCCAGGTTCTCATAAATCTGGCTCCACTGTGATTGCAGGAAGAATGCCTGCATCTCCTGGTTTTCTTTTTTTAAGTAGGCGTCATAACAATCCGCGCCAAATTCCGCCAGCAGCAGAGGTTTATCAAACGTCATGCGCAGGGATTTAAAAAGATTGCCGAAAGTTTTACCGCGATAAATAATACAGGCCACAAAATCAACATCCTGGCAAAATTTATTAGCCGAATCCAGGCCCACCAACTCCCCATTACCTAATCCTACAGGATGATTAGAATCTATTTTATGGATCTCTTTGGATATTTCGTTTACAAAAGAATAATAAATCTTTGCCCGCATCAATTTCTGCTTCTGCGGATCCGGCTCGCTATCTACTTCCGGGCTCGACCAGGGATTTACGTGGCCCAAACAGGAATAATTATTTTCATTTCCCAAAATCCAGCCCAGGATCCCGGGCTCATCTTTATAAAGACGGACCATTTCCAATACCTGCTGCATTACCTTATCCTGAAAACTCTTATCTCCGTAAAAAGGGCAAGGGTATTCCCAAAACCCCAGCCAATCGCCCATAATCGTGCGTATCCCGTATAATTTATACAAATCACTTATTACCTGTTTTACTTTTTGAGGGTCTTCGCCTGAGCGATAAAGACGGATGGTATTTACTCCCATCGCCTTCATCAACTTTCCATCTTCTATCCAGGGCTTAACCTTATCACCCCACCAGTCATACTCGTGGTTATACCCTGTTGGGATGGGATTATAACAGACACCTTTTACAATATACGGGGCGCCTTTAACCATAAGCCGATAATGCTGATTCTTTAATTTTTGGATATAGACATCTTGCCGGGCTCCACAGGCGGATAAAATAAACAAAAACAAAAAACTACAGGCTGCAAGCGTAAAACGCCTGCAACCTGTAGTTGTAAATACTATACGTTTCTTATTATTCAAACTTGATCTCATCCAGATAGAATGTAGCGCCTTCCGGGTTATTATCCACATTGGTTGACCAGGCAAAACCTCCGAGGATATATGACATATCCTTGCCTTTTAAATCAATGGTGTATTGTGTCCATTCCTTATTCAAGATAACTGGACCGATAGTCGCGCTATCTGAATCCGAGAACTCTCCCATTATACCACCAACTTTGAACTCTTCAATGCGCTCCGTGCCATTTACCCCGCGAGCCCAGAAAGTAAGCTTGGTAGCTTTAGAAAGATCAAACCCGGCATCAAGATTACCCCAGTTATTCGCCGGATTCTGCCAAAAGATACCTGCCCAACGCGCACCCTGAGTAGCCTTGCCGCTGTAAACTATTTTAATACAGGTATCGCCTAAATAAGCATCCTCTTTTGAAGAACCGTCATATTTTATGTCGCCATAATCACCCATCCAACCGGAAGGAATAAAATGGTTGGCCATAGATGAACGGTCGGCATAAATATAGAATGGCATAGCCTCTTGTTTTTTGCCTTCAGGTTTCAAAGTAGGATCAGCCTCAAATTTTATATCATCAATATAAATTGTAGCTCCCTCGGGATTTAAATCCGCAGTAGTAGTCCACCCAAAAGCGCCATTAACATAAGAAAGATCCTTGCCTACCAGGTTAACCGCATACTGTTTCCAGGTATCAGTTAACTCAATCGGCCCCATCTCAACGGATAAAGAATCCGGGTATGTGCCTTTAATCCCGCCGATCATCACTTTCTGAATTACTTCGCCGCCTTTTGCACCGCGGGCCCAGAAAGTAAGTTTATTCATTCCAGTCAGATCAAACCCGCCCTTTTTATTTCCCCAGTTGTTGGCGGGATTCTGCCAATAAACTCCGGCCCAACCCTGAGCCTGCGACTTCTTGGCGCTATAAACAAACTGAATACTGGTTGTTCCGCTGTGCGGATTATCCGCTGCCTGATCATTCATTTTGATATCACCATAATCACCCATCCAACCGGAAGGAATATAATGGTTATCCTTGGCATTCTTGTCTAAGAAAACCACAAACTCCTTGGGGCTGGCAGCCTTGTCTTGAGCCAGAGCAACTACCGGCGCCGCAAGAACCAAGGCTAAAATTACTGCTAATAACTTTCTCATCTCTACACCTCCTGTTTATATTATAACCGTTTTCTTTTTATTTTAAATCATTTCCATTTCTTCTGATACATATAATAAGATTTGCGTAATTGCCTCAAGAACGGGCTGGATTTTCCGTCACCCTGGCCGCTCATACCCAGCCATTCTTCATGCATATAACCGTCGGGAAAAGGCCCTGCCCATAAACCTTTAAAGTCATGGATCGCCGGCTCATAGGCCTTCCACCATTCATCCAGCCACTCAAAGACCACTCCGCCCAGGGCATTGCCGGCGCCCGGTGAAAATGCCATATTATTTTGAGTATCTTCCCAGGAACCTAAATGGTATTGCGCCTGCAATTCTTCGGATTCATCGGCATTTTTTCCTTCGGCATAAGCCGGACAGCCAAATTCAGTAATGAATGCCGGCTTGCCTGCTTCTTCTTTAACCTGTTTCCAGAAAGCGCCAAACCCGTAATCACCACGGTAGGCATTAGTACCGAATATATCAATGTCCGGGGTGTACTTACCAAACTTATCCAAAAATAGAATATCCCCGCTGCATATGGCTACCGGATGATCCGGGTCAATATCCTTAATTATCTTGGCCACTTCATTAGCGAACTTAAAAAACGCCTCCGGCTGCTCATTGGCATTACAGGCATAACCATAAACGTTTTCATTACCCAAAAGCCAGAATAAAACATAAGGCTCATCCTTAAATTCATTGACCATTTTCTTTACCGAATCAATCATGTTCTTTTTATGTGTTTCATTACTATAATCCGTACCCGGATTCCACTGGGCGCCCGAACCGATCGCGTACTTGCCTAAAAAGTCGCCCACGATTACCCGGATGCCATAAGTTTTATAAAGATCGCGCATCAGTTCTTTATTTATCTTAAGCGGGTGGTGATAAAGGCGAATGGTATTTACCCCCATCTCCTGCATTAATTTAAAATCCCCCATTGCCGGCTCATCGGCATCCTGAAAATTGTTTCTATTCTTATCTACAAATGCGTCATATGGTCCGTCAATTTTCCCATTTTTATTAAAGTCTTCTTCCATCCAATTTCCTTGCGTGCCGTCGTCCGGAGACTGGCCGACCTTGGTCGGGGCATAAGTAATTCCTTTAATAACATAAGGCTCATCCTCTACTAACAACTGCCAATCATCATTATTATACTGCACCAGGCGCACCTTACCGCGGCCAACCTTCTTTTTTACGCCAGAGGCTTCAGCTGTGGATTTAAACCTGGCCGCCTCTTGAGCCCAATCTACTTTAACAAATTTCCCGGGGTTAACTTGCGCAACATCATTTAAAATATCATTATCAAAACCATTGATAACTTTAATCTCGGCTCCCTCTAATTTATAACCTAACTGCGGGTTGCGCCTTAAGAGAAAATTTATTTTGGCAATTGCAGCCGAGCCGACATACCAGGGGGTATGCCAATAAGTCCAGCCGTGGCTTGCCGGAAAATGCACGACAATAGAATAATAACATTTAATTGCCTGGGTAATCAGGCCGGCGCGCTCAAGTACTAATCCGGTACAGAATAACCTCACGCCCTGCGGCTCGCTTGAAGTTGTCCATTTTACGAATGCCGCCTGTAGGTCGGGGGAATAAAGAAAATCCCAGGCATCCCCTTCCAGGCGTTTGTCTTTGATTACCTGTTTAAAAATCGGGTCTTTCCTGATTGAACTGCTATTCGGATAAACTCCTTCGCCGACCGCGGCCATTAAACCAGCCTGGTCGGTAATTACATACTGGTAATCTTTAGTCCCGACATTCTTGAATTCTCCGTATCTTGCGTAATCCACAAAATCCTCTTTGCCGGGATCAAACAAAACCAGTTTTGTCGGAAGCTGGCTGACCTTTTTCTTTTGCTCTACTTCGATAGAACCGGTCTCAATTTTCTTTATGCTCTGTTCCGCCGCCAGTCTGATCGACCAGAACCAACCCCGGGGATCCCAGGCCTGGCCGAAAGAATATTTATCCATAATCAGCTTAAATACTTTTTTAGCCTCATCTGTTTTTTGCTGGCGCATCAGGCTTTCCGCCTGGATAAAATAACAGGTGGCCACATCATTTAAGGCCTGGACCGCTTCAATTTCTTTTTTATTTTTAGGCAGGGCAGTTAAGGATGCCTGCTCTTTGTCCGCCTGCTGACTATATAAATCAATACACTCCTGTGTATATTTAAAAGTAGCCTCCACGTCCTTTTTACCGTGGGCAATCCAGGATTTAGTAGTCAGATCTCCAGAAGCAGGTTTATCCTGCGCAAAAACAAGTCCGGCGCTGAAAATTAATGAAATAATTACTAATGGAAATTTACGCATTATCCTACTACCGCCCCCTGAGTGACCCCTTTAACAATATATTTCTGCATAAACAGATAAACCAAGATAATCGGCAGGGCAGTAATAGTCAGGCCGGCCATTAATAACGGGTAGTTAGTGACAAACTCTCCCTGGAAGGTCTGCAAGGCTACCTGAAGCGGCATAAACTGGCGATTATCAAAAATAATCAAAGCCAGGATATATTCATTCCACACTGTCAGGGCATTTAAAACAATTACCACCGCCAGTACCGGCTTGGCCAGCGGCAAGGCAACATGCCACCAGATCCCAATCTTGGAACAACCGTCAATACGCGCGGCATCTTCCAGTTCTTTTGGCATCTTATCAAAGAATGTCTTAAGCAAAAATATGCTTGTGGAAAGACCCACGTTTATCATACACAATATATAACCTATAGGGGTATTTCTTAAATGCAGTTTATTTAATAACACATAGAGGGCGACGAAACTACCCGGTATAGGGATCATCATCGCCGCCATAAACATAATAAACAAAAATTTACTACCCACAAATTTCAGGCGGCTAAAGGCATAGGCAGCCATGGAAGAAATAATCACTATGCCGAAAACTACCGAAACAGTATAAATAATACTGTTGAAGAAATTCCGGCCAAAACCACCCTCTTTCCAGGCCTGAACATAATTCTCTAAACGAAATTGATGCGGGATCAGAGAAATATCCTTAAAAATCATATCCTGGGTTTTAAGGCTTGAGACAATCATCCAAAGCAACGGATATAAGCAAGTCACGGCAACGCTGATCAGAAAAAGATGTATCAGCGTATTGATCACAATTTTCTCGGTTTTATAATAAAACGCGTGTTTCATTTTAAAGTTATTGGCCTTTCTTGGAAAAACGGTATTGAATAAATGAAATCGCAACCAGGACCATGCCGAAAGTAATCCCCTGGGCACAGGCATAGCCGAAGCGCGATGAACCGCGCATTGAAGCCAGGATCCTTAAAACAGGCACTGAAGTATGCCCGGCGAATTCCCCTCCTACAAGGCTGACAATCAATACAAATACCTGCATCGTGCCTAATACCGTAAGGATAGCTACCAAAACCATGACCGGAATCATCAGAGGCAGGGTTATCTTCTTAAATGACTGCCAGGCGCTGGCTCCATCTACGCGAGCCGCTTCATAAAGTTCACGCGGGATAGTCTGCAGGCCGGCTAAGAAAATAAGAAAACCCCAGCCAAATCCCTTCCAGCAATGCACAATCGCCACGGTAGTAAGGGCGGTGTTGGGATCCGACAACCAATTATGCGCCAGATTAGCAAACCCCATTCCCGTTAATGTCCGGTTGATTATATTGGCCCCGTCGATGTCATTGATGATAAAACGCCAGACCATGCCCACGACTACCTCTGATAAAACCGGGGGGATAAAAAATATCACCCGGTAAAAATTCTTCATCTTTATTTCGCGGTCGCAGGCCCAGGCCAGCATAAAAGCCAGGATATTCTGCAAGGTGATGGCAATTAAAGTAATGTAGGAGGCATTCCACATTGACTGCCACCAGTTCCTATCCTGCAGGAATACTTCTTTAAAATTCTGCAGGCCGACAAACACCTTGGTAAAAGAAATACCGTCCCAATCAAAGAGACCTAATTGAAAGACCCAGATAAACGGAATGATATAAAAAACAGAGAATATAGTTACTGCAGGCAGGATAAAGGTGTAATTTTCTAATGTATCCTTTATTTTCATCTCGCTCTTTTCTTGGCCATTTCGCGATCTTTAATCTTCTGCACTTCATCAGCTACCTGCTCGGGTGATTTCTCTCCGATAATAATTGACTGGATACCCCGGTCAAAAGCCTCGATTACCAGAGAAAACTCTGAAACACCCCAGACATTAGGATGGGTAGCATAATCCATACCCCGGGCAAACTGAGCAAGTATCTCCGGGATCTTGGTTAAGCTGTCTTTATTGGCAGGTAAATTATTAGTGGCCTGCGCCAGATAAGCCTGTTGATCCTGAGCAGTAAGCCAGGTTAAAAACTTTACCGACTCTTCTTTACTCTTAGAGCGGGCATTAACCATAAAAGAAGAACCTGCCCCTCCCCAGATAGCTATGGGGTATTGGTTAGACGCTTCCGGAGGAAGCATTGCCCCATATTCCAGGCCAGGGTTCATTCCTTTATAAACATTCACGCACCAGGAACCATTAAAAGCAAATACAGCTTTTTCATTGGCAAAAATCTGTTCCGCGGATTTATTAATCATTGTTACCAAACCTTTTGCCAAAATTCCGGATTCTTGCATCTGTTTAAAAATTGAGAACACTTTAATCCAATCGGGATCGGTGTAAGGAACCTCACCCTTAATCGTAGCCAATACCTTATCTTTGCCCATTATATTAAAGGCGTAGTTATTTGCCAGGCAGTCGATCATCCAAACTTCACCCCATCCAGAAACTAATCCCTGCATACCGGCGGCTTTGATTTTGACGCCAATATCCAAAAATTCCTGGAAGGTTTTAGGTGGACGATTAGGATTTAAACCCAGCTGGCTAAAAAGTTTTTTGTTATAGACCATTTGAATGGTCATAATATCTATAGGCACACCGAATATACCGGGATTTATTCCATAGCTGTTCCCCGAAGCAAATTCATTTACCGCCAATGCCTTGGGGAAAAAATTATTCTTCCAGTTGTTATTATTAGCCTCCATATAAGGAGTAATATCTAAAATATGGCCGGCCCGGATAAAAGAGGCGAAATCCCGCTTTTCTCCTAAAATACCAAAAACATCAGGGAGATTCGTACCTTGTGCTGCGGCGCGGATTTTCTGAGAATAAGCATCCGAAGGGGCATAAAGCTCAAAATTTACCCTTACTCCGGTTAAGGCTTCATATTTCTTCGCTAATTCCTGGAAAGCTGGATCACGGTCAGTCATCCAGTGCCAAATATTAATGGTGGGTTTTGTTTCCAATTTCTGCCCGGAACAACCGATTAACGAGAATAATACAAAAACACCTAAAAGCACATTCTTAAACCACATCCGATACTCCTTCCGCTTGTCCTGGGGGATATGATCCATATATAGGGATAGATTTCAAAAAGACGCAATGCTAAAACTTAACATATTTTAGCCGGCAGGTCAAGTTTTTTATTGGCCGCAGAGGCAGGTTAATCAGGCGCGCAGCAAACGGGAAATACCCATAAGATCGGCTTTTTCCAGCTCAACGCCGATATGATAACCTTCATCCCCTCCGAACCTTGACCAAACAACCTGGCCTCTTGTATACAACGGCTCTGTGCTGTTAGGAACATCCAGCCATAGTTCTAAAGCAGAGCGCGTTTTTAATTCCTGATGCGTTGATAATCCCAGTCCTTTTGCGCTCACGTCAAAAGTCTGCGCCAGACCTTCCTTGCCGTCTAAACCTATAAATCGAGCGGAGAATTCTTTTCTAAATCTCTCGAAGATACGATGATCAGTCATATTTTAACCTCCTTTCCCTCTTTAACCTGAAACATCACTTATCCTGCCCCCCATAAATACTTAGCTATCAAACCGGGGTAATATTTTCTTATATACTGATCTATATCCTCTTGTACAGATTTTTCAGTATGATTAAACAAAAGGCCATAAATATTTCTTTCGTAATGTTCCTTACGCCAAACTACCTGTGCGTTAATGTTTAGCTCGCAATCTTCAGCCAGGGATAATTTAAATCTTGAAAAAGCATCATCAAATAAATTCCTGCTTAAAGAAATACGTACCCCTTCCTGGCTTAAATCCTCTACAACACAAGGGATAGCTTTAACGCCGTTCTCAACAATTAACTCAGCGCCCTGATTAATCTGCCATCGCGGCTTAACCCTGCGCTCATCCATCTTCTCTCCCTGACTGCCTTAGCTCCTTGTCAGGCAGGTCCACTTTAAACTACTGAAACAAGTTAAGTTATATTATCTCCTCTTTATCAAATAAATCAAGAAAAAAATATTTTTCCGTCGTAAAAACTCTTTAAGTTTTCTTTTATATCTGATCCCAAAAATCCTTGGCCTCTTTAGAGATCTTCTCTGTCTGGCTGGCAACAGCTTCAGTTGTCTTGACTGTAAGTGCAAATCCTTCCAGCCCCTTAGCTAATGAAGCAATTGCCCCTTCAATACCTTTAGCTGTATCCGCATCAATAATTTTCTCTTCAGCCAACCCTTTATTGAATTCATTAAGAACTTCTCTGGATTGTTCGGAATTAACCAAGGCAGTCACAGATGTTGCCGCATCAAGAGAAATTATACCCGTAGGCGCAATCCGTCCGCAATCCTTAAAGGCTACGCCTGATTCAGCGATATCCTTTTTGGTACCGATAAATAAAACACTGGCGGGAGCAATAGCCAATTTCCCACTCAACTTTGCAGAAAGCTCGCCTGCCGAAGAAGCGGTAATAATTGATTTTTCACCAAAGAATATCTTAGCATTCTCCGCCGCCTCTCCGTATAAAGCTACCTGCAACGTCTTAAGCTGCGCCAGTTCCTTGACGATATTGCGCATACCCAGAGTGCCGTTATTCTGCACATAATCAGAGCCGTAAACAATAACCATTTTCTGCTCAACCATATTTTGTTGATCTCCGCTATCCCCACGGCCTCATCAACCAACCGAATAGCAGTATTCTTATTCATCAATCCGAACATCGCCTGTACCACATTAACATTCTCTAACATAGTCGGAATACTCGCTAGTTACTTTACGCATTCCAATAGAAGTAATATTATGCCCGCCAACGCTATTTACGGTACTTACCTGTGTCCATCCCTCTTCCAATTATTCTAAGGCTAACTCCGGATTAATCGTTAAGAAGGCCAAAAGGCCCCGGCCGCTCCAAAAAAATTGCTCCCCCACCAGCCACGGAGAGGTAGAGCAATAAGAGCTAAACCGGAGCCCAAAATTAAAACCATCTTCTCTTTAACGCTTAATCCCTTAATCTGTCTGCCTAATCTGGAGAAAAAACTGGGTTGATTAAAACTATTTCCTGCAACCCAAGCACAATCATCATCAATAGCAGATAAAGCGATATCTCCATTTACGCTAACATGATAAATACGGTGCACCTGACCACACATTCCTTGTTCAACTGGATTATCCTCCAAGAAGATCTCCTCAGTTTTCTCCTTCAAAATCCTCTTTACACCGTTAATGCGATAAGCCGGAGCATCAATGCCAGAAAAATAATTTATATCGACGATATCCAATCTATTAATAATCTCTTTTACCCAATCTTCTTCCCCTTTTTGCCGCAAGTACAAGATAAGGCAATTCTCTTTATTTGCTTTTAGATTTTCCGCGAGCATCCTTATCTCCCTTATTTTAACCAATGCTTCATTAGATATGCAAGGCACGGTAAAATCAATAATCCAATAAGAGCCTAAAGAATCGTCGCACTTCATGTTGAACAAACCTAACTCATTCATATTTTTACACATATGATACGCAGAAATACTGGGAGTATGCATTTTCACCGCATAACCTGCCCATCTATTTTGATAAGTCAAGAACGCCTGGAATACCGCTGTCCCGTATCCTTCTCCGGATGGCAAGCATGGAAAGATCTCGCGGACATTAATATTCCTGTCTTTAACCTGGACGCGCATAAAGCCCACCTTTTTACCATCCTTCATAATTAGCCAAGAATAAAAATCCCCAAAAACATCATCTAACCTACATTCTTCTTTTATAGAATATCCTTTGGCAAATATCTCCGTAAGCCTATTGATCGAAAAATCCCAAGAAGAACTAAAGTCGAACAGTCTGTCCCAGCAAGGATATTTATCTCTCTTGGCTTTTCGAAGTATAATACAAAGTTCCTGATCCTGAGATATCCAATTATCAATTGTTTTCCGGCTAACCCCCAGAACTGACGATATGGCCGTGATATTCCCCTGATGCTCCCGGATAAGTTCAGCTAATCTCTCCTGCCCGGGATATTTACATGATTTTGCTGGTTTCCCATCCTTAAGCTTTTCCCGGCCGGGACATTTACTGCCGCTTGCCGGATTACTATCTCTCAAATTCTGTACTAATTCTTTGAGTTCCGGATCATCAGCTATCCAGTGCCCCGGAGTAGTTTGATGGACCTTTAAAGCAAGGGCTACTGCCGTAAGATTTCCTTTATGCTCGCTGATAAGTTCACAGAGTTTTTCCCTGCCAGGATAATCCTTAGACTTTGAGAAAAGTTCTTTGCTATCCTCTGAGAGCTTTTGTAATTCTTGATCATTAACAATCCAATACTCCAACGTGGTTAAATTTATACTCAAAGCAGAGGCTATTGCCGTAAGATTTCCCTTATGCTCACTGATAAGCTCGCGCAGCCTGCTCCTTCCGGGATAATCTTTAGACTTTACGGGATATTCTTTTTTTAACTCCTCTAATAAATTCTGGAATTCCTGATCATCGGCTACCCAATTCCCCAGCGTAGTTTTGTGAACATCTAGAACAGAGGCTGTTTCTGCCAGATTTCCCTTATGCTCACGGATAAGCTCACGCAGTCTGCTCCTTCCGGGGTAATTTTTAGACTTTACGGGATATTCTTTTTTTAACTCTTCTAATAAATTCTGGAATTCCTGATCATCGGCTACCCAATACTCCAACGTGGTTAAATTTATACTCAAAGCAGAAGCTATTGCCGTAAGATTTCCTTTATGCTCACGGATAAGCTCACGCAGTCTGCTCCTTCCGGGGTAATTTTTAGACTTTACGGAATATTCTTTTTTTAACTCTTCAGCCAGTTTCTGAAGTCCTGGATCTTTAGCTATCCAGTTACTAATGGTAGACTGAGTAACCCCCAGGCCAGAAGCTACCGCCGAAAGATTACCTTGGCATTTCAAAATGGCCTCTTGCAGTTTCTCCATTCCGGGATATTTACCGGAGCAGCCTTTCATATTCCGGGTCGCGGAACTTAAAGGACTCTTCCCCAAAACCTTTTCCAGTTCCTTTCGGGAAAGGACAAAAACCAAATCCTCCAGTACCCTATTTAGCATTAAATCATCTATAGTAGCTCCCTGCTCCAACTTCCGGGAAAACTCGGCAAGAAGTTCATTTTCTTCCTGTTCCAGCTCTTTTATTGTTTCGAGAACTTCACTCATTTCGAGACCAGGCAGTACTCTCAATACCCTGAATAATTTATCAGCTACAAGCCTTTGCTTCTTCTCTCTTCCTTCGAATCTGCTATTTACGAATTTCTTGACCGTTAATACACGTTTTATCAGCCTGACACCGTAATGGCTAATATCAATATCCTGTCTATCAGAATAAGGAGGAAAAACATGCAGGAGATCTTTCAAGTCTTCTTTTGCAAAATCAAACAAAAACAGCGCATCCCCGATCTCAATTATTGCTTCCTCATCTTGAGGGTTTAAAAAATGATCCAGCTCATGCCGCAGGGTTAACGCCAGCAGCGCGGTGAAAATGAAGTTGCGCAAATCCAGCCTTATCTCCCTGCCAACCGTCTGGCCCAACTCCGCCATGCTCTTAAATATCTTAAGAATAACGGGGCTGACGCTCTGACTCTCCGAAAAATCCGCCCTCATTTTTTCCGGAAGCATTCCTAAGGCCGCGTTAAAAGTATCCTCCATGCTCCGGGCGCTTTCCGCGGAGAATGAACTTCCGGTTATCTTTCCGAGCACGATCTCCGCTACAGCCTCACCGGCCACTTTATGGTCCAGAATAGTCCTGATGTTAGATTTCTTTGCCTCATGCGATGGCTCAATCTGCTCCGGACCGGCGTCTTTCTTAAATCCCCCGGCAAACTCTATCCCAAGCTCTTCTTCATCTCCTTTGACCGGATAAACATAACCGGGATCCGTTCCTTCTTTCTGCTGGATCAATACGTTAAAGTTCTGCCCGGTATAAAAACCGCCCCGGAAAAATTCAATGCGTTCCTTGACCTGCTTTGCGACATCAACTTCGTCTTTATCGGAAATACCGTATCTGGCGCGGAAATTTTTTTCGCAGGCATAGCGCACCTCGGGCCGGTAGAGAAATGAGCTTTCGCCGCGGCAGGCGCCCTTTTCCAGAAGGCGCTGGTCTCCGTAAAAAACAACTCTCAAGCCTTTCCTTAGGCCGCGCACGGCTAAAGCGCTGAAGTCCACATCCGAAGTTATATCGCTCCTGCCCAGAGAGGAAAACGGATTATCCCGGTAAATCGTCCCGGCCGCCATACGCTGGATATGCTCCCCTGAACCATCAAGATTAAACAAGGCAGGCCCACCGTAATCAATGGTAATGATATAGCCGGCATAAAGCAGCCTGGCGGCTTCTTCTATATACTTGGGTCCACCGGGATTGATATAAGCGGTCAACGGCGCCTCCAGGTTCTCTAAGGCTAAGCTCACCTGCGCCTGGTTTTCATCAAGAAACTCTGCCAATTCCGGAATCTGAGCAGCGGGGACGAATATTTCCTTATAATGTATACTGTTATCAAAATATCTTGCTAGCTTCGGGTCATCCCGACAGGCGAGAGCATTTTTTATAGTTATAAAATCTTCTCTGGATAAATAAGACTTCCAACTGCAAGGCGCGATTCCGCTGCCGCTTAATAATTCATCCTGCGACATTATTATCTTCTCGGCTTGCGGGTCGGGCAGCGCCCGGCGCAGGACAAAATTCTTCACCCAGGGGATAACAAGCGCCGCCTCCGCCCTGCCTCCCGGAGAGAAACGAACCTTATGAACCTCCATTTCATCCACAAGTTCGTTTGACAACACTACCCCTTTGATGTTTATCGCAGGGAATGACCAATAGATATCGCGGGCGTCTAAATCATAAACAGAAACAATCCCGCGAAATTCGGCGGTTTTCTCAAGCTGTATCCGGCGCAAGGCTGGCGCGCGCTCCCCGATGACATACTGCAACCTGCTGAAAAAAAGATCCCAATGCTGATTCTTAGCCGCCATCTCTTTAATATAGGTGAGTATATCGACGGCGAGAGTAGCCTCTCCCGCACCTAATTCGGCAATAATAAAAATGTCGTCTTCCTCGATATCCCCGGCCTTCAGCATCCCTTCCCACATCGAAAAAATATTCTCCGCGATCATATATCCGAACGCCGGAGAAAGCCCGATCGGCCAGGTATCGAAATCACAGTCCCGGCCGCCGAATTTTATGTGGCCGCTGGAATAAAACCCCCAAACACGGTTATACATCGCTTCTTCCATCAGTCCTTTAAAAGTAAAAAATCTATTTAGTAACGCTTCTTCCCTTGAGGAAACCACCCGGATTTCATTATCACCTCTTTCATCCCCCCTATTTTTCTCTAATATCTCCAAGGCACCGGATGCCGTCTTAACGCTTTGACCTGCTTTATCGTGCGAATCTTCCGGGTTTCCTACCGACAACTCCTTCTTTATAATATTTATGGGAAGGATATCTTGGTTTAAAAGATCAAAAATATCTTCAGGGGAAAATCCGATTTTTTTGTAAAAATCCGGGGCGCGGTCCAGATCCCTTAAGATAAATTCCTTAGCCCCCTGGTTCTTGGCAATCGTCAAACCAACGCTCATTAATGCCGAACCAATACCCCTATATTCAGATCTTAATTTATAATCAACGGATATCGCTGAATCATCGATATTTTCCAACCTCTCTCTCGATTCCCATATTTCGCTTAAACCGTCGACATCACGACCCTGGTAAGCCCACCAAAAAGAAGTATCCATATACGCTAGATTTTCAGAGGGATCAAACCGAAAATGTAAATGTGAACGCCCAGCCGGATTGCCAGATTTGGGATATAAACTTATTAAATTCCAAACCCTCCCTAAGGATGCCGCTTTTTCCGTGCCATATGAAAGCTCAAACTCGGAACCGTCTTCTGAACGAATATCAATATTCCCCCTGGTCTGAAGAACAACAGCAACCGTATCCCTCATCGCCGCATCTTCATCCCTTATACCTTTTACGATATGGCTGATCAGTTCATGGTAAAGTATCTCTAATTGTTTGGCTTCAGGAAGCTCAAAGAAATACGGATGAAGATAAACGGTCTTGGTGTTAATATTGCAGGCGGCGACATTGCCTTGAGTGAGATTTAAGTCTGTGGAAACAACTAATTCCCATAAGGAAAGTTCCGGCGGGGCGCGGCCGAAAGAACGTTCCAACATACTTAAAAGCTGTTGCAATTTTTTATAACCACCAAACAAAGAAAATTCAAAATAAGGAATATCAAAATTACTGATAGTAATATCAGCTAAAATCCTGTTTTTGCCGAATTTTATTTCGGCTTCTTTTTGGGAATCCGCGGAGATAGGCAATGGGTAGCAATTACGCGTCCGGCTTGAACTACCGGATTGTCCAAAGGTTGAAACGGACAAGGTGTCGAGTAAATCGGAGATGGATATCTTATCCGCCTCGCGGTAACAAAGCGGGGCGCCGCGCACCTTATTAGTACTTAACCATCTAAGCAAGGAAGAATTCATATCGCCATTTTCCATTACCGGCCAGATCGCCAGGTCTTTGATCGGGCAGCTTGAAACATTCATCTCACCCAACAATATCCTCGGGAAAATCTTATTCAAATAGTCGTTAATAAACTGATTTTTGATAACGTAATAAACTCCCGGGGCCTTGTTCTTTCCAAGCCTCCTCTCCAGGTAAAGCCAGGTCTTGGAACTTAAGGAGCCGCCTATCTTCATTTCTTCAAACAACCTTCCGAAAAGCTCGCGCATCTGCTTGTCAACATCTCTGCTTCCGTGCGCAAGATTATACTGGTTGATCTTATTGATCATCTGGGTAAGCGGAATCCTTTTCAGGTTCCCCCAGGCGACCCTTTTCTCTTTTTCCATATCATCGTATTTATAGTAAAAAATGCCGGGGTTTTCTTTCTTCCAATCTTCATAACTTAAAGAAAATATCCTGCCGCCCCGGCCTAAAGTCAAGTCGATATTGTCATTCCGCCCAAGATAGATATAAGTGAATTTCTCTTCTCCCTTTTCATTCCGGAAGTTTACCTTCAAAAAGACATTGTCGCCTTCCATCACGTACCGGACATTTCCGGTATAGCGAACAAAGGCTTTAAGCGCCTGGGGCATGCCGCCGAGAAAAGCGCTCAACGGCTCAAGCTTCTCGCCTCCGGTAAGATGCCCGGATTCGACAAGCTTCTTGTTCAAAATATCCAGCCTGGCCCGCAGGATATTAAAACGGAAGGCTTGTCCTTCAAGCAGGACTTCCGCGCGGCGGCGCATGTTTTTGAAATACACCGTCTCATCGGCCAGCATGCGGCAGATATCCCTGATGAAATCAGAAGGGTCGTTTAAGGCGGGGTTAATGAATATCTTTTCATAGCGCGCAAAAAGCCCGATCCGCGGGTTCGCGACTTTGCGCAGGTATTTCAATAAATCGCCTGCTTTAATAGGATGTTCATTCCTTAATTTCATCGCCCCGTCCACGTTGACGTAAACCAGGGTAAAAAGCTCCCTTAAAGCCGGGTCGATATCCGGGACAAGTTTTTGTATCTTGATATCGGTAAGTTCATGCTTTACGGCCAAATAAAGAAAATCCGAGTTCGCAAAACAGCGTCGGTCCAGGAAAATCTCGTATTTATCACATTTTGCCCGGCGGAAGGTAGCGGATTTATAAGCCGGATACATTACGGATACCATGATGTCAAAATCCCCCTCTTTAAAGATTCCTTCCGCAAGAATCTTCTTTTTTACCGACATCAGGCTGGAATTTATTTTACAGGTGTAATCGGCAGGCAGGTCCGCTTCCGCGAAAAATGAAGGCCGCGGATAATCCCGCGCTTCTTCCAGTCTTCCGAACGGGCCTTTTGCCAGGCATTGGGGGTCTTTATCCCATCTTTTAAAGATAAAACCGTCGCTCCCTGAAACGCCCTTCTCATCTTCAAGGTCTCTATACTGAGCTTCCAGGACTTCTTCTTCCGAATAATGCGGATATTTTTGATGGTATTCTTCGTGCTCGCGGATAAAAAACCAGAGACTTAAGGCTTCGGAATAATCAAACCCTTTGTCCTGAAGAACTTTCAGGGCTTCGGATTCAGAAATATTAAGTACTATCCGGCGCGAAATCTTATCATAATAAGCAACCGGCGCCTCTCCGGGAGGGCCGGTAATTTTACCCGACTCTTTAAGGTATTTTTCCAAGAATCTTAATCCTTCAGCATGCCTTTCGAATATCCGCGCCAGGGTGGGATTACTGATACCGGCTGAAAAATCAGCCACTTCTTTAGCCAGGATAAAAAGACCGAATTCAAAAAAAGCTTCCCCTTCTTCCCCGACAAATTCTTTCCTGGTTTCATCGCTCCAGACCACTGCGGGTGATTCTATGATTTCCCCAACCAAAGATTTCCTCCTCTGGCGCGCGGTCTGGAAATTAACATCAAGTATTCCCTGCCATGGGCTTTCCTGAACCGCTGATTTTACCCTGGCATAAACCTCTTCATCCCCGCATAAAAATCTGCTTTCAGCGATGATCTTGACTGCGATCGTATCCTTGGGATCCATATTATCCCGGTACCCGTATATTTTCGTTAAAGGCTTGATTATGTAATCAAGTTCTTCCCGTGAATTTTTCAAAAGAAACCATTTCGCTTCATAAAGTCTCCGGTCTAAATCCGCATCCGGGGAGTTTTCAAAAAGAGACTCATCGACGATCGCGAGGATATCCAGATCCGAGCCCTTTACGAGCGTGCCGGTAGAACGCTCCTCCCTATCCCGATTATGCGACATGCCGTAAGAAATATCCCCGGCGATAAGAAACGCTACCCCTTTTTCCAACCCGCACAAGCTCAGCGCCTTCTTTGCCAGATCCCTGGCAAGATTTTCTTTCCCGCGGCTTATCCCGAGTCTCTCCGCCTCCAAAGATTTTAAACGTTCCGTTATCCCCGGATCGCCGCGCCTGCCGATAATTTCATAATCAACGAAAGAGCGCAAGATAGAAGGAGACAATCTCGGGATAACCTCTCCGTAAACACGATCCATACGCAGGTAGCGCTTTCCAGAGAAAATTGTTTCGATTTCCGCGGAGCTCTTGCAGATCCGGTAAACTAACGCCATATTATCCAAGCCTCTTAACCCGAGCGCCTGGATTAACTCCCGGGCGGTTTTAGGGGTGTCAAGCATGGAAATAATCCTGTTTTTTAAGGTAATATTCTCCTCTGATCCCAGGTCAACCGGAATCTTATAACCGTTGCGCTTATCGTTATTTACGATCCCGCGGGCCTCTTCCAGCTGCCCAACAGGAGCATTGCTGACGGCGATGATTACATCAAACCTTTCGCCGGATAATTTTTCCAGTTTGCGGTTGATTGTTTTTTCCATATATTCGCGGCGGTTTTTAAAATCGCGCGCGAAAAATTTCTTATGGCAATTCTCTTCTTCCTCCCGGACCAGTTCCAATGTCAAATCGGAACTTAAGAATTCTTTTATTTCTGGTAAGCTTAATTTCACCGACATCCCGGAAGCGGTTATGGAAACCCGCGGGAAAATTTCCGGTCTTTCTTTAATAAAGCCATTTAAAGCCTTTACGACATATCCATAATCGGCTTCTCCGAAATAAACGATATTCCTGATCCGGCTGAATTCCGGCTGGTCCGTAAGGACCTTCAGGTGGGAAAGCCTAGCCGAATCCGCTCCAATTACCTGCTGGAAAAGTTTACGCAGGGTAAGATGGAATTTAAATTCGAACACCGCCCGACTGCTTACTGCGTCGAACTCCTTTATCGCGACTTTATCCTGATTATAAACTATTTCATTGGCGCTTTCTAAATTTCCCAGGCTGACCTTCTCCAGGGTTGTGCCTCTCTTAATCACAATCTCATAAAGACCGGAGATCTGTCCGGCCAGCCCCAGCACCTTCCCGTCATTCTTTCCTCCGGCGGCAATCGCCTCCGCCATCCCGGCAATCGCGTTATCCACAGAATCATGAATCAACTCGCTGGATTCGCCCTGATAGGCAAGCAAAAGGCCGATCTTCTGTTGCAGACTGGCGAAAGAAAAATCCCGGCTCCTGAATCCTCTGATCCTGGATAAATTCTGCTTTCTCCACTCTTGTTTATAATTAACCTCATTGCGCGCGACATCCTCAAGAGACTCTCCTTTTCTCCTTGTATCGTCAGATAGATAATCCGCTAGTTCAGGCCATTCTTTCATTATCCCTTCAGACATCTCCTCCAGGGATTCCGGTTGCGACCCTAACCTCATGATAAGGTATCTTAAATAAGCCGTATCAATATAACCCTTCCTATTATTGCCGGCCTTCAGGCCTTTAACACGCGAAAGCTCGATTAATTCGGGCGGAATCTTTCCGGACAACAGATTTTCCAATACCGGGTCACGGATTTCAAGGATCTTGCCGTCCTTCAAAAAATCCGCGATGCTATCGATAAAACTCTGGAGGTCAAGCAGGAGGAAAAGCGTAGTACGGGTAGCTTTTATCTCATCCTGCCCGAAATAGGCGTGCGAGATGAAATCATGGTAAACGGCTAAACGGATATACTCGGAAGGAACAAAAGAAACCAAAAGGATTACTTGAATATGGACGGTATTCAGTTCCCGGTCATACCAGATGGAAGACTCTCCAACCTGTGCCGGTTCAACGATGATATTTACTTCCAGCGGCGGACCAGTAATAAAATGCGCAACAAAGCCGATTATCTTTTCAAATCTTTCCTGATATTGTCCCAATCTTGCAGAAGCCTCTTTGTTAAACTCAAAATCATCCTCACCTCTTATAACCGCTTTCCCCATATCAACCGCGCCGAACCCTGCTAATTCCAGGGGGATCTCCATGACACTGTCGGGAAAAGATTGCGTGCTTGGATCAGGCCCTTTTTCGGGACCGCGTAGTTCAATAAGTAAAAATCTAATAAAATCACGGACAACCTTATCATGCCCGACAAAAGGTTCTTCTAATAAAGCATCCAATTCCCGAGTTAATCTGCTGATAAAAATCCCGTTATCCCGATTACCCCGGATAATCTTTAAGTATTCCGGCTTAAGCTCCCGTTCAATCTTCACTTCTCTCCCCGGTTCGTTGAACCTGCTTTTTATATTGTCCCTGATGATCTCCGCCAGTTCCCCGGATAGTTTAGCCCTTAATAATCCCTGGATAGCGGATTCTTTTTCGGAAGACGAAAAAATTTCTTCCCAGCCGCGGTTATTCTCCCGCAAACCCCGGATAATTTTAAACAAACATCCCAGGCTTTCCTGCTTTGAAACGGTATCGAAAGGCTCAAGCAGGACCGCCAGAGAAAGGAGATTCGCGGAAATCTCTTGATAGCCGAAAGTACCGGCCTTTCCGCTAAGATAATCAAGGATGTCTTCGATATCCTGATCCTCAATCAAAACCAGGTCCTTCTTTTCGGAAAACACCGCAATACCCTTAATGATCGCATAAAGAAACGCAAATGCTTCACTAGCGCATTCAGGTTCCATCCTGGCGATCATGGAAACCGGGAAATTCATCGCCAGACTGGTAAACATAACCTGCGACAGATCCAGTATCCCTATGGTGGGATAAAGAATGACCTTCCTGACATTTAACGAATCCGAAACATTATAATAACCGCCGTCTTGGCCAAACTGAGACTGCTGTTCCTTGAGCCAACTATTCAGATACCCATCGGCCTTTTTTACAACCTCCTCATCTGATAAACCGTCGATTTCGGAAAAAACATTATTTTTAACCGGATTATCCCGGAGTAAAAATTTGACAAGCAACCCCTCTATCCTTCCGCAGTCTTCATAACGGCGATAGAAAACTTCCATCCAAGAGTTATGCAGCAGCCTAAACCGGTTCACCCTCTCTTTAACCCTATCGATAAGCTCTACGCCGGCTTCCGCCATATCTAACTCGGGATTTTCCCCGATCAGCTTTTCCAGGTCGGTATTTTTCAGCCACCCCAACAGGAAATACCCCGAGCCCCCTTCCATTTCTACCAGCCCCGCAAGGCGGAGGATCCTTAATTCTTTTTGCACCGTCCTTAAAGAATCATTGCCCCCTCTTTTTCCCGCCAATTCTTTCGACCTCTTCGAATTCCCGCTAAAAATACTGTTAAGCTGCATATAGCGCAATAAAGTAGCCGGAGAACCTTTGGGGATATCGATAACAGAACCTGTTTCATCCGGAGAAATTTTAACCAAACGGCCATGCTTATCATATAAAACAAGCTCTTCTGAAACCTGGGGAAAGGATGTTTTGCCGGAGATAACCACTTCATCTTCTTCCGGTTTTTTGCCGGCCTTCTCTTCCGGAACAGGCGGTTCTTTTATTTCTATCTTTACTTTACGGGCAGACTCTATCCTTTGAACGGGGTTAACCCGCCGGGGGTCATTTTCTGTTTTTATAAATAAGGTCTCCAGGGTTTTCTCTTCTCCCTCAAAGGAAAAAACGCCTGGCAGCCCGGCATAAACAAGCTGCGGAGCGAAAAACATATTTCTAAACGACCCGGCAAAATTATTGGCATACCACCAGGCCAACGCAAACAGGCGGCGTGCCGTTAGAATTTCATTCTGCGCCTGGAGAAAAAATATCCTATTTTCGTTTATTTCCTGCGGGCAGGTTTTATGGATTTGCTCATGAGCTTCGATAAACCTGATCAAGCCCAAAATATCTTTGCGGCTATAACGCGGGTAGAGAAAATCCTTTAGGACACGGTAGCCGATATTACCGTCGGGCCCGCGGATGCGGCCGGAATAGCTTATTTCTTCCGTCGCGATATCGAAAAACCCGACCGGTTCATTTACTTCTAAACCTATCGCCTTATACAAATCTTCAACCATCGCCAGTCTTTTTTTCCAAATTCCGATCTCCATTCCGGGGGACATTCTATCCGGAATCAAACGAATAAACTCATTTAATTCCGCCAGGCTAAAATTACGTTTTCCCAAAATCTCCCCCACCTTAATCTGGGCAAAGGGGTTGGGGATGATATCGGTAGAGACTATCCCTTCGACAAAAGACTGCCTTACCTCAAGGACCTCCATCTGTTCCTGGCTTAATTGCCCGGCAGCTTTAAGCTGTTTGGCAGCCGAAAATAATACATTGTGGTCGCTGAAGATCCTTACCCCTTCGGTAAATTCACCATAGACGCAGCCGATGAATATCCGGGAGGCGCCCCGAGATAAGAGCAACATGGCAGCTTTGATAATCGTCTCCCCGCTTGAGATAATATCATCAAGCAGTATGACATCCCTGCCGGAAACGACAATATCAGGCATGACCATAGTTACCTGCAGGCGCAAGGGTTTGGAGGGGTCCCTTTTCTTATCCATATTTCCGCCGTATTCCATATTATTGTTAGTGGAAGCGTCTTTAGAGAATATCGCCGCTCCCTTGTCCGCACCGATAATCACCGGATTAACCAAAGAATTATTCTTTTTAAAGTAAGCGGCTAGGTCGGTAAAAATATTAAAATTATAGAACTGAACAGGCCGGGCAAGATCCGGGAAAATCTCTTTAAGCTGGACCTTTCCCAATTCTTTCGAGAAGTGGATATTTAAGGTCTGAATCTGGCCGGAATAAATGCTGATTGCATCAAGAATAACCGAGGCACTGTTAGCGCTTAAAGCATAAGGACCGTGCTTTTTTAAGCGGTAGGCCTTGTGTTGACGCATATAACTAAAGTAGGTAAAGAAAAGCGCCGGGACAATGCCTTTCTTCTTCAGGGCGGATAAGACTTTAAACAAGTTGACGATGCCGATAGTAGCGTCAGTGGCGCAAACCAGAAGATAATTTTTGCTGCTGTCCAGGCCGGAAGGCAGGATAATCTTGCCTTTATCGTTAATCTTAATCGATAAACCTGACGGCATATCCAGCGGCTTAAAAATCTCAGTATTGGGCATAAACAGGAGACCGTCAAAACCGCGCTCATAGTCTTTGTTAACATTCAATAACCCCTTTTTGAACTTTTCCCGGACAACCATTGAGCCGTAAGAATGGCCTTTAAACTCCTCCTTGGCCACCAGTTTGAGGCTGGCAAAACGGGAAGCTACCTCAATAATCCATCCATCGGTATTATAAGGAAGAACACAGGTAATATTTTTTGCGCCACAATCTTTAGACAAAAGACCCAGGGTAAAGATAAGTTTTAAGACCTCATGAGGCTGATTAACCTGATCAAAGAACAACACACAATCCTTGCCCCTGACATAACGCGGATTACTGATGTATACATATATTTCTTTATTGCCGAATTCACCGGAGAGAACTTCCAGGTTTATGCCTTTTGATTCAACCGCCGAATCCCGGCGGCATTTATCGAGTTTTTCATCCTGACATTTAATGGTTAAGAATACCTTTTTAGCGGCCAAGAGCTCTCTTTTTCTTGAGCGGACGTATTGACAAACTAATTTCTGCGTATCGGACTTAGGGGATTTGAACCGGTCAAGGCCGTCGATATCTCCCTCCGCAAACAGCCGGTCAATGTATAGCTTCAGGAATTTGTTGATCCCGGTATCCCGGTCCACGAAGAACTCAAGCCAGCCGCGGTCTTCCCAGGCCTGTTTATGGCTGCGGTGGGGAGTAGTGCCTTTTTCGTAAAATTCATGGTCCAGGACAAAAGCAAAAAGACCAAAATCAGCAAGAAGTGATTCATAGAAATTCTGCGTGATATAACTGCAGAGATTACCCTGCTTATCCGGGATGGTATATACGGGAATAGTATCGCGAGCAAGGACAGCTTTGTTGTATCGGGGGATGCCAAAGAGACGCGATGCGGGGCCGTCTTTGACCACAAAGAACCTTAAGCTGGGGGAACGCTGGGCAAGCAGGGATTTGACCAGATCATTAAAACCTCTATCTTCGAGATCCTTGATCAACCTGTCCGGAACGGAAATCCCTTCGGCACCCTTAATAATTTTCTCGATATCTCTGTAATTACAGTTAAAACGGTGCATAAGGTCATCAGAGGTGGGGGCTTTAAGAGTAATCGACATTCCCCCTGGCGGTTGTCCCGGGCGTCCGGAACGATTCCTTCCGCGCAGATATTCTAAAACTATCGGGTTAGCAAGCGCTTTCTTTTCCGGTAAAACAAAAAGGGTGTCAGGAACAGATGATTCTTCTGCTTTCTGATGCGCTTCTTCCTTATCAAGGTTATAGGTATTAACTAAGGTAAACTCCACTGTTTCATGAATAAGAATTTGGGCAATCAGTTCAAGGGTGAGTTCTCCCGGAGAGTTAGCAAAGATGATGATGCGGTTGTTGTTTGAGTCTACGGTAGCGTTAGGAGGAGAACGGGTAGTGGTCTGATAATAGTAGATAGAAAACTTGTTTAAGGCCGCTTCCAATTCTATTGTACCATAGCCTTCCAGGTTAATCTTATGGATATTGTTGACAATTGCCAGGGCTCCAGAATAACCTTGAAGGGAATCCACCGGGGCTGCTCCTTCCTGCAGCGGGTCAAAGGTACCGGCAACCCTATCTGCAGCAGACTGTTCTTCGGGAGTAAGGGAGTTACGGAAAGCGATAGGAGAACGATCTCTTGAAATAAATTTTATTTCTTCGCGACCCTCTGAAATAACCAACGGCTTTTTGTCTTCATATTGGATCCTGATGATCATCACTCCTCGAGAATCAGGCCCCTCTCTTGCAATATCCTTGACTCTAACATCTTGTTCTTGGCTAAATACGCGTAATTTACTATCTTTAAGAATATACGCATAAATCCTACCACTCTTATCAAATTTATAGTTATATCTGATTAACCAGGTATTAAACCAGGGAAAAGGATTCTCGCTGCTTTGGACTAGATCCTCGGGTATCATAACAATACCAGGATCTTTACTTTTATCCCGTAAATATACGCCCTGGGTAAGCGAAACCAGAAACCTCTTGCCAACCAGATATAAAATCACATAGTTTTCAAAATCGTCATTTTTATCGTCCCAACGGCTGACAAATTCTCCCGCAAAACCGTTTTCCTTTAATAATCTGGCTATATTAGATGAGGCCTCATAACAAACACCTGGCCAAAAGCTATCCAGCATTAAAACAGTTCTCAAATCCGGGATGGTTTTTATATAATCCAAGGATTCCTTGTCTATACAGAATTTTTCCGCGGGACGTAATAAAGTCTTAAACCTTTCCAATTCCTCCCTGTCTTCCCGGGAAAGTTTGATACCGAAAAACAGCTTTTGCTCGATATTTTCGGCGGAAATATTCGTCCAGGGCAACAATTTCTCCGGTATATCACTGCTTACACGAGAAACAACCTCTCCCCTCCATCCTGCATCCCCAACCAAACCGATATTATTAGAGGTTAGGAATTTATAGTGGCTTTCCAGGAGGCTGTTTTTGGTAAGGTAATCTAAGGTATACTGGCGGGCTTCTTCTTCGTTCTTTCCTTCAAGATGGGCTAATTCATGGCCTGCAAAGATAACTTTGAGCTGTTCAGGGGGGCCTCTTAGAGTATTGGGATTAATATATAGGATACCATTCCTTACTGCCGCAGGAGAGGCTAAAGCCGGGCTGATTACGGTATTAGTATTATCTAAAACTATTCCTCTTGCCTCAAGAGCATTTAAACCTCCGAAAGAAGCTAAAACCAGGTTCATTTCTTCATTAGTAGGGAGACGATCGGGACTGTTTGAGATTGGGATGGTGGCGGGGTAGGAAGAACCATTATCTTTAATCCCAGCATTCAATTCAATATCATCTTCCTGATAATTTATTTTCCAAACCACAATTTCTTTGCCATTTTCTGAAATCATTCTGGATCCATCCGGGCTTACACAATAAAATATACCGCTATCATCCAATCTATATGCTGTTTCTATATTTTTAGCATCATATATGTAAGAAAAATTATGCCACAGAAAACTTCCCCCAAAAATAAACATGTTACTGTTAGGAATAAAGCTGATTCTGCCAATATTTCCGGGCCCATTTTCTATCCGCCTTATTTTTTCTATCCCGGTATACCCATCCATAACTATAATACCACCGCTCCAATGGTCCTCTATATCGTGATCCTCAACAAAAACAGCGATACTGCCATCGGGATTAATAACGCCGAAACTATTACCTAAAAGATGATAAGCCTCATAATCTTCTTTTACTATTGAAACACCGTAATTCTCCGGTTTTATTGTAATAATACACTCCCCTGTTACGGCATCTATCTTTACAACATTACTCCCGCAACCAACAAAAAGAATATCCCCGGATAAATTGCAATTTATTGATTCCACACCAAACAAATCCAGCCTAGCAAACTCCTTAACCTCTCCAGTTTCGGTTTCAAAGGTAAATATGCTCCTCCACCCATCCGTCATAAAAATTTTATCACCGGTAGAACTGAATACTGCGTCTCTAATCCTTGTTTTATGGCTAAAATATTTTAGTAGTTTCATTTCTGGAATACCATATAAGCAGATTTCCCCGGTATCGGTAACGACAAGCATTACCCTGCCGCTTGCGTTAAACTTGACAGAACAAACAGTACTTCTAACATCAGTCCTAGAAATGACCTTCCCGGTGGCAGAATCACAAAGAACCATTTCCTTTTCCAAAACGAATACTACGCTGCCGCTGTCAGGAGCAAACTGTGCAAGCCTTAATCCTGGGTAATCATTGGTATTAAGGCTCCAATCACGCCCAACATCCTTAATCTTTACTTCTTTTATAATTTTATGCTGGAGTCTTTCATCACATCCATGCTTATTTTCTTCATTTAACACTATTCTTGCATTATTAACCATCAAATTGAAATCATAAGGAAAGTCTATTGATAATACCTTATTTAAACACTCTGGTTCTTTAATAATTATATCTTCGGAATAAATAAAAGAGTCATATGGTCTGCATTTTTTCTGAAAATAAATAGATGCGTGTTTGATAAAATACCAATTCCAGGTTTCATCATCCCATGCCTTAGAAGGTATTAGAGCAAACACTGGAAAGCCTGTCCAGGCCTTTGAATGCCCACTTAGATGCTCACGATAAACCAAGGCCGCCGTATAGACCTTTTTCGCTCCGAATCCTGTTGTTAATATATCCTTAGATGCTCCCAATGTTCCTCCGGAAGACCTAATATCATCTAAGATCAAAACCGGCCGACGAAGAATATAGTCAAGATTTATAAAATTTTTAATACTAGAGATGACTTTATCTTTGCTATAACTTTCTTCGCTTGTTGGTATCACTTGGCTTCCTACCCTATGGACGCCTTCCAAATATAAGAATTCCGGCACATCCATCGGATAGAACTCTTTCCAATACGCCCTAATCAAATCGGCCGCGCGATTAGCGCTTTCCCCGTTAATTAAAATAGTCTTAATATCCAGTTTTCGCGCTTCGTCTACTATTGTTTTTGCAGAAATAAAAAGATATACACGCGCATCGGTATTTCTCAAAAACCGGTATTCCTCGCTTTTATTTATCAAAACCGAACAGACACGAGTAAGTATGTCGCCTTCAAGGCTATCCCCGGACAAAGGTTTTTTTACGTCAAATATGTCTTCCTTCTTTATAAAATCTACGACATCGCTCTGGAACTCCAAATAAACCGACCTTGCCTCTTTTTCTTCATTGTGTTCCTGATACCTAACACCCTTCACAGACACAAGTTCTCCGTCTTTATTTTTCTTCTTTTTCTTTGTATCTTTAAGACTTTCTACCCATATTTCCTGGGGAATATAATGCCCTGCGGTAATACTATTTTTATGTGACGAGCAAATGGTAATCAATCTTCCCTGAGGCTCTATATCAGAAGCATTATATTCCTTTTCGGGGATATTGCCTTTCCTATAAATATCCCCAGAGCGGTAATGCGTGTGTCCTACACTAAAAACTTTAATTTTCTGATTTGAAGCACCAACAAAAATATCTAGCAAATCAGAAGTAATACTTCTATTGTTAACCATCTTGGCGTGGATTGTTTGTGTCTGCTTCTTCCAAGCTTCATAACCAAGTTTATTGAATAACTCTATGTCCACCGGATCCTTTTTAGCTCCGGATAATTCCGACAAAGAAATTTTTCCATATCCATCGGGCAGGCCTATAGAATGACTCATCATTATACCTTTTTGACTAATAGCGATATACGGCAATCCTCTGCCCCATTTTTCAAATAACGTGTAAATTTCTTCTCCTTTTTCTATACCAAACCTTCTCGCAAGATCCAGCCTGATATGTCCATAATGCCTTCCATATTCAGCTTCTTTGCCTTTAACTGGATTGCGGACAGCATTATCCCAGTGAGTTTTAAAAAATTCATTAAGGACCGTAAGGTAACTTTCTCTGAATTCATGATTTCCACTTAAAAGAACGACATTTCCTGGAAATCTTTTCTTCAGTTGCAAAACCTGGATTAAATTCCCTATAGAATCCAATCCGTTATTAACATAATCTCCCAGGAAAACAAGATATACATCTTCTTTCTTTCCTGCCCTTTCGATAAAATTAGTTTTGGATAGAATATATTTAACTGACTCTGAATCCCCATGAGTATCTCCTATTACATAAAGGGCTGCTTCTTTATCATCAGATAAATACGCTATTCCCTCATTACCCTGAATATTAATCCCTCCCTGCAATAAATCCTCCAAGATATAGTAATCTGATAAATCTCTATCTTTCTCATCTTCTTTGATATCAGCAATTATATCGTCCAAAACATCCTTTTTATCACCACTGTCTGCCCCAAACCTCTTTTCGGCTGTTGTCTGTATAAAAGATATAATTTTCTCTTGAGACTTGCTGTTATAAAATAAATAAACTTCTTCGGACAGGCTCTCGGCTTGTTTTTCATCTTCATATGAGGGATTTTTCAAATGTTTTAGTTCATGTTCGATAATCCCCTTTAAGAAATGCCTGCTTTTTAAAGACTCTCTATTATCGGCATTTTGCAAAAGAAAAATCAACCCCTCCGGTAAATACATATTATTTTCAAATGCGCAAGCAATAATAAACTTTCCGCATTCCTTATCTTCCCAAATAAATGGCGAATCGTGCAGTTTATAATTATCCGAAAATAACACTATTTTGACTTGCTCTGATAATAAACGAACATCATCGGGATTTTCATCTTTTATTTCATTTAACACTGAATCCAATAGCCAATATGCTTTCTGGCTATACGGCTTAATCTCGGTATTCCTAATATTATTTCTTACCCCGATAGCTATATCATCCTCAAAACCACTATTTTTACCATATACCCCAAATCCGCAATTTTGAATATTACCGCTTTTCTTAACCCCGGATCCGAGAACCCGTTTTGTTGTGTTATGTTCTACAGGAGTAATAATATGGTGGCAAAAAATCCCGGTTCTCCTACCCTTCCTATGCCTCTTTGCAAATTCCCACCCCAACGCCTCCAGCGCCCCGGCGGAAACCGGCACGGATGTCTCCGGCGTTTCAGACGAATCAGAATCTTTAGGAATAAAACTTGCGGAGTTTACCGTAAGATAGGCCCCCTGAGGATTAAGCGTAGTATTCCAGGCTTTTTCCCCGTAATGTATGGCAATCCTGCGGATATCGGTCAGATCAATCCTTTCGTCGAATTCCGAAAGAGGTATCTCTATGACTTGCGAATCTCCGGTTAAAGCATATACCTGACTTCTGCCGATCTGAGAATCATCCAAAATAGAAGAATCCAACAGCTGTATGATAAATTTATCTCCTTCTTTACCGGAAATATCGATCCTTAATGCACCATACTCCGCAACGTCAACACTATCAATATTGACCGCGCCGGAAATCCATTCCTTCCCGGCATATACCTTGAAATTTGCTAAATCTATATTTAAACGACCTTCATTCTCCTGCGCTTCACTAATTGCCTTATCGGAGCTTACCGTTCCCCCCCACAAACTTGCCATAACGGATAAAACTTCTTTAGGTTCTCCGTCAACGGTTACCCAACCCCAATATTCTTCATTGCCGTAATTATCGCAAGGCACGGAAAGCTCCACGCCGCCGGCATCCTGCGTATCGGGATTACCTGCCTTCCACCATTCATCCTGCCAGCTCATATAAGTAATGCCAAATGTATTTTTATTTTTGATCGAGCTCCAGATCGCCGCGGCGGCCTGCGCCTGCTCCTGCCGATTTTCCGCCGCCTGGTCCGTGTTATAAGAATCAGTTCCTCCTTCGGAAAAATAGAACGGTGTTGTGGCAAATCTTCTCATCTCTTCAAGGACGCTGGAATAATCATCCCCCCGGTAACAATTAATTCCGATAACATCCACCTCGCAAGCCTCGGCAGAAGATGCGTCCGCTTCCAGATTCATATCCGCCAAGGTCGTCGAAACGGGATGCCCCGGGTCAATCTTATGTATCTCTTCCACCGCGCCCTTAAGCTCAGCCCACCAATCATCCAGCGATAAATATTCGGGGTGTTCCCTGAAAAGGCTGTTATACTCATTCCCCAGCTCCCAAAACAGGATTGCCGGGTGGTCTTTGTATTCATTTATGTAATCGATATATCCTCCCCCGCAGATATCCGCGCCCCGAATGTAGCGGTCATCGTAATGGGGAAAACCCACAATGACCTTAACGCCGTATTCGGCAAACGCATCCAGCAGGTCTTTTTCCGGAGGAACATATGTCCTTACCGTATTAATCCCGGCATCCGCCATCATCTTCACGGCGCTTTCCCCGCCCACACTGTCCAGATCAAGGACCAAACCCTGTCTGTCCTGTCCCTGCCCAACCGTAGACAGTGTTACCCCCTTAATCTTAAATGCTTTCCCGTTAATAAATAAATTACCATATTGAATATCTACAGGAGCCTCTTCTTCCTCCACGGCAACTTCTTCGGAGACGGCGGGTAGGGGAGAGGAACTTTCCTGCGGCAAGTTATCATGCTGCAATGAGCAACCGGAAAGAATACCGGAAGAAATAATAAAAGCCAGTATCAGCGGAAAAACAAACTCCGCGATGGTTTTTCTCTGATGGATTTTTGACCTGGCTTTCTTCAAGTAGCTGGAGACCTCTTCGGATGCCGCCTCTTTGGCAACATCATGCGCTTCTTCTACGTAGAGGTTGTAACTCCTCACCAGGCCGTACTCAATCGCTTCATGGATGAGCATTTCGGAAAGAAGGGCGACAGTCAGTTCTTCCGGGGAATTCGCGAAAAGGATAATGCGGTGATGATTCGTATCTACCGTGGCATTGGGAGGAGAACGGCCGGTAGTCTTGTAGAAATAAATGGAAAACTTGTTTAATACCGCTTCCAATTCTATAATTCCATAGCCTTCTAAGTTTACAGTATTGATATTACGGATAATCGCTAAGGCTGAAGCATAGCTTCCAAGCTCATTTAAGCGCGTTGCACCGGCAGATAGCGGATCAGCCTGACCAGCGAACTTATCAACGGCATTCTGCTCTTCAGAGGTAAGGGAATTACGGAAGGCAATAGAGGAAGAACTGGTTTTCCTGCCCTTTCTACGCCTCTTTGTAAACTCCCACCCCAAAACCTCCAGCATCCCTCCGGAAACCATTACGGATGATTCTGGAGTCTCTGATAAGTCATAATTCTTAGGAAGAAAACTAATAGCGTTTACCGTAATATCGGCGTCTTTAGGATTAAGTTTAACTAACCAGGCCATTTCCCCGTAATGTATAGCGATCCTACGGACACGCGTCAAATCCGTGCCGCCAAAATCTGAAAGAGGTATATCTATAATTTGAGAATCGCTGGTTAATTTACAGGTAGGCCCTCTTCCCGAAGCGCTAACATCGGATCCAGTAGGATCCAACATCTGCACAATAATCTTGTCTCCCGTCTTACCTGAGATATCAATTCTTAAGAACCCATATCCTGAAACATCAATATTGTCTAAATCCAGCGCGCAAGAAGCCCATCCCTCCCCTGAATATTTTTTGAGATCTTCTAAACCCACATTTAAGCAGCCATCCTCCGTTTCCTGAAGAACCGTTTTCGGTGTTTCGGTAATCGACGGATTACCGGTCTCATCAGAATCAGCAACTCCCACACCACCCCATAAATCGGATATTTCGGATAAAACTTCTTTCGGTTCTCCATCCACAGTCACCCAACCCCAGTATTCTTCATTGCCATAATTATCATAAGGAACAGAAAAACTTGATCCACCCGCATCATGAGAATTAAGATTACCCGATTTCCACCATTCATCCTGCCAACTCATATAGGTAATACCTAAAACATCTTTATCTTTGATCGAATTCCAAATATCCACTATAGCTTTGGCTTGTTCCTGTTGATCATCCTTCCCTTCATTAGTATTATAAGAATCCGCTCCGCCTTCGGAAAAATACAAAGGCAGATCCGTAAAAGCTTTTATATCCTCAACGGCGCCAGAGTAATCATCGCTCCGGTAACAATTTAACCCAATGATATCAACCCCGCATGCTTCGGCTTCGCCAACATCGGTAGCTAAATTCATATCCGCCAAGGTAGTTGAAACCGGATGATCCGGGTCAATACGATGAATTTCTTCCACTGCTTCTTTAAGTTCAGCCCACCAACTATCCAGTGCTAAATATTCGGGATGCTCCCTAAAAAGGCTGTTATATTCATTACCCAACTCCCAGGCTAAAATCGCCGGATGGTCTTTATATTCCTTTATATAATCTATATATTCTTTTCCGTAAATATCCGGCCCCTGATTAAAACGATCATCATAATGCGGGAAACCGACAATCACCTTAATATCGTATTCAACAAAAGCGTCCAATAAATCCTCTTCCGGAGGTACATATGTCCTTACCGTGTTTATTCCGGCATCCGCCATTAACTTTATCGCGCTCTCTCCACCAACGCTTTCCAAGTTAAGAATTAGATCCTGCCGATCTTGCCCTTTTTCGACCGTAGAAAGAGTTACCCCCCTAATCTGATATTGTTCATCTCCAACAAACAGTTTACCGTCTTTAATGCTAATAACGGAGGAAGAAACAGTCAAAGAACTAGTAGAGGAATCACTAACAGTTACCTCCGGAGTAGAAATTGAATTATCCTGCTGTTTGGAACAACCGGAAAGAATACCGGAAGAAATAATAAAAGCCAGTATCAGCGGAAAAACAAACTCCGCGATGGTTTTTCTCTGATGGATTTTTGACCTGGCTTTCTTCAAGTAGCTGGAGACCTCTTCGGATGCCGCCTCTTTGGCAACATCATGCGCTTCTTCTACGTAGAGGTTGTAACTCCTCACCAGGCCGTACTCAATCGCTTCATGGATGAGCATTTCGGAAAGAAGGGCGACAGTCAGTTCTTCCGGGGAATTCGCGAAAAGGATAATGCGGTGATGATTCGTATCTACCGTGGCATTGGGAGGAGAACGGCCGGTAGTCTTGTAGAAATAAATGGAAAACTTGTTTAATACCGCTTCCAATTCTATAATTCCATAGCCTTCTAAGTTTACAGTATTGATATTACGGATAATCGCTAAGGCTTCAGGGTGACTTCCAAGCTCATTTAAGCGCGTTGCACCGGCAGATAACGGATCAGCCTGGCCAGCAAGCCTGTTTGCGGCATTCTGCTCTTCAGGAGTAAAGAAGTTGCGAAAAACGATAGTATCGTTATGTAAATTTAATTCCTGAAGGGCCACAGTAATAATAAGGCCTTCCGTAGAATTAGCTTTGACCGTACTTAGGAAATAACGAAAGAATTCTTCCGTTTTTTCTTTCCCGATTACATCCGTAAAACCTTTTACCAATACCTCACGGACAACTTCACAGTTAACCTCCCGGCGCCTGTTGATAAAACCAAGCCCTGTCTTAGTGCCATAACTCCTCAAATCCGCGATATAAACAAGCATCATATGCAAAAGCTGATTGAATTTACAGGATTCTGCCTGATCCAAGTCAATAAACAGGACCCTGTTCAACCTGTAGCTATAAATAAAGTTCTCCGGCTTCATATCGTTGATCGTCTGGCCCAGGCCTTTCCTTAAACCAAGGCGGGCATCCCATGTCAATAACCAGCCCTTGAGCAATAATTCTACGTTTTTCCGGTATACCTGGATCTTATCCTTTTCCGGAAGCTTGTCCAAAGCGAAACCGTGCACGAACTCTCCGAAGGTAACTCCCCAGAAACCTAGGTCTCTTAATAAAATCCTGGTTCTTTGGGCGACTTCGGGAGGCTCTTCTTTCAAGAACTTCTCCATTTCCCAGAACTCGCGTATCTGTATAACAAGGTTCGGATTCAATGAATAGAAATAATTAAAAAGCCCGACCTCCCTCTTGGCGAGGGAGACATTCTTCATATCATCGTTTTTAATAAACCTCACCCCTAAGGCGCGATGCCCGTAATTCGTATCGAAAGATACGCGGTATACTTTTTTCACCGCCCCCTCACCGACAAAGAAAATCTCACGGATTCCGGAGATTTTCAAATCCTCAACTCCCATGACTTCGCCAATATATCTTTCCAGGATCGCGCGATGATTCTCAAAAAGCACACTGATTAATTCAGCCGCTTCTTCCTCGGGGTCACGATAAGTCACCCGAGAATAATATTTATTAATCAGGTTGTCTATTACCTCATCGAGGCGGCTTCCCTTGGCAAAGTTGCTTCTCCCGGAAATTAATCTCTCGTAATAATAAGCCTGCGAATGGAAGCGGGAAATAACGGAAAAATTTTTGTTCCTGAATTCGCCGATCGTTCCTTTGAAACCATGTTTCTTGGATCCCTGGAAAGCGATAGTCCATTGCTGCAGTTCATAGCCTTCATGGGTCAATGCGGATGCCAAAAGGACTGGATCGTTTTTAATGACTTCGTAAAATTCCTTGGGGATATAAATCGCCCGGCGGCCAAGCCCGACGTGCATCACCTGTAAATGGTTTTTGTCTTCGAAGGAAAGTAAAAAAGGAATGCTACTATGCGGAATAATTCCTATAACCTGTAAGTTATCCCTTATAAAATTACCTAATCCGGGAGGACCACGGTTATCGATAACACGTAGGGCCTCTTCAATATAGACAGATTCACCGACCCTGTAATCCAAATAATCCCGATCATCGGAAATCTTAATCTGCCCGGCATTCCCGTATAACCAGACTTTATCCGACTGTTTGATATCGTTATTTACCTCCTGGTGAGATATTCCCGCGCCTTTGGCGATATTATCAGAATCACCCGGCGATAGAAGGTTGGAATCGGGATTTAAATCAAACAGCTTATCTTTTATGCGGGACATGTTTATTATCTTATCCGGTCTCGTAGCATGAAAAAGATCGTCATAGACTTCCCTGTCAACCCAAATCCAGCCGTCTTTAAAATACGTAAACCACGCGACATTCCGTTCAGATGACGGCTCACATAATAAGGCTGAATCAATAGTAATCTCCTTTTTAACCCCGGGGTGATCTTTATAATATTTCAAAAAAATCAGGACCTTTGCTTGCAAATCGTTAAAAGCTTTTCCGCCATAAAACTTATCGGCGGCGGGCAGGGATTTTTTGATTCTAGAAACACAATAATTTACTAATTCCGTAAAGCTCGATATGCCGGGCAGACTCAAATCCTGGATCAGCCTTCGAGCTTCAGATACTATTCCTTCTTCATAAGGCTGCTCTTCTATCAACTTATCCAACCCTTCAACAGCAATATTCCCTCCTATTAATCGCATCATATCAATTGCGAAGGATGCGCTATTTCTCGCATCTTCTCCTAACCTATCCGGCTTTCTTGTATAACCGTATATGCTAGGGCCTTTTGAATTATCGTATCTTATAAATTTAATCTTTACCCACGAGAAAAGAATATCGACTACCTCATGCTTCAAAATATCGTCTCCTCTCTCGGCAATAACCTTAACCGCCTCGCGGATCAGAGCATCTTTATTGCTATCGATCTGCGAACGAATTAATTTCATCGCTTCACGTAGTTCCTGTCTTAATTGACTATCGGTAGCATATTCATGAAATGCCATCTCCCTTCCTTCATTCTCCCGGTGTGCCCGGTTAAATCTAGAAAACGCCCCAACCTCATGAACTAATGAAGCAGCGCGCTCTAAGGTAGTATTATAGGCAGGGTAAGAATTACTTAAAACGATGTGCTCTTTATTATCGGCAGATATATAGGTAGAGGCCAGGAAACCTTGGAATGGCCCGGCACGAATTAATCCTGCTTCGGCGATATATTCCAGATAATCCGCCATAGGGTTTTCGTTAATGGACCTAAGATAAGCTACAACTAATTTAATTTCCGCGGCGTCGGCAGCTAAAGCTTGAGTATTATCCCAGCCGACCCTGTTTATTTCGTTATTTACTTCATTCCTAGTAGGCATCGGTTGGCCAGGCACGGGACGAGAAGGGTCATTTTTGTATAACTTATTGAAAATAAATTTGGCATGCCGGGCGATCTCTTTTGAAACGGCGGAATCTCCAGGAACTATAAGGCCAAGCTTTGTTCCAAGAAGATTATATAAAGCTATCTTCGCAAAATCTTTCTTATCATTCGCTGATCTCATATTACTCTTAACGACCTTGATATTTTTACGTAATTCTTTTATCCTAACAAGCAACCTTTCGTCGTCATTATTTCCAACGAAATCTTTTACCAGGTCATCTATTCTTTCCGCTTCGTCTTTAAATGACGCGGCTTGGACTTTTAAAGCTTCCTCTTCCGTGGCAACAGGTGTTTCCTGGGAATTCGTCTTCGTCTCTCCCCTTACCACCGCCCCCAAGGGCTTTTCTTCCGCCCCTTCCCCAAAAACCTCGATAGAAGCGGTTAAAGAGGTATCATCCTGGGCGGATACGACCTGAATCTCAGAGACGGATACCGCGCCGACATTGGTAAGGTCGATCTCAAAATGGATGCTGGCGAACCTGATGGTGATGGCGTCAGCAGGAACATCGATAACTTTACCCTGCCCATCAATAATCTGGATCTTTAAGGAGCCACTTAATAATCTCTGCTTTAAGAGGAATTCGGCTTCCTGCTGGTTTGCAAAAAGGATAGCAGCGTCTAAAACTAACTCTATCTTATCAAAACCAAGCACGTTTACTGCCGGAGGAGCAAATGACTGATGGCCGGATAAAGAATTACGTAAGGCTTCATTCAGGATGGCTTCGACTTCAGCCGCAACTTCTTTAGGATTATTTAAATCCTGCTTTTCGGCAGAAGCAGCGTTCTGCTGAACCGGAGCCTGCTGCGGAACAGGAGAAGAACCCTGGGAAGCAGGCTGGGATGCGGGGGTGGAAGGCTGGCGGGAGTCGGGGATGGAAGAAGCACTGCTTTCTGTAACAGCCCCTACCGCGCCTTCCTGAAAATACATATCATTACCTCTGTTTATAGCAACCGAAAGAGCCTCCATCAAAACCTCTTTAATAAACTCGAGGTCATCTCTATTTCTTGCCTCGAATATTATGCTGGGCGTCCCCGCCAAAGACATCCTCACCACATTCGCCACCCCGTAAACATAAGTAGCGTCATCGACGGTTATATTCTTTCCTATAGGAGTCGTCCCCAGGCCGCTGCCATAGGCATTGGTATACATTATCGCGATATTAAATATACTTTCCGGATGCGACATTACAGCCTCTATGCCGGTGTGGGCCACCCCAGGTAAGGCCAAAAGCGGAGAAGTAATATTAAACTCCGCAAACTTATCCACTATAGACTTGGCGATTTCTTTTATCGCGGGATTATTATTATCTACTTCCATGAAAGTAAGCGTCATATACATTAATTCTTCTTTGCGCTCTTTCAATGCGACAACCAGGTAATCGGCAAGCTGTTCTGCAAGAGTGGCGCCTGCGACAACATAAGAACCATCTTCTCTCCCTGCAAGAGAAACCCTTATCCTGCCGTCTGCGACCACTAATTGTTTGTTCAAAGAAGCCAAAAGCCTGGAGCAGCTCAATTCACCGAGAAGCTCGCCTATCTTTGAACGCCGGAAGGCTTCCTTGATTACCTGTATCTTGCACCCGCCTGCCTCCCCGACATCGGTCTGCACCACTTCCCTGGAAACAGACCTTACAAACGCAACGGCGGAATCCTCTTCCTGAAGGCCGATTTTTCCGGAGACCTCTTCGATCGCCGAAATAAACTCTGCAAATTCACCCGCGGGTTCTCCGCCCTTTAAGATATTCTTAGCGTCAACACTCTTTACCGCGTCGCGGGCAGCTTCCTTTTCTTTCTCCGCTATCTTATCCATGATTTCTGCGAAAGTTATCCTGATATCGGTTATGCCATTCTCTTTCTTTTTCTCTACTATCTCGAATATGGCGGCGGTTATCTCCCTTACAAACTTGACCGCGGGATTGGAATTGGCATCTTGATTGGTCAAAAAGGTAAAATAAACTACCGCGTCCTGCAAGAGGGCGCTTGTTTTTGCTATAACCCCCAGGTTATCTTTTAAATCTTCGGTTATATCGATAGATATGATCACGCAAGGCACCCCGCGCCTGTTCAGGTCCTGGGCATATTTAACCCCTTCGGTATAGTCAGGGGAACTCTTGTCCAGCAAGAACACCGACAATTGAGAACCCGCCGCTTTCGAAAAGACGGCCTCAAACCTCTCGCGATCATTGTTAAGGGAATAAATATCCAATACGTTATTATTGGAGCTGCCCGCGATATTTTTGTTCGCGCCTTCGTTGGTCAGCTGGAATAATTCTTTAGCGGCCCCCTTGAGCGAATCATGGTGTATCACCGAGAACTTCATCCTTCCGGATGCCCTTTGACGATATAAGAATTCTGCCATCCTTACCGCCGCGCTGTTGGACCCGTTATCATAAGAAAGCTTTTCATTGGCATCAAAAAGGCTGACGCAGTAAGACTTCAACAATCCTTTGGCAGCATCCAAATCCTTTACCCCCGCGGCCAAGGCAACGAACAAAGGAATAAACACCATGAGCGTCTTTCTGTTCATCTGGCGGCCGCCTATGTCGCCCGGGATATTATCGATGATCAGAACATGCGCGCCTTCTTCGTCTTTAAGCTTGAGGGCGGCATCTTTGAGTTTCCCCGTATTAGCGGCTACTATCCGGTTCTTAAGCCTGTTTTTTGTAGCATTGAAGAAATCCACGGTTTCCTTCGTGCTGCCGCTTCTGGACATTTCAAAAACTATAGAATTTGCGCTATCGGCGTCTTCGGGAATAACCTCCAGGTGCGCGGGGTTATTCACGACTATCCACCTTACCTTGATGCCGCGCGACTCGAAATAAATGTTCAAAATGCGCGCCAATTGGTGAGAATACATTTCGTTGGCGCCTATGCCGGAGGTAAAGATATATTTAATCCGGTTTAAGTCGAGGATATCCAAATAGCCTATAACCAAATCTAAAAGCCACAACAGGTCCGGGTCGCTGGTATCGGCGGTAATCAAGCCCATGAATCTGCCGACGAACTTTTGCATCTCATCCCTGAAAACGAACGGGGCCTTCCTGGCCATTTCCTTTGCCAAATTAAGGTAGGCGGACAGCGGCTGATCGGCTGCCCCCGGCTTCCCTTCGGGGAAAACATAACCTTCCGCGGAAACGTTTATCTCCAAGGAATTTTCGGAAAACTCGCTTTTGTCAAAAGAAGGCACCTTTATCAGCCGATACCTTGCCGCGATAATTTTAAAAAATTCCACGCCATCAAGCACGCCCAGAACTTCCTCTTGTCCTTTGGAGGCCAATCGGCAAAGTTCATCCACAAACGCAACGGGGTCTACGGAAGTTTTGAATATCTGGATCACGCGGTTATAATCGTTGATTCCCAGCATCTTCATAATATATTCTATCTCTACCGCCAGATCAACAGCGGATAACCCCCCGGCCACCGCACCCAACTGGCTGCCGGTGCCACCTTTTACATCCAGCGTCCCTTCCCCGATTTTCTGCAGTTCTTTACGAATGACCTCGGCTTCCATATTAGGAGCGAAAGTCTTAATCGGGTTAATTTTAGAGAGAGAAGGCGAAAATATCTTAGTTTTCTTTCTGTTGTTTAAGAATTCTCCATCCCTAAAATACCCTTCACGATCAGGATTTTCTCCATCCTGTTCATACCCTATTATCTCTCCGGCTTTATTCTTGATATAATCACCTCTTATGATAGAGCTTTTACTAGGATCGTGGAAATCAGGATTACTGCCATCGGCGTAGAATGTTTCCACCCCCTCCGTATTCTGCATTCTCTTTATAAAAGCATCTACTTCTCCACGCTCATTAACCCAGCCCCTGCCGGCCCCATGAAGTATGTCTTTTTTTGCAAAAGCAGCGACCTGCGTTTCAAAATCTTCCAGAGAAATGTTTTTCCATTTGAAAACCTCTAAGCCCGGATGAGCGATAATATTATAACAACCTAATTCCGCATATCTTCTTAACGCCTCTTCCGCCCTCATCGCATAAAGTAAGTCATTCTCAATGAATTCTCGTTCGTAAACTATATCAAGCAAATTACGTAAGCATCTTCTTATATTCGACGCGCCGCCTTTTTCCTTAAAGGCCTCAATCTTATCTGTCCAGGCCCCAATAATATTAAGAGTGTTCAGGAAACGTACCATATATTCCCTGCGATCATGAAGATCTGCGTATTGCTTAATATCGCCGAATAATCCATAAAGACATTCCCTTAAGCCATCCTTATCTTCCAAAGACAACCCCATATTCAGGATATATTTTCTGGCGTCGTCCTTAAGATATAACTTCTCTAAAATCTCATCGGTTACCAATTGATCAAAAACAGCCCTATCTGCCATGCCTAAGGCTTTTTCAAAACGGAAAACCAGGGTTTTTTCTAATTTCCTGTCGAGCTCATGGGTTAAAGACCTCATCTTTTCGATAGTTTCTGCATCATCAGGCCCAATAATCCTCCAATGTATGAATATCGGTTTCCCCTTAGAGTCAATAAGCGGAGCGTCTATTTCAACCCCTGGCCTAATCGCAATAATGTGAGGTAACTTCTTCGCGTATTCAGATGCTTTCTGATAAGCTTCCATGGTATTATGACCCGTAATATACAAAACAGTAACCCCATTTTTAATGGCAAAATCAACTAATTCTTCCGAGGTAAGCTTGCCGTCATCGCCATCATAATTAGTATGAGAATGACGAACAGGAATCCCCGCGTAAATAAAATCATCCCGACGTTTAACGGCATTTCTCCATTCAGGGCTTCCCTTAGCCGCTTTTAATTGCCTAATAATCTCTTTTTCCTCTGCGGTATAACGAAAATGCACATTCTCCCCAATCGGTATCAAATCAAATTCCCTTGTTAACTCGCCTATCTTTCCGATTATCTTGATTACCGGACCACCCTGAGAGAAATACTGCTTTATGGTGCTGGCATAATTATCTACTTTATCGGGATCATTCAATTCTGATAATAATACATTAACATCAATAAACTCCACCTCACTTGTTTCTTTATATTCCGCCGCATCTTCTTCTCCCGATTTTTTGATCCTTCGATTAATCTCTTCTTCTGATAGATCAATTAACGCCATATAAAGAGTGGAAAACTCAAAATTGTTCTTATCAGAGTTATATTCATACACTCCCTGCCGGTATCCATCCTGCCCCTTTACGTTAGATGCATTACCATGTTTTTTAAAGTCGCTGCCTAACTCTATAAACTTAATAATTTCATCTGATTTTAAATGTAGCTCTTGCTCGACTTCCTCGGCAATAGCTATATCTGCCTGCTGACCAAATTTCAGATGACCACCAACAATATCCCATCTGCCTGCGGAAGAGCTGACCCCTACTGCCCTTCTTTGCCGCAGAACCTGGCCTTGATGATTAACTGCAATCATATGCGCGCATCTATGCGCTATACCCTCTTTATGGACAACAGACCTGTTAACACTTATCCCCGTAGCCTTTCCATATTCATCCAAATGCTCTACCTGCTCTTCTTTATTTCCTGAAGCGGATTCTGCCGATGATTTCATAGCGGCGTAATAAGCGGCACCCGTAGAACCTTCAAACGCCCGGGCATAAGGATTAGATTCTTCTTCTACCCGCACCCCACTGAGAACAGACAAGCCTCGCTGGCTGTATTGCGTCTTTAATATTTCTTCCATCTCGGGAAAAATCAAATCTCCTGTTTGTCCGCTTAAAACGCCCCCACCGATTAGAATCTTCTTCGTGCCGTAAAACTGGCTGACTATAAGCGACAATGTAATAATATTATGCGCCAATTCTTTAAAGATGTCCTTGGCAATCTGTTGCGAACGTGGCATAAGGTCTGCCGGTAAGAGCACCCCTACTTCTTTGGCGTCAAATTTAGACTTATCTTTAACATCATCCTCAGAATTTAGTTCACGGATCTTATGGTAGATACCTTCATAATCTTCTTGCGATAATTCTCCTTGCACGATCTTAGATTCTAACGCGGCTTTTTCCTTAAGAATTACGCTTATTAAGTTTTTAGCCTTGGCCAAATTTACCACTGTCTGAGAAGATACATAAGGCGCGGCTAACCCCCGGATTTTGGTGAATACATTCTGGGGTGCCTGATCAGAAAGATTAAGCACTAAACGGCCGAACTCACTTAGACAATCCACATCGCCCTGTTGGTTAATATAGCCCCCCGCTAACGATGTTCCAAGCTTAATGACCACCGCATCGGTCGTTTCCGGATACAACACGTGCATACGAATTAAATCTACATCCCCATCATTAATCAAATAAACAGGAACCGGTTTATCTGGATTTAAGCGGCGCGCAATATCCTCATGGAATACATTTACGCGTTGGCGGACTTCACTCTGGACAAAATATATTTCCTTGGATAACGAAGTCAGCCGTTCGGCCGTATCGCTTTCAAACCCTGACAGAGTTTTTAACTGTCCCTCGGCGATGCTCTGGATATCACTTTTAAATAGTCCCCTCTTTTCAACCCGTTCTTTCGGATATCCGGGTTTCTCAACTTGTTGGCCAATTTTAAAGTATTCCTTAAGAAACCCGGAGTTATTTACAATATCGCATATTTGACGGTATTGTGGATAATCGGCGTAATCAACGCCGGCTCCTTTCATGGCCATAGGGATTTTTGAAGATGCCGCGACCTTGTTGTTACAAACGGCTCCCGCCCAAGAGAAACCGATCGCCCGCACCTCGTCAAGAGAAACAGCCGTTTCTTTTAAAACCGAACGGATCAAATCTTCAATGGTATTTACAAAACCTTCGTAGGTAAAATCAGGGTTAGCGTTAAAAGCGCTCTTGTCAAGATAGGCGTTGGTGGAACGCCGGCGCTTATCATGCTCGGCTTCGGTGTTAAACCGCGATGTCAAATCCTTCCCGTCGCGCAGCACCGTAATCTTAATCTCCGTTCCCCCAATATCTACCCCAACATATACTCCTTGTGAAATCTGCTTTACATCCAGATGTTTTTTCTCCTTTAATATAACGCGGGAAACAATATGACCGTATTTAATCTCAAAAGGAATACTGAAGTATTCACTTAAATAGAACGCCGCGCTGTCAGCATTTCCGTTGCGGTCTGCACGGTTAAACATTTCTTCGAAAGTTTTTCTGATTTGCTCAAAGAATGATTCAGGGACTCCTTCAACTCCAACAGTAGAAGCCCCCACGGAATGGGCGCCGTTATTAATTAATACTGCGATATATTTTGCTAAAATTGCCTTTGATTGCTCATCCATTTCGGTAACCACGGGCAAAGAATAACCTACCAAAACCTGCCCTTCCTGTCCGCGGTCGAAGGTTAAATTAAGCTTATCGGAGCACTCCGGGTTGTTTTCAAAAATCTCCTCCCATTGATTAATCAACGCATCGCTAAGGCTGTTGACGTATTTTAACTGGTCTGTAATTGGAATATTACTATCGGCTACTTGTAAATCAGAAAGCTGATCCTTAATAGATACCAAGCCCCTTTTTTGGACTATGGATTCTAAGACAGGGTCTATCGCGGATAAATAAACAATAACCGCTTCTATAACCGCATCATTAATTTTTCCCTGCTCTTTGGCGAATTCCAGGATACTGCGGAAGTTATGTATATCAATACTATTATCTAATACCGCCAATACTTCATCTTTTGCGCCGCTCTTATCATCAAGCTTTAAGAAACGGTTAATCTCATGGAGCACAATAAGAGCTTCCTCAAGCGGATCTTCGGTAAAGGACTGCGGCAGGAAATGCCTGAACTCATGTTCTAACTCCGTTAAAAGCAACCATCTGGAGCGGAATAATTCAGTGTCAAGGAGGATTGTATTATCGGTGCGGTCAGCGCGGGCAAGACGGTCAAGGCCAGATACCACCGCTATTGTCGGGATACCTCTTGGGAAATACTGTGACAGGAATACCTCGCTGAATAAAAACGCTAAAGCGCCATTAAGCATATCTATCTGCGCCGAATCCATCGCCCCATTGATTAACTCTGCCCTACGCACTGAAGCATCAACACTAAATTTTGCAAGTTTAATAATATCCGCGGCTACCGGCTTGCAGATGGAAGAAGACTGAACATCATTAATCTTTCCTAACGCATTTTTATAGACAGCTACTTCAGATTGTAATTGTGATAACTCTTCCTCCATTCTTTCGAATTTAGGATTCAAAATCATAACTGTTTCATAACCATAATCGGATAAATCTTCATATCTTGCCCCTGGCGGAATCCAATCATGTGTCGATTCATCCCAATAGTAACATTCAGTCAGTTGTATCTTCACTGTTTTTTGTATTTTTTCAGGAATACAACTTATCGAATCTTGAATCTGTTGCATTTCTTTTTCGGCCATATTCAACAGATTATGCAACAAAGAAACATCCTTCTGCGTTAAAGCTCCTAGTTGTGCCAAAGCCTTAGCTGCATCTCGGACGATAAAAGAATCATTATCGCTTAAATCATTGGTATATTTTCTGATTTTTAGCTCATTAGTTAAAACGCCCAATTGCTTTAATAAATTAAATGCAACTTGACGAACATCTGAATTCTGGCTCTTTAGCTTTCTTGCATACCAACTCACCGGGAAGAATACACGCCAGATAAGGAAGAATAATTTGATGCCCCCTATTACCACCCCCACCCCAATTACCACTGACAACAATGGATGCGCCGCAATCCAAGAAATAACAACTTGTCTAAAAGAAGCGAACCCACTGATAGCGATAAAAGGGAAAATAGAACAATTAAGATTAACAACAGAATTTGATTTATTATCTATTTTCAACCACCCTAGATTCTTTAAAGATTCCTCCAGCTGCGGCAGGCCTTTAAACAAAACCGCCTCTATCCCTACAGTTGAAGCCGCGGCGATTACTTCCCTGGCATCATCGACATATACTAACTCTTCTGGTTTTAGATTAAGCTTCTGTAATAACCTTTCAAACCCTTCCCTTGTTTTTCCCGCTTTAATATCCTTAGTTATGATAAACTCAATATTATCGTCTTTTATAAATTTAAAATTAGAGATAACATCCTGGCGTTCTTCTTCAGAAACACCTGAGAAAATATAAATCTGATAACCGTTTCTCTTAAGAGAAGAAAGCAGCTGCGGCATTCCGGGAATCTCTTGATATACAGGCAGGAATTGATTGCCTATCTTTTTTCTTCCTGTTAATTTTAATAATGTCTCGCCTAGGTCAAAGGTAACCGCCTTTTTAGATTGTAGTAATTTAACCCCCTCCTGCTGCTTAAGCATGTCCTCCTGACGAGAGGATGCTTCGGAAGAGCTTGATCCTACCACCGCGCCTACCTGGGCAGGAGAAGTATCCCCGCTCCTGACCTCAATACTAAAGCTCTCCTGGTGGAAGTCGGGTTTTTCCCCGCACATACACCTGGTTGTAACTTTAAGCTGGTAGACGCCAGGCTTAACATTTTCTATTTCTGCTGAATCAAAATCAATCTGATGATCCCTGATATCGAGCACCCTGCTAAAACAGGATACCTCGCAGATATTATTGCCATTCTGACTAAGTTCTATGGTAGCGGACATCTCTTTGATATCCTTATATTTTATTTCATTTATGCTCGAAGGAAGCGTCCGGGTGGCAACAACTTCAATTTTGTCGCCATAAATAATCAGCGGACTCTGGTCCTGATGATATTCATTGCCGTTTATGACAACATATAAAGCCTTCCTGATACCACAAGCTTCCTGAAGAAGCTCACTCATAATATCGGTATCATAACCGATCCTGTCGGTAAACTTGCCGGCCTCCCTCTTCTGCACCCGGATATAGCTGATAAAAGAATGTTCTCTTAAGGTCAACCCCGGAAGTAAAACAAGGGATTTCCTTTCTTCAGGGGTCAGGACCATCGGGCCGCGGCTCCACTTGGCAGCTTCAGCCGCCGCGGAAGGATCAGTCCTGATTTCAGGATGAACCTGCTTATAAAGAGTACTGACAAGTATGGAATAATCCTCGGCTAATTTCTCCATTAAAGGTTGATTACCAATAACCTTCTTTAAGCAATAGGCATCTTCGGCCCCTTTAATATAGTCCTTGCTTTTCGGATCGGCATACTTTTTAAGGAAGCCTTTGGTCATCGAAAAAATATGACAGTAAGCGCAGGGGTTAGCCTGAATCTTAGCGATAAGTTCTTTGGCAATAGACTTAGAGTCATGGCCGTTGCCGTTATTAAAGTCTGCTTCAAGGTCAGAGTCCAGATCCAACACGTCCGAACGGCTGGCTACGATATGGCTAAACATCTTGTTGATTTTAAACTGGGAGATATCCTCCAGGAATCGCATCTGCTTGGTAAAATTGGTATTAACCGTCTCATTGTCATAGTTGGCATTTACTACAAAAACTACCTTTACCCCTCTATCTTTAGCCCGTTTAAGCGCTTCAGGAAGCCCCTTAACCATAAAATGCGAGAGGATAGAACTAAAGAAGCTGCCCGGTCCGATCACAATAACATTATCTTTTTCGAAGGAATCAATCAGCTCAATTAAAGTAAGGTTGGGTTCAGCATAAACCCTGTCGGCTACCCTGTCAGCCGGCAGAACACCTGCTAACCCAGAGCCGCTAAGGAAGCCAAAATCTATTACTTCGGAATGATTGACGGTTTCGGTGATGTTGGTTTGCATCTTGATCAGGCGATTACGCAGGAAGAGCTCAGCCGGGGCCTTAGAATCGCCTGTCCGCAATAAAGCAGCGGCTTCTTTCGTGCCTTCGGCAGCCTTTGCCCGGCCGGTACCGTCAGCGGCAAGCTCGATTTCTTCATCGGTTTGAGTATTTACAATATAGGTATGATTAAGATCAGCGCTTTCTTTTACCTGCCAATCCTGCCGGATTTTATTCTTATTAATTAAGCTAATAACAATCTGGCCGGAGATATTTTTTATTTCCGTATCATCTTCGGCAGTAAGACCTAAATCTATCCCTAAATCTTTAAGGCTAATGCTCTGGCCATCAGTTAATTCTTTCTGCTTAGAAGAATCAGCGGGATTATATACTATAACTCTATCGCCCTCTTGCCTTAACAGTAATGAATCAATAACGGTAATCTCCTGGCCGTCCTTATTTTGCTTACTCTTGATAAGCAGAGTATTATCGCGATGGATGCAATAAAGCGTGTGCGGGTCAAAACTGGAGACCGCCATTTTAAAGTTGGATATGCCGGAGGCCCGGATTAATTTTTCCATTGCCCTGGCATACCTGTCCTGCTGTTCTTTGGTGGCTACCGCGGAGCTACCTTTATTTTCGGAAGAGGCATCTTTAAAGAAGCCCTCATTAGCCAAGAAGCCTAACAGGAATATATTCCTGACGGATGCCCCGCCTACGCTGATACGGTTATCCTGAGGCTTTTCTTGCTTGGATTGAACTTGAGGATTTGCGGCATTAATTGCATCATCAGCTGTTTTTATCTTATTGTTTAATTTATCGACATTATCTATCGCCGCAGCAAGTATTCTTGCAAAATAGAAGAAGTCATTTTCTAAATCTACATTTTCATCACCTAAGGTAGCCCAGACCAATGGAAGCGTGCCTTCCAGGATGGTTTTGGCCTTAGTTGCCTTATCCACCCTGCCGCCATCGCCTAAGATGTGCGCTGTTTTATCCTTAGAGGCAGAACCAAAGGTCCCGTTAACCTGATCTCCCGGAGGAGGAATAATGCCGTAGCCGGCTTTATCCAAGTTGACAACAATGGTATAGCTTGAGCCGCCGTCATCGACATTGCCGACTGCCCCGTAGATATTGCTTTTGTTTAAAAGCCCGGCTTTATTTAAGGAATCAACATAGAGGGTGCCTAAGGCTGTTCCGCCGGTAACAAACAGGAATGTTAGATTTACCGATTTATTTTGGTTATTTACTAAAGGAGCATTTTTAAGCAACTCATCTATAGTATCATTACCCCTTTGCGTACGTAAGGCCTGCGCCAGGATGTGGCCGAGGCGCCAGATAAGGTATTCGGATTTATGGCTTTCCCTAGAGGAGTCGGCGAAGCGTTGGCGCAAGGCAAAGGCTTGTTTCCTGTAAGAAGGATCATCAGTAAGAAGATTGAGATTATTAGCAACCTGGCCACGGTCGATCGCCTCTGCCAGGGCCTGAATAGTCAAGCCTAAGAGGACAGCCGGCGGAGCGCGGGTTGACTGAGTCTGGGTATTGCTTTGGCTGATTAAGCGGTTAAGCTCTGCCTCAAGCATGCCGATTAGTTTAAGTAAACCGGTCTGAGCCTGATCCCTAGAGGTTGCGGCAAAAAGTTCCCTTAACAACCTTCTATAAGAAGCAATATCATTATTTAACATATCATTTACCGCTTCATCTAATTTATTTGACCTAATCTTATCAAGAACAGATAAAGCTTCCTGAGACTCAAGAGTAATAGCCTGGGATAAAGTATGGTCTTTAATGTGGATTTCGGCAAAGGCTAACTGTAATGGAGCATCCTTGATTGAAGAAGGAGCTTTACCCACATAGCAAAGCTCCACCGGGCATTCCTTACCGGGATTGCTCTTTCTAAAATTATCCGCGATTAAACGGATGAGGTTCCAGGTTAAAGTCTTAGTCTCGTTGTTCTTGGGATCAACCCCCCAGAAGGCAGTAGGATTGCGGTTATCGCTAGAAGGATCTTCTGCATAAGAAGCAAAACCATTCTTATCAAAATCTTTTTGTATCGCCTGGCTTAAAGCACAGATTTCATCATTGCGGAAGATGGCGGTATTAGAAGAGATCAAGATCTCGGCGGTCTCTCCTTTATCCACTACCGCGTAGTTACGCATAAGATAAGCTTTTCTTGCCAGATCAAGATCTTTCCAGTTATTTAAATCTGCCAGGATGGAAGTAATGTTCTCCTGAGAGAATAGCTCACCTTCATCAGAGATAATAAAATAAGGGTAATCCTTGCGTAGCTGCTCTATTGTTTTGACTTTAGCATCCTCATCTACCGGCATAGCTTTTAACTGGGCTTCCAAGGATTTTTGATTTTCAGCCTGCCGGGCAAAAACATGGTCATAACCAGGCTTATCCTTATTCATATCGGCCTTATGCGGGATCTGCTCCCAGTCAGTATAGGCGACCAATTTGGAATCCATCTTAAAGAAGTTACCTTTGCCTTTTACGGAATCAATAGTAATATTCTTATCTTTATCCCTTGAGGCCTCTTTGCCGCCGGAGACCGCCAGATAGTCTCCTGAGACCATCTTAAGGTAACAGATAAGCGAGGCATTAGATTTTGCCTTGTCTGTAGCAGGAGACATTTCGCCAAAGGCAAGCTGGGAAAAAGGAATCTGTTCTGCTGCAGGCAAGGCTTGCAGTTGCATCACATTCCTTAAGAAGGCATCCCCATGGCCGAAGAAGTTACCGTAACTGAAGATTAAACTGCTTATGGAACGGCCGAAGTATTCCTGAACCTTAACATCATCTAAGTATTTTGAATCTACAAAAAGCCTTTCCTCGATAGAAGAACGCATACCTTCATCTATGGTGAAGGTATGCTTGGCCGGATTATAACCTGTGACATATTCATCTTTAACAATCAAACCTAAGATCTTATCCCCAATGGCAATAACCGGCTTGACAGACGGGCTGCAGTAGGAACCTTCCAGGGCAAGGGCGATATTAGATTTATCCATTCCGCAGAAGGCAAGGCACTTGTGGATGAATTTGGAGAACCTGCTGGCATAGCCGCCGGCTACCACAATCGGCCGGACACCAAAGAGGGAATTAAACTGCTGGCGGGTGAGGGAACCGTCAACCGGCAGGTTATTCTCAAGAAGCTTATGATATATATAGGAGAGCGCGCTCCCGGCCAAGGCGATTGCCTCAGGGTTATCATCACCCAGACGCTGGTCATTGATAATATCCTCTACACCCATTAATTGCTCGATATGGATGCGGAAAGGAGTTTTGATTTCGGAAGAACCTAGGAGGTCGAAAGGTTGGTTTAATTGATTTCTATAAGCAGCATCTAAAGACAGAGGTAACTTACTTAACGGATAGCTTGCAATAGAAATTAATTCACATACCCGCTCTTCAATAATATCATTGGCCATACTATCGTTATAAACGATAACCATACCGGACATTTCGCAAATACCGAATTTTACTTTCTTATCGGATCCGCCAAAAGAACCGGGGGCCTCCTCTGCTCTAGGAAAAATAAATACTCTTATCGCACCATCAATTACCTTAAAGAGCAGATTATAAGTTATTGAATTCTGATTTAATGCAGAGAGTACCGAATAGACTTCAGTAGCAATCTGTTCTCTATCTTTCCCCTCAACCACCATAACAACAGCCGGATAATCAACAAGGTATCCAATTTGAATATTATCTTTTAATACTAACTCCGCCTTATAACCGGTAACCGGCAGCGGACATTCAAATATCTGATAATGGAAATGAGTAGAAGATGCGGCTGCTCCAACGCCGTTAAATGTGAGATTAAATTCCGCCCTACCCTCTACGCTTCCCAACTGCCAAATCATTTCTAGAGCTTTCATTACGGTATTCTTGCTGTCAACGATTTGATACGGGTGGACTCCCGGTTTTTCATTGCGGACTACAACTATGTGGTTCTTTTCATATGGATTAGGGTTAGGATACATCGTAAATTCATCATCCAATACCACCCCCTCTTCATTATCCGGCATGTTCTCCCGGCACAAGAAACAACGCGGCTCTTTCTTCTCTACCTTCTTCTCTTCTTGCGGCTCTAGCTTCTCTTTCATAACTCCGCGCTTGCTATCATCTCTTGCAGAGTTAACCTGTATTAAAAATTTGCCTGCATCTCGATAATAGGCTGTTTCGGGAGAAAATTGTTTAGCGAATCCAACTTCTACCTGTCTGGTGACTAATTCTTCAACACTCTTAGCAAATGATTGTTTACCTGATTCTTCCAGTTCCTCTCCTTGGGCCAAAGGAGCCTCTTTGGATAAAATAACTTCTTTCTCCAGCCCAGCATACCCAATCTTGCATCCTGAATATTCATAAGAATCATTCAGATTAATCTCAAAATGAAGACTGGCAAAATAAATTTTGACTATCTCATTTTCCCGAACAAGAATCAAGTTATTCTGAGCATCCCGAATCTGAATAATAAGTTTATTTGTCCTTACCCAGCCTCTTAAGATGTTCTCGGCTATCCCCGAATTATCTTTAATTTCCTGAGGAAGATTCCCCTCGATAACCAGCTCTATACCAGTATCTTTATGTTCAACCTTGGGAGGCGCAGAAGCATCAGCTAATGCATCCTCCATAAGTTTTGACAATATACTTTCAATTTCTTCTTTAGATACCTGGACCGTAACCGACGGATTTCTTATTTCTCGCACTAACTTCACCATAAACTTGGCCGCCGCCTCCTGCCCGCCGTTAGGTATCCAGAAATAACGCTGGGTCAAGTTCATATCGTATTTTTCGGATTCCTGGAGATTTTGGACATATTCATTCAGTTGTCTTAAGACATCATTATCGGTAATTCCTGTTTTTAATTCAGCAATACGCGTATCATCTCCGCCCTTACTCAATAGAGTTAACAATTCGTTTATCTCTTCGAACTCCAGCGAGCTAGATTTTTTAAGGTCGCTGATAAGCTCAAGATTCCCGATTACAATCGGAGAGATACGTTCGGGACGTGCCGCTACAGAAGCTATCTTCACTCCATGCGCATAAAGCACAGAAGCATCATTACCTTCGCCATACCAATAAAGAATGTTATTTCCGTCTTTCTTAACTATGCGATCGACATCCTCTTTAAGTTCCCCATCGTCTTTTATTCCTCTTGAAATCTTTATTCCTTTTAAGAAATCCTTAAACCATTGCTTATCATTTATCTTCAGTACATCACCAAAAAATACGCGATTGACATCAATAGAGCTAACCAGGGGGACAGTAATGGGATCCTTCTTCAACCACCATTCATCACCCATATAACAACCCTTTTCAAGCACAGAATCAACCTCCGCCTGCCGCTTATCATAAGGAAGATTATCCCAGGCTTCTTGGCTATGCTTTTTAATATATGTTTCTTCAGCGATACAGCGGGCAGCATCATTTACCGCGGCTTTCTTACCGCCTTCGGTAATACGCGTTATTTCAACTGTACTACCATCAACCACTTCTCCGCCCTCGCGGATTTCTACCGGTTTAGTTAAATCAGCATATTTGGCATACTGTTTTGCTTCAGAAGAAGTTAAAATCTGTCCACCTAACAGTTTATTAATTTTATCGAGCAAGCTGTCACTCGGAAATGTTTCATACTCAATTAATAAATCAATAACACGTTCACCTTCAAGCTTTAAGGAATCACGTATTGCCTTCTTTACCACCTCATTATTCAAAACCATATCTTCTTTCTTTAACGCCTCTACCCTTTTCTCCTCATACATTGCCCTAGCCAGGAGGATCCAAAGCAAACGTAAGTCAGAAGGATAATATTGGGCCAATTGAGCTACAAATACCGGGTTTTTCTTCTTATCCTTCGGGTCATAATAGCCATCCTGCTCAGGGATATTATCCGATTTAGGAGCATTAACAGGAAGCCCCCGTATTTCCATACTGGTATTACGCATATCTAACCTCCAACTGCTTATTCTAGTATCATAACGCAGAATATCAGAAAATTGTTCGCGGAAAGCACGGGTGATATTCTCATCAAAAATTTCCCTTAACAATTTAATAGTTGTTTCTCCAAACAAATTTCTAGCGGTATATATGGGTTCGGTACGGAACCAGCCGGTTTTTAACTTATTCTTTTGCTTTAACTGCATATTACGATCATAGGTTGCTTTTGCGCCTGCGCCGGAACAATAAAGCATTAAATGTTCAAGAGCATCATGCATCTGTTCTTCATTTATCAAATTCCCTTTTACCCTGGCTTCCAATTCAGCGCGAATAGGGAAGAATACACGGTTATATTGGCCTTTAATAGCTCCGAAAGACACGATTACGAAATATTTACCTGCCAAAAGGAAATCTACAATCGGCTCCAGATTCGGGGTAGAATCAAGGTTGCCCTTATCGATAACAGTTCCATCAATATCAGAAGCAACAAAAAGCACTTCTTTCGCCTCTATACCCATACTTTCATTAAAAGGTTTCACGGCGGCTTCTTTCCAATTGAAAAATTTCTTCATATACTCCAGCGCATAAAGACGTTCATAACGCGCATCTAGAGCTTTCTTAAGATCCCGATATACCGCGGGGATAGTACGAATATAACCAGCATCTTTACGAGACAATAATCTAATAAGCCTACCGAATATATCCTTCGGCAGCCTAACCAAAAGATAGGCTACATTATTTTCTCCAGAACCAATCAATCTTTGCTTAAATACCTGCTCCTGTTCAACCATAAACCTGCTTTCCATAGATTCGATTATCGCCTTTTTAGATTCTTCCGAGGTTAAAGACCGGTCTTTTTTGAGATTCGCCTTCATATGACGCCAATAGTTACCAAGCTTCCATAGCATTATCCGTTCTATTACCGAAGCAAACAAGCTGACCGGAGTATATAATATAGCGGCGATCCCGCTAAAGAACACGATAGCGGATATTTTCAAGCTCGAAATAATCCTGCGGAACCACGGCCCCTTAACCGGCTTAAGATTATGCACAAACGGCCCCCAGATACCGGCGATAGCGAACATAATAAAGAAAAAGTTTATTACTGCCGCTAGAGGATAGAACGGAGCAACCATAAAAATTAGAAGCAGGAAAACACCCATATAAATCGCCGGACGGTATACTTCATAAGTCACATTAAACGGCGCTTTATAGAAAGTGCTATATTTCTCACCGCGAGTAAATACTCCAACCTTCCCTTTTAAAGCGTTATTTATCCTAGAAACATAAAGCATAATGTAGGTAACAAAAGTAAATATTAATCCCCAGAAATTCTTTACATATCTGGCATAACCTTTTACAAACCCATTATTTTTGATTAAAAGCCCAATAGCAGAAGAACAAATGCCCTCCGCCAAAGGCAAACTTATAAGTATGCCTAACAATGGAAAGCCTAAGAAAGAAAAGAAATTAAATGAGAAGAAGAAAGCAAAAATCCACATCAACAGATTGAATACGGGAATAAAGGGTTTATGTAAGTAAAAATCATTCTGCATAAGGATATCCATTCTCTCTGTCCAATGAATATCCTTATCTTTACAAAACTCTTCAAAGCGCACAGAATATGCGTCATCCAAAACCAAACCGGGGAACCTGGCGGTAAATGCCGGATGCAATATTTTAACCTTTTCTCTTGCCTGGCCCAGCATTAAAGAATCACGGTAAATTATCCTGTAATTCTTCCCGGTCGAGCTCTTCTGTTTTAGTATTTCCTGACCAGTAGCATGATCCTCGATACGCGAATAATGTACAACGGAGCGAAGTAAAGGCTTTTTACGCAAGGCGCCTTTACCATAAAAGGTCACCGCACCGAATTCCGCCCTGGCCGGAAGCTGGCGACACTGAAAAGTATTTTCAGAAATAGCCGCTACCGTATTAAGAGGAGTTATATCGTTATCGGTAATCACTAAATCACAAAGAGCACCTCCTATTTCCGGATTATTAAACTCAGCGATAAAATGCGGAAGATTCATAAATTGATGCGGGAAAAGCAAGTGCGACCAGTCCATAGTAAAAACAATCTCTCCTCTAACATAGGGATAGGCGGTTGCCTGGGACTGCATCTTTATAGAATAGAATTTATCTTTGGCCGGAGCGGAAATTATAGATTTCTGCGTATCCCGATTATTAACCGGCCATCCCTGTTTTTCAACCAAATACTTCTTCATTGCTTTATCCTCCGCGGAAGCATCGGGATTGCTTAAATCATAATCATAAAGGAGGATAACTTGCAATTTTTTCATCCATTCTTCTTTAGAAATCTCACTCTCTCCACCACTCACAATATATTCATAATATAACTCATAAGAAATACGGCTGGACTCCTCAACCAAAACAGCAGTCTTATAAACGTTTTCATCGCGGAAAGCTACCCATTCCGTAATAATCTCATCTTCTACCTGGCCAGTGTTATTTCTGCTTCGATCAGCCAAATAGGTTTCTCCCTTATAGAAAAGACTAAACGCACCATACCCCGACCATACTCCTTCTCTTATGTTGGTAGCAATAATAGCGGAGACATCATCTTTCTTATCATTTTCCTGCGGATAACGTACACCCAGGAAAGCATTGAGTTTGACTCCGAAATCGACAATCAACAATCTCTTTTCATCTAAGGTCTTAGTGCTGTCTTTTAGTTTCGCTAAATATTCTGCGGTGAAGCCACCCAGGTATGTGGCAAGCTTCGTGTCAAAATCCTTTACCTGTTTCTTCTTGGCATCAGCCTTAATATCCTTATTTTTGAGTATCTCCAGCTCATCATCTGTGAAGCCGGCTTGCTTAAGCAGCTTCTCATCCTCTGCGGTAATATTCTCAAGCAGAGATTTCTCCAACACCAGGCCGATCATTAGATAATCTTCTGCCTGCTTAAGGGTAAGGCCTTTTCTTTCTTGGGCCCCGATAAAACCGGAGAAACCGACATTTTCCAGAAGCTCGTTTATGGCAAAGATACGATCGATCATCACCCTGCGGGGAGTGCCTTTAACCACAGATGAAGTGATATTAACAAGGGTATAAATAATATTATCACGCTCTGCAGAACCAAGTCTATCCAAAAGCAAGGATAGAGATGATTTAGGATTAGACAACTGTTTGGTTAAAGTACCCAGGATAAGATAGGTATAGATGATATCGAGCCTTGAGGAACTGAAATTGCTGGGATCGGCAAGAAATTCCTTGTCAGATGAATTAACCGCAAATTCCTCGGAAGAGAACATATTTACTGCCGCTTGATAAGAAGAAAAAATTACTGCCGTGCGTTCAAAAGTAGTATCATAATCTAACAGCTCATTAAGCAATGTATCAGTTTCGGTTTCCTTAGCCCCTATCTTCATAAGATAACCCTTTAGTTTATCGACAACATATATTCTCCACTCTTGCTGATAGGTTTCTTTTAAAAGCGTAAAAAGCCTGCAGTTAAGAGCCATTTGCCCGCCCACAAGATCAAGCGAGGCTTCCATCTGATCCAACTCTATATTGGTGGGAAGGGGTTTTTCTTTATTCGCGGAGATCTGCACTGTAGTTGGTTCAGAAGGAATTTCGGTTAATTTTTCGCTGAAAACAAGATTAAACCATTCCAGGATAAATTTACTTGCCCGAGGGGATTTTAATTCAGGCAATTTAGGCATTTCGTTGACGGCGTTACTCGCGAATTCTTCGCAAGATTGAATAAAGCTCTCCAATTCTTTATTTTCTGACGCATCTATAATAGAATATTTAAGCATTGGTTCCATTATCTGCCTGCGGAAAGAAGCGCGCAGATAAGGATAAGCCCCGATGATTGCGAATAAATGCTGGTCGCCTTCTTGGATTTTTTTATCCGGATTACCATAACCCTGTGGCCTAACAGCTGTTATAATAGAATTCAAGCCGGAATAGGAATTAAAAAATGACTTTTTACCTTTTTGTGTACGCCGGTCATCCTGCAGCTGTGCCCCGCCTTCATATTCCAGATAAAGAAATGAACGTATCGAAGAACGCGCTGAAAGAAGGAAAATCGGAATCATGAATAAATATCCCCACCATGGAATAGTGCCTGCCAGATAATAACCAAAACCAAATCCACCCAGCCAAACTACATTCCACAGCCAAACCTTAAGCCACATCAACGCCTGGAAACGGGTTTTCTTAGCCAGATGTGCCGGTTCTTTTTTACTCTTATTAAGAAGTACACCAAAAGTAACCGGCATAACGATAAAACCCAAGAATCCTTTCCAGCCGACAATATTATAAGCACGTTTTATCTCCAGCCAGAGAATAGCAAAATAAGAAAATCCCGGTATCTTAGAAAGAATCTTGCCCAAAATGGGTATGTTTAACTTCATCGGATACCGCGGCATACTTAGATGTTTTTTCCCTCTTTCCTCTTTTAAATAATCATAAATATTCTTGACTATGCCGTTTATCGCCAAGTCCCGTTCAGCGTCTTCCGCCCACAAGCTCAAGGAGGGTATTCCTTTCTCGGGATTACCAAATATATAATCCTTGATCTTCAAAACAGTTACAAAATCCTCCTCATTCTCAAGGGCATACTTTAAAGCGTCCCTTAATTCCGCGTCAGTAAGCGCCCAAGCATCCATATCCTTATCCAACGATGCTTTACCACCGATAATATCAGAATACCTATCACCTTCTGCGCGCAGCAGAAGTCTAAAAAACTCCCAATAAGGAGCGATCGTTTCCTCAACAAAACTCTTACGTTCATTCTCGCTCATAGAATTCAAGTCCTTCTTATCCTTAGCTGCCGCTTCCTTAACTTTTATAAACAACGAATCGGTCAGCTCCTCCAAATAGCTAAAAGCGCCTGAACGATATACGCGAATGGTTTCCTTTATTTCCCTATCCGTTATTTCCTTATCCGTCTCCGAAGAAACCCCCGAAGGAAGACTATCCTCAGGAGACGTTCCGGATGAAGCTTTCCCTAACCCCAAAGCTTTCTGTAGCCATTTGAAAAATGTTGGCACGTAATAAAGAATAATAGGCAGAATGAGCCAATAGAATAAAATTCCTGCCAATATAACTAACAACGTAGGAATAAAATAACCGATATTAGAGATAATTCCATTCTCTTCTGAATGTTTAAAGATAAGGCTCCAAAACTCTTCGAATGAACCAGTGATAGTTTTATATTCCAAAATATACCGGTTTTGACGCTGCTCTACAATATTCCCCTCATAAAATAACTGCCCGTCTCTTTCACCCAAAGTCGCCGCTTGTTCAGAAGTCATCTCTGTAATTATAGCTTCATCTGAACCAATAAGATCTGCAGGGTCAATCTGGTTACCATTGACGATATCGGTTAAAGAATACGATAGGCCGATATCATCGGCATCTCTTGCCCAAACCCAGTAATAACCCGGCTTATCCGAACAAAAAATAACATAATAATCTTGGCGGTCGCCTTTAGAAGAAGATATATCACCATTTTGATTCAAAACAATAGAATATTCAGGAAGCTCCCTTTCGTCATACCTAATTTCAACGTCCGCATCTTTACCGACTTTCCCTTCATTAATCTCGTAATACAAACTTCCGTTCATACGTAAACCGATTTGAGTTATAGATCTCTTATTAGATTCTTCGTATTCCGTGTCATAGACCCTGATCTTTTCGTCAGTTGTAGCATCGGTTTTATAAACTATATCCCCATTTTTATCAGTCTTAATTTTTGCCTTACCAGTTAATTCATAAGTAGTACCATTAAACTCAAATGTTCTTTCATATCCTCTAATCTTATTCGACCAGTCAATATTTACAGTTATATGATTGCTATCTACCATAATCATATAACCCCGAGTCGGGTTATTAGGCAGATAATAGCAATATTCAACCTTGCCGGACTTGCCGGTTTCATAGGCATAGGTGCGTTTCTCAACCCTGAATTCGGTATTCAACAACAGAGCCTTATCGACATCGGTGATACCGTTCGCATCGAGTTCAGCAAGTATCGCTTCGCGGGCGTCTTCGGAGAGAATCTCAGATAATGTCTGACCACCGGTTATCTCAGAGCCGTAGAAAAGTTCTTCAGCGCCATCAACAATATTGTATGTCCTGCTGACCACTACCTCATCGCGCACATCAGACCATTCATCCACCCAGGTGCGGGTCTCAGGAACCCATCTCTGAGTAACCGTCACCGTATTGCCCATATTATCGGTATATTCATAGGTGGTAGCCAAAGCTTCGAAATATCCGGTCTCCTCATAAGCCCATCCGCCCCAGATATGGGACGCATAATACCAGCGGTAAGTTATCTCGCCAGTGCTGGGATCCGTGCATCTTACCCGGTAATATCTCGATTCGTCATCCAACCCGAGGCCGTAATCATCATCCTTATCATCGGTATTTTTAATCTCAAGAACAATATCTCCGGTATCCCGATCAATAAAATACCCTTCGTAAACGATATCCTGGGAATCGATAAAGCTCTGGGTGACGAAAACCGTAGATTCACGAACAATGATAATCGAACGACCAAGCTCGTCACCGGGCACGGAATATTCGAAATAAGATCCGCCGTCGATAGTAGTTTCTGTCTTAACCAATTTGAGGTCTTCTGCGGTCAAATCTTCTACTTCTATATCTTTTATCTGAGCAATTGTCTTCTTAATATCTTCAAGCTGTTTTCCGGTAAAAAGATTATTGCCCGCTCCATCGACATAAATGTTATCTATACCGACAGTCTCTTCTTCAGAAACCATTGCTTTGACTGCCTCATAGATAGGAGGAATTTGGGAAACAGTTTCTTGTTTTCCGGAGATATCGATTGTCCAGGTGCCATCCGAATTTTTAGTGCCGCGCAATATCTCTTCGCCATATGCATTTTTTACCGTATAAACATCGGCTATACCATCATTATCATTATCGGTATACACGCCGTCGACTAAAACAAGAGACCACGCCTCTTTCGGCTGATAAACATTACCGTCCTGGAATTCGGTAACTAAGTATATTTCATCCATATCGGTGGAAGCTGAAATTACCGTCCTGCCAAAAACATCGCTGGATTCGCGGTAAACGTAGCCGGTAAGCGTTCCGTCGGCAAGGTATACCCCGAATTTATTCAATCCCGAAAGGTCAAAAACCTTAGTTTTACCGGTTGAAGCGTCATAATAGCCGATCTCGGAGATATTGCTATCTTCGCCCAACATATAAGTAATCTTGCCAAAGTTCGGCTGGTAATCCACGGAAGGCACGGAAACCTTATAATAGGTATATACTACCTGGGCATCCGCCAACGCATTCTCTGAAGAAGAATCTGCGGAGCTAAGATAAGCCTTGTAAGAATTATCAAGAGTTTCTTCATCACCAGTTACAACATCCACAACTTCTTTGCCGGACCATAATTTCTGCATCGCAGAATAAACTTCCTTAGTATTACCGTTAATATCTACCCATCCAAAGTATTCTTCATTACCGAAAGAATCCGGGCTTACATTAAAGGTAGCTCCGGTAGTATTCTGCGCATTAACATCAATACCCTTCCACCACTCATCCTGCCAGGTCATAAATGTAACCCCTAAAACATCCGAATCCTGTAAAGTATTGTAAATATTAACCGCGGTTTCTGCCTGGGCTGTCTGGTCTTCCGTCCCGGTATACTGATTCCAAGAGTCAGAGCCGGTTTCCGAGATATAAATGGCCTTATCGAATGAACCGTCGCTGGACAGCTTATCGGCCAAAGCCTTGAAGTTAGTAACCGCGCCAGAGATATCGTCCCAGTTATAAATATTTAAACCCCAGATATCCACGGAAGGAGTCATCTCAATGGCGGTTTTCAACTCTTCCTGGCCGTCTTCCAAAGAACAGGCCAGATCATCATACCCATAAGCGGTAGAAACCAGGTGATTACTGTCAATCTCATTCTTAACGGTCTGGGCGGCTTCTTCCAGAGCGGCATACCAGGTTTCCGTGCCGCCGGTAAAATATTCCGGATGATAGTTATATTCATTACCGAACTCCCAGGCCAGGATCGCCGGATGATCCTTATAAGCCTCGATATAAGCCAGATAAGTTCCGCTGACGATATCCGGGCCGGAATTGTCGCGATCGTCATAATAAGGAATACCTACGATTACCCGGATATTGTTATCCGCGAAGAGATCAAGTAATTCTCCGGACGGAGGATAATAGGTACGCACGGTGTTAATGCCGGCTTTAGCCATCGCTTTTACATCGCTTTTTGTAACAGTCCCGTTAACATATTCGGCTGAAATAACACCCGTATCCGAATCCTTGACTATCGTTACGCTTACCGTTCCATTGCCTAAACCATTATAATCCGCTGATATCTGGTAACTATTGCCGACGTTGTCCTCCGTAAGTAAATTACTATTATTAGCAAGCCAGCTATTAAAAGCATTGTTGTCTTCTTCAGAATAGATATCTAACACAAATTCTTCCCTGCTCTCCCCTTCCGGAACAGTCGATAATGTGACCCCGCGAATCTCATATTCCTGTCCATCCACGTAGATCTTATTATTTTCTACCGTGACCTCAGAGGCCCCGGTATAATACTTGCCGTCTATAGGATAATAAGTATCAACGTCGAAAGAATAAGTTTTTTCTTCTCCCCCCGTTGTACCCTTGCCTTCGGGATAACAGAATTCTATCTTGGAAGAAGTAATGCTAACGCGAGGTTCGCTATAATAACCATCATAAAGCAAATAAACTGTATTCTCTAAAGGATAGGTTGTTCTCCTGTACACCGAGAAGGATGTATCTTCGCTAAAACTGTTAACAAATTCATTAAATTGAGCATTAAGATCATCTTCTCTTCCTTCAAACACAACAACATTCTCTTCAGCTAATTCTTTTATTCCGCTGGAAGAAATGTTATCTACCAGCACATCATCAAAGACCAGATCGCCACTATCAATATTATATAATTTTACTTCTTTCAGAACATTCGGATCCTGGGTCTGATCATAAAACGCTTCGGTAAACAGGGCCCATTCATCGTTCTCATTTAATTTGTAGGTATTTTTTGTATAAGTTCCGTAACCGTCAACATATTTACGTCCGTCCGCTTTTACGGTAAACTTTACGGAATAATATACATATTCTTCTTTTCTTACCGTTTCACCCTGGGCATTCTTCCATTCCACGATTAAAGGCCACCACTGCTCGGCGTATAAAATAGTCTCAGGTTTGGCTACGATAGTTTCAGGTTCAGCAATTATGGTCTCGGGCCTGGCGACAATGGTCTCGGGCCTGGCGACAATAGTTTCAGGTTCAGCAACGATGGTTTCAGGCTTGGCCACGATGGTTTCGGGTTCAGCAATGATGGTTTCGGGTTCAGCAATGATGGTTTCGGGTTCAGCGACAATAGTTTCAGGCTTGGCGACAATAGTTTCAGGTTCAGCAACGATGGTTTCAGGCATAGCTACGATGGTTTCCGGCTTGGCAACAATAGTTTCAGGTTCGGCTATAATAGTCTCTGGCTCAGCCACAATGGTCTCTGGTCTAGCTACGATGGTTTCAGGTCTAGCTACGATGGTTTCAGGTTCGGCAATGATAGTCTCTGGTCTAGCTACGATGGTTTCCGGCTTGGCAACAATAGTTTCAGGTTCGGCTATAATAGTCTCTGGTCTAGCTACAACGGTTTCAGGCTTGGCAACGATAGTCTCGGGTTCAGCAATGATGGTTTCAGGCTTGGCCACGATGGTCTCGGGTTTAGCCACGATAGTTTCAGGTTCAGCAATGATAGTTTCTGGTTTTGCTACGATAGTCTCTGGCTTGGCGACAATAGTTTCTGGTTTTGCTACGATGGTTTCAGGTTTGGCTACGATAGTTTCTGGTTTTGCTACGATGGTTTCAGGTTTGGCTACGATAGTTTCTGGTTTTGCTACGATGGTTTCAGGTTTGGCTACGATAGTTTCTGGTTTTGCTACGATAGTCTCTGGCTTGGCTACGATAGTTTCTGGTTTTGCTACGATAGTTTCAGGTTTGGCTACGATAGTCTCAGGTTCAGCGATATATTTGGCTGTTCCGCCAACTGAACTTTCTTCCATTTGAGCAATATAATCTTCCAGCCGTTTAATTTCATTCTTTAAAGTAGTTAAAGCAGCTTCTTTGCTATCCATATCAGCTTTAGCAGCAGCAATCTCTGCATCAGTAGGAACATTAGTGGTGCTGCCAGAGCCATTTGCTTTAGCAGCTACGAGCTGATCATAAGTAGTTTTAGCTGCATCATAAGCAGACTGGGCAGTTGCTAAAGAAGCATTCAGTGTTGAAATCTGTCCCTCTAAAGTGCTGATATTACCCTTAATATCGTTTAAGGCAGTTTCTTTGGCATCCATATCAGCTTTAGCAGCGGCAATCTCTGCATCAGTAGGAACATTGGTAGTACTGCCAGAGCCATTTGCTTTTGCGGCTACGAGCTGATCATAAGTAGTTTTAGCTGCATCATAAGCAGACTGGGCAGCGGAAAGGTTGCTTTGGGCGGTTGCTAAAGAATCGTTTAAGGAAGAAACCTGCGATGCTACATCCCCGGATAAAGAATCATAAGTACTCTTTGCATCGTTCAAGGCTGATTCCTTAGAATCCATATCGGATTTAGCGGCAGAGATCTCACCTTCAGAGGCGCCGGCGGCAACCAACTGATTGTAATTATCTTTTGCGGAATTATAAGCAGACTGGGCAGCGGAAAGATTGCCCTGGGCAGTTGTTAAAGAAGCATTCAAGGTTGCGATCTGCCCTTCTAAAGTGCTGATATTACCCTTAATATCATTTAAGGCAGTTTGCTTGCTATCCATATCAGCCTTAGCAGCAGCAATCTCTGCATCAGTAGGAACATTAGTGGTGCTGCCAGAGCCATTTGCTTTAGCAGCTACGAGCTGATCATAAGTAGTTTTAGCTGCATCATAAGCAGACTGGGCAGTTGCT